>ERZ888423.2816-NODE-2816-length-12364-cov-5.197741_pt1 | contig 12364 bp, 7 predicted proteins | sample MGYA00520523_ERZ888423 | MGnify/ENA primary metagenome ERZ888423 (study PRJEB32303, sample SAMEA104408611) | aquatic metagenome | biome: Brackish water; feature: Pelagic; material: water | place: Baltic Sea | collected 2014-06-08T10:24:00 | depth 30,27 m ...
ATCGCGTTCAGTTTTGCACCCTTATGGTCGTGCCAGAATTTGTCCGCCTCAGCCCCAAGAATCGTCGCACCGCAATCATCTGACGCCGCATGATCGGTCACCGGGCCGGAAAACTCCACCGGCAGATTGGCCGCACCGGTGCAGATTTCTTCACGCCAATTGGTGTGTATTTCACCGGATAAATAGACTTTCAGCACCATATCACGTTCCTTCGTTTAGCAACATTCCCCCGACATGTTCAGCGATTGCCAAGCAGGATGTCAAACCCGGGCTTTCAAACCCGAACATCTGCACAAGCCCCGGCAGACCGTGCGTGGCTGCACCTTGAAATTCAAACTCGCGCTTGGCTTGGCCTGCACCCCAGATGCGAGGGCGGATACCGGCGCTGTCGGGCTGCAAAGCCCCGTCCGGCAGGCCCGGCCAATAGTCCCGGATTGCGGCCTCAAACACCGGTCGCAAATCCGGGTTGACGGAATATTCAACCCGATCGACCCATTCCATATTCGGGCCGAACTTGACGCCGCCGCCAAGATCCTGAACCGAATGAATACCAAGCGAGCCGACCAGCGGCATCGGATAAATCAAAGCGGAAAAAGGCGACGCACTGCTGATGGAAAAGTAATTCCCCTTGGCCAGATTCTTCGGTGGGATCAAGGAGGGATCAAGCCCGGCGATACCATTGGCCACATCCCACGCGCCCAGAGCGGCGGCGTTAATCAGGTTCGCACAACTCAGTTGGGTTTCGGCCGCGTCAGCAACATCGATCCGAAAACCGTTGGGTGTGACTTCAGCGCGCAAAAACCGCGCGTTCAACGCAAGCATTGCGCCTGCGGCCTCAGCCTCGCCCAAAAGCGCGAGCATCAACCCCGGCGCGTCCACGATGCCACTTGACGGCGACACCATCGCGCCAGCGCAGGCCACAGCGGGTTCCAGCGCGCGCATCTCGTCCGCAGAAATCACATAAAGATCATCGACTCCGTTAGCAGCACCGCGCGCGACCAAAGCTTGCAACTCGCCGACACGATCTGCACTTGGCGCAACCGTCAGCTTGCCGCAACGCGCATGCCCGACATGGCGCGTCGCGCAGTAATCATACAACATGGCCTTGCCCTTCAGGCACAAAACCTGCTGGATCGAGCCGCGTGGATAGTAAATCCCGGCATGAATGACTTGCGAATTGCGCGAGGAGGTATGTTGCCCAATCGCCGCCTCGGCCTCTAGGATCAACACATCATGACCGCGCACCGCCAGATGCCGGGCAATGGCCAGCCCGATCACCCCTGCCCCAACCACCACTGTCTGCACATGATCCATAATCGGCTTCTTTGGTTTGCAAATACTCAAAACTCGCCGCGCAGCGGCTTAAAAGGCGTGGCGCGGCACGCGCCTCCGTTAGGTTACTGGCGCAGAACTCCGCCGGTGGCTCTTTGCACGCCAGCAACGATTTTTACGGCGACCGCTTCGATTTCCTTGTCGGTCAGCGTGGCGTCAAACGATTGCAGGCGCACGGAAATCGCAATGGATTTTTTGCCTTCGCCCATCTGCGCTGCCGCCTTGGGGCCGGTGAACTGGTCAAACACTGTGGCATCAACGATCAACGCTTTATCCGCCCCTCGGGCGGCGTTCAGCAGGCTCAAAGCCTCGACCGTTTCGTCAACCACAAAGGCAAAGTCGCGTTCGACCGACTGAAACCCGCTGGCCTGCAAGGCTGGCCTTGTGTTTGATTTGGACTTGGGCAGCGGCACATTGGCGATATGAATAGCAAAAGCCACAACCGGTCCTTTCACATCCATCGCCTTGATCACCTTAGGATGCAGTTCACCATACGCCCCCAAAGTGTTTTTCGGCCCCAATGACAGCTTGGCGGACCGTCCCGGATGCCACCAACTGTTCATACCCCGGATAATCATCAGTTTTTCCGGCGCACCAATCGCGGCCAAAACCGCCTCGGCATCTGCTTTGGCGTCATAAAGATCAACCGGGCGGCGGGTGCCATGCGCGTCGCGCGGGCCGGACTGACCGACCAGAATGCCAGTGACCATAAGTTCCTGATCCTCAGGCTCGCCACCGTGAAACACCGGGCCAACTTCGAACAGGGCAAGATCGCTCATCCCGCGAGCCTGATTGCGGGCTGCCGCCTGTAACAGACCGGGCAACAAAGACGGGCGCATATGGCTCATCTCGCTGGAAATCGGATTGGCCAGCATTGTGGCATCGCCGCCACCACCAAACATTGCAGCCGCGCCATGATCGACAAAGGAATAGGTTACGCATTCATTATAGCCAAGTACCGCCATTGCACGTCGCGCTGCCGCCTCGTGGCGCTGAAGCTGCGTCAGAACCGGCCGCGTCACACCGGTTCCAAGGCGCGGCATCGGTTTGCCTTCCAACTCGGTCAGACTGGCGATCCGCGCGATTTCTTCGACCAGATCTGCACCGCCTTGCACGTCGGGTCGCCAACTTGGGGGGGTTACGTCGGTGCCCTCAACCGTGAAACCCAAAGCCGTTAGCGTAGCGATCTGGGTGGCGGCAGGGATGTCCATGCCGACCAACGAACTGACCCGCGCAGTGTCCAGTTTATAGCTGCGCCGGTGGTCCGGCACCGCACCGGCAACCACCATGTCCGAGGCTTCGCCGCCACACAACTCGACGATCAGCTGCACGGCGATATCCAGACCGACCGGCGTGAAAGCCGGGTCAACACCGCGTTCAAACCGATATCGCGCGTCCGAGTTAATCTTTAGCTTGCGCCCCGTGGCGGCAATAATCAGCGGATCCCAATAGGCGCTTTCAACGAAAACCGTCGTGGTTTCTGCCGTGCATCCAGTGGCCAACCCACCCATAACGCCCGCGATGCTTTCAACGCCATTGGCATCGCTGATCGCCATCATACCGGGTTCAAATGTATAGGTTTTGTCATCAAGTGCGGTGATGCTTTCGCCACCCTTGGCCCAATGGACCCGCAAATCGCCGTTGACCTTGTCGACATCAAACACGTGCAAAGGGCGGTTTCGGTCATAGGTCAGGAAATTGGTGATATCGACCAGTGTAGAAATCGGACGCAGACCGATGGCCCGCAGGCGGTCCTGCAACCATTTCGGCGAGGGACCGTTTTTGACGCCCCTGACGATGCGTCCGCAAAATAACGGGCAGCCTTTTTCCTGTACATCCGCATCAATTGACACAGCAATCGAGCTGGGAAAGCCGCCCTTGATCGCCGGCGAAGACGTGGTTTTCAACGTGCCAACACCACGCGCCGCAAGATCCCGCGCGATGCCCGCAACACCCAGCGCGTCCGGGCGGTTCGGGGTGATTGCGATGTCGATTACCGGATCATTTTTCTGTGCATAATCAATGAACCGCATGCCCATCGGCGCGTCGGCTGGCAGATCGATGATGCCTTCATGATCGTCTGACAGCATCAGTTCACGCTCGGAACATAGCATTCCGTTGCTTTCAACACCGCGGATCACGCCAGGTTTCAGATCAACCCCGGTGCCCGGCACATGCGTACCGATTGGTGCGAAAACCCCAACCAAGCCCGTGCGCGCGTTCGGTGCACCACACACGACCTGCACTTCTTCACTGGGGGCGTCCGGCCCGTTTGGCCATGTTTCAACCCGGCATTGGCGCAACCTGTCGGCATTGGGATGCTGCACCGCTTCGATCACCCGGCAGATGCGAAACGCGCCCAATTTGTCGGCTGGGTTTTCAACGCCTTCAACTTCCAAACCAAGATCGGTCAGCGCATAGAGGATGTCCTCGAGGCTGGCGGAGGTTTCAAGATGATCTTTCAACCAGGAAAGGGTGAATTTCATGTGCGCGGCCTTCGTCTGATGTTGTCGCGCGGTCAATAACGCAAAGACCAGCGAGGGGAAAGCCGGATTTCAGATTTACCATCGATCAGAGCTTGCAAGATAACAGGTTTAACGTAAATTCATTAACCGTGCTGATGCCAAAAGCAATTTGATTGATGCCCGTCGCGAAAACACCCGGACGATACACATCCGATCAGTCACAAAGCACATCGTCAAAGGTAGGTTCTGACAAGCACCCATAAAAATGACCGGCTGACGATTGGCGAGCTCGACTGTTATCTGGACGCGGCCACGGATGTCGGCGACAGCGTCAAGATTGTCATCGGCGGCGACACCCTGACATTGCTGGACGTTTCCACCGGCCAGCTGGTCTGAACGACTTTGCCCTGATCTGACCGTCTTAGGCGGCCTTTGACGCAGAAGACGTAATCGTGTCGCGCAGCTTCTGGCGTGTCTGCGTAACCTCGGCAACATGGCGCTCGCGTACATGACCATAACCGCGAATATGGTCGGGCAGGTTCAGAAGCTCGGAGATTTTGCTGGCCTCAGCAAGTTTGGCATGCGTCAGGGCAAATTCGATATCCGACTCGTAATCCGCCAAAACCTGCCGCGCCAACCGCGCTTCGGCGCTGTTACGGAACGGGTCAAGCAGGGTGCCACGCAGACCGCGAAACCGGTTCATCAGGCCAAACGCCGTCAGCATCCATTCGCCAGCTTCACCTTTGACTTGCTTGCCTGTCACCTTGTCGGTTTTGCCGAACGGCCAGGCGCCGACATGGAAGGTGATCTTCAAATCGCCCTCAAACGAGTCCTTCAGGGCCGCCTTGAATTCCGGCTTTGAATAAAGCCGCGCGACTTCCCATTCATCTTTCACCGCCAAAAGCTTGTAATAACCACGCGCCACGGCCTTGAGTGCTGCCTCGTTCAAGCCAGCACCTTTAACACGCCCCATCATATCCGCGAACCGTTGCGCATAGGCGGCGTTTTTGTAATCTGTCAGATCGTTTATGCGAAGGGCGATGATTTCATCCAGACTTTGCGCGCGTTTGGCAGCAAAATCGACCGGAGCATTTTCGCCCATCATCCGCGCCGCCGCATCCCAATCGCCATAGGCAAGGCGGCCAAGATCAAAGGCCTGCATGTTCTTGGCAACCTGCACCCCGTTGAGTTCAATCGCGCGGTGGATCGCCGCCAGTGACAAGGGAATACCACCCTGTTGCCAAGCGGCACCAACCAGCAACATATTGGCATAAACCCGGTCGCCCATAACTTTTTCGGCCAAGACCTGCGCAGTAATCCCGCGCGCCCGTGAGCCGAGGGTTTTGACCAAACGCTGCAATTGTTCGTCGCCGTTCAATTGCCAATCCGGGTTCTTGGAAAACTCGGCGGTTGGCACGACTGTCACATCCGTGACGGCGACCGCGTGATCACTGTTAAGCTTGCCAATCGCCTCGTCCCCGGCGGCAACCACAAGGTCACAACCGATCATCGCATCCGCTTCACCGGTGGCGATGCGAGTCGCACTCATCGCATCAGGCGAGGTGGCGATTTTGATGTGGGAATGCACCGCGCCGTATTTTTGGGCCAGCCCGGTGATATCAAGGTTCGAGCTGTAATACCCATCAGCGTGTGCTGCAACGGCCAGAGTTTGACCTACTGTCACAACCCCCGCCCCGCCGATGCCGGAAACCAGCACCGCCCAGGAACCATCAACAACCGGCAGGTTGGGTGTCGGTAAATGGCTGATATCAATGGCAACCTCGCCGACTTTTGATTGGCGTGGTTTGGCACCTGCAACCGTCACGAATGACGGGCAGAACCCTTCGACACAGGAAAAATCCTTGTTGCATGAAGATTGGTTGATGACGCGTTTGCGGCCAAATTCGGTTTCCAGCGGCTCAATCGCCATACATTGCGATACGGTCGAGCAATCGCCGCAGCCTTCGCAAACCGCCGGATTAATGAAGGCGCGCTTGTCAGGATCAACCCATTTGCCACGCTTGCGCAAGCGGCGACGTTCGGTCGCACAGGGTTGGTCATAGATCAGAACCGTCACTTCGGGGATTTCCCGTAACTCCTGCTGGACCGTTTCCATTTCAGTACGCTCGTGCACCGTGACGCCTTTGCCCAGCGACATTGCGCGGTATTTTTCCGGCTCGTCAGACACCAGCGCGATCCGGTTCACGCCTTCGGCGCGGACTTGGGCGACCATCCGTTCCGGACTGATATCACCGTCATGCGGCTGCCCGCCGGTCATCGAGACAAAGCCGTTATGCAACAGTTTATAGGTGATCGGGGCTTTACCGGCGATCGAGGCGCGGATGGCCATCAGACCCGAATGAAAATAGGTGCCGTCGCCCATATTGGTGAAAACGTGCTTTTCATCGGTGAACGGGAACTGGCCCAACCAGCCAACACCCTCGCCGCCCATATGGCTCATGGAATTGGTGTTCATCGGGTCACGTAGCATCGCCATGGAGTGACAGCCAATCCCCGCCAGCGCGCGGCTGCCGCCGATGACTTGGGTTGATCGACCGTGGGGGCAGCCCGCACAGAACGATGGTGCGCGTATCGCCCCGCCCGCGCCAAGCGATGGCGGTGTATCTGGCACGTTTGGCAGCGGCACACCGCAATTCACGTCGGTTTCATTGGCAGCACGGGCCAGAACCCGGGCGACCATCCGAGGGTCAATCTCGCCGGCATTCGGGAACGCACATTCGCCGGGTTGTTCGGCGTAGACCTGCCCGCCAAAGGTTTTTCCGATGATGCGTGGCGACAAACCGGAGCCATAAAGCTGTGACTTTATCTGGTCTTCCAACAGGGGCCGCTTTTCCTCGACCACAACGATTGTATCAAGGCCTTGGGCAAATTCCTGTACGATATGGTCGTCCAGCGGCCAGACCATGCCGACCTTCAGCAAACGGGTTTCGATATTGCCGATTTTGCCGTCTTTGAAACCAAGACCGGACAAAGCCTGCGACAAATCCTGCCAAGCCTTGCCCGCAGCGACGATCCCGATTTTGGCCTTGGCCGAACCCTGGATACGGTTCAAATCGTTGGCGCGGGCATATTTCAACACAAGGCCCAGACGTTCCTCGTAAAGCTGGCGCTCCTGCTCCATGATCGGGGTGTAAATTTTGATGCCGGGATGTGCGCCGGATTTTTTCGGCAAGGTAATCTTCGGATGATCCGGTGCCACAAAAACCGAACCGCCGCCTTCGACCACGTCTGTGACCAGTTTCAGTCCCGCGACCGTGCCGGAATAACGACTAAGGGCAATAGCATGAAGCCCATAGTCCAGCACCTCCTGTGCATTGGCCGGGGCCAAAAGCGGCATCCCCGCCGAGACAAAGTTGAAGTCGGAATAGCACGCCAATGTCGAGGATTTCGCACCGTGGTCATCGCCGACCAACAAGATCGAGCCGCCCTTTTCATTGGTTCCGGCCAAATTCGCGTGGCGGATCGGGTCCATTGATCGGTCCATGCCGGGCGCCTTGCCGTACCAGATGGAAAACACGCCTTCGACTTTGGCGCCGGGAAACAGGCCCACCTGCTGTGAACCCCAGGTGGCTGTGGCGGCCATATCCTCGTTCACGCCGGATTGAAAATAGACGTTATGGGCCTTCAGTTCAGCCTCGGCTGACCAAAGATCCATATCGTACCGGCCAAGCGGCGAGCCACGATAGCCGGAAATATATCCACCGGTATTCAACCCCGCCGCCATATCGCGTTTACGCTGTTGGATCGGCAAGCGTACCAAAGCCTGCATTCCGGTCATATAGACCCAGCCTTCCTCCTGTTTCAGGCGGTCGGCGAGGGTCATTTCAAGGCGTTGTTCGGGATGGTCAAGCATCAAATTTTCCCACATCTGTGATATATGCACCAAATCACGTGACAGCCCATGGCGCGGGTTTCTGAAACCATTGGTATTTGGCGGATTGCGTCCTGTCCAGACAATCCCTACGGCGACATAGCGTGAAACTGATTTAGATAATCACATGGCATACATCGTTGCAATTGGATGACCCCGACTTTCGTCCACGTGCGCGTAGTTTTGCAAAAGGTTCGCCAGATAGAATTGCCCGACTGATGTCGTGAAACCCGGACCGGATTCCACGTTTCAAAGCGCGCTTAAAACAGACAATCGCCTCTTCGTGGTGATAGGCATAGACCCATAAAAGGCCACGATTAAACCAGCGCTGCGCTTTGGACTTTTTGGTGGTCACCTTACGGCGATAAGTTCCCAGATCGAAATAAGCCATGTAGGCCTCCAGCATTTGTCGTCTACAAAACGGACTTTGCTGTCAGTTTAGCGCAGAAGGATCAGTTTGCAAACTCCGCAGCTAGTTTCTTGCCCGCAGCCAAATATTCTGCTTCGATCCGGTCAACCAAAGCCGCGACACTGGTCACTTCCTTAACCGACCCAATACCTTGCCCTGCACCCCAAATTTCCTTCCACGCCTTGGGCTTGGATGACCCTTGGCTGAAATTCATCGAGCTTGCATCCGCCGTTGGCAGGTTGTCAGGGTCCATACCCGCAGCCACCACCGAGGGCTTCAGATAGTTCCCCGACACGCCGGTAAACAACGATGAGGTAATGATATCCTCGGCACCAGAACGGGCGATCATCTCTTTATAACCGGCTTGCGCATTTGCCTCGTGTGTCGCGATAAACGGCGAGCCGATATAGCCAAGATCGGCCCCCATCGCACGCGCAGCCAACAGCGCCTGACCGGTTGATACCGCGCCTGACAGTAACAGCGGCCCGTCAAACCATTGGCGGATTTCACCAATCAGCGCGAGGGGCGACTGTTGACCTGCATGCCCACCGGCACCGGCCGCAACAGCGATCAGGCCATCGGCGCCTTTGTCGATGGCTTTGCGTGCGAACGTGTTGTTGATGATATCGTGCAACACAATGCCGCCACAAGAATGCGCCGCCTCGTTCACCTCGACCCGCGCGCCAAGCGAAGTGATCCAGATCGGCACTTTGTGACGGGCGCAAATTTCAAGATCGCGATCAAGCCGCTGGTTTGATCGGTGAACGATCTGGTTCACGGCAAACGGCGCCGCTGGCTGTTCTGGATTTGCCTGATTGTAGCGATCCAGTTCTTCATTGATTTGCGTCAGCCACGCTTCAAGCAGGGGAGGCTCGCCCTCGGCCTCGCGCGCATTCAGGGCGGGGAACGATCCAATGATCCCCGCCTTGCATTGCGCAATGACCAATTCAGGCACCGAGATGATAAACAACGGCGACGCGACTGCAGGAATGCGCAAGCCGCGCAGCGGTTTTGGCAGGCTCATGCGAGACCCCGAATGCAGACGCAGTCCCGGACTTGCTCCGGGACCTCTTGGTTGAAGTTCTGTATGAGGTCCCGGAGCAAGTCCGGGACTGCGTGGCATTTTCGGTTCATCAGAAAACTTCAAATAAGCCGGCACCACCCTGGCCACCGCCGATGCACATGGTGCAGACGACGTATTTCGCGCCACGACGTTTGCCCTCGATCAGCGCGTGGCCAACCATGCGCGCGCCCGACATGCCATAAGGGTGGCCGATGGAAATCGCACCACCATTGACGTTTAACAACTCGTCCGGGATGCCGAGTTTATCGCGGCAGTAAAGCACCTGAACGGCAAAAGCCTCGTTCAGTTCCCACAGACCGATATCGTCCATTTTCAGGCCATGCGCCTTCAACAGTTTTGGCACAGCAAAGACCGGACCGATCCCCATTTCGTCCGGCTCACACCCTGCGGACATTACGCCCACGTAACGCCCCAAGGGTGCAAGACCACGCTTTTCAGCCTCGCGAGCCTCCATCAAAACGGCGGCTGACGAGCCATCAGACAACTGACTGGCGTTACCGGCGGTGATATATTCGCCGTCCTGTATGACCAGGCCTGCCTTGAACACTGGCTGCAAGGCTTGCAGATTTTCCAGCGTGGTCGAAGGCCGGTTGCCTTCATCCTTTGACAGGGTGATTTCCTTGTCGCCGATCTCGCCGGTCTCGCGGTTCTGAACTTTCATAATCGTGGTCATCGGCACGATCTCGTCGTCAAACTTGCCAGCTGCCTGTGCTGCGGCCGTGCGTTGTTGCGACTGCAGCGCATATTCGTCTTGCGCTTCACGGCTGATGCCATATCGCGCGGCAACGGTTTCAGCGGTTTCCAGCATCGACATGTAAATCGCTGATTTGTGCTCTTTCAGCCAGGTGTCGCCCATGACCCGCATTTCCGGGGTTTGCACCATCGAAACACTTTCAAGGCCACCACCGACGACGATTTGCATGCCGTCGCTGATCACCTGCTTGGCGGCCGCCCCGATCGCCATCATACCGCTGGCGCATTGGCGATCCAGCGACATGCCGGGAACGGTCACCGGCAGACCTGCCCGCAGCGCGACTTGCCGGGCGATATTGCCAGCCGTAGCACCCTGTTGCAGGGCCGCGCCAAAGATCACATCTTCGATTTCGTCAGGTGCGACGCCAGCCCGTGCCACCGCGTGCTGAACGGCGTGGCCACCCAAAGCTTGGGGCATTGTGGCGTTAAATGCCCCGCGAAAGGCCTTGCCAATCGGGGTGCGGGCGGTCGAGACGATTAGAGCTTCACGCATAAGATGTTCCTTTGTTGATCATTAGGTTTGGGCAGTAAAGGGCATCAAAACCCCCTGAGCCGCGCCACGTGTTCGGCGTGATAGCTGTAATCTCCCAGCCATTCCGCTGCAACCCACGCACGTTTCATATAAAATCCGATGTCAAAAGCATCCGTCATGCCGATACCGCCATGCATCTGAACGCCTTCGATCACCGCCAGTTTGGCCGTTTGGCCGGCCCGCGCTTTCGCGAGTGATACTGCAAGCGTGGCATTGTCCGGATCCTGATCCAGCATCCGGCCAGCATTGATGATCGCCGAAGATGTTACTTCGATCTCTGACCACAAATGTGCGGCCCGGTGCTGCAGCGCCTGAAAGCTGCCAATCAAAGCGCCAAATTGCTTGCGGTCTTTCAGATAGCTGAGCGTCATATCAAAGGCCGCGATGGCAGTGCCGGTCATTTCGGCGGCAAGGGCCGCTTGCCCGGCCTCAAGCGCCGGGCGCAGCACGGTCATTGCGTCATCCACCACGCCTAAAATATCATCGCCGGTGGCCTGAACCGCGTCAAAGCGGATATCGGTTGCATCCCGACTGTCGATCATATTGCGTGCGGTACGATTGATGCCGTCGCGATCAGCAGGCAGATCGAACAGCGTTAAACCTTGATCGCCGCGCGCCAGAACCAACAGGCGATCTGCCGAACCGCCATCGACCACAAAGCCTTTGCGCCCGTCCAGCTGATAGCCGTTTCCGACTTTGGTGGCGGTAAGCTGCGTGCCTTCCGGGTCAAACTTGGCAGTTTCATCAAGCGCCAAGGCATAGGTCAACTGGCCCTTGGCAATCTCGGCCAAAGCCGCCATCGCGCGGGCGTCTGACACTTGCCGCAAAGCGGTTGCCGCGATCACTGCGGTGGACAAAAACGGGCTGACAACCAGCGTTTTACCCATTTCGCGCGCCAATATACCGGCAGCCGCGTGGCCCATATCGGCACCACCTGCGGCTTCGGGCACCAAAACTCCGGCCCAACCCATTTCGGCCATCTGCAGCCAAAGGGCCGTGTCGTGGGTTTTTCCGGCATCCCGCAAAGCGCGAAACGCTGAAACCGGCGCGGCCCGATCCAAAAAACCACGGACCGCGTCGGCCAGCATGGTTTCGTCTTCGGTTGTTACAAGATTGGCCATGCTTTACCCCGGCAGCCCAAGAACGCGGCGCGAGATGATGGACAGCATCACCTCGGACGTGCCGCCCTCGATTGAATTCGCTTTGGTACGCAGCCAATCCGCAGGCAGACCCTGATGCACTCCGTCCCAGTCAAGCGCGTCTGATCCCGCCACCGCCATCAACAACTCGTGCCGCCGTTTGTTGAGTTCCGTACCGGTATATTTCAACATCGCCGAGGCATCGCCAACCCCGCGCCCGGATTCGGCCTGATCCTTGTAACGCTCTAGCGTCAGACCTACGGCCAGACTGTCGATTTCACACGCCATCGCCTCGGCCCTAAGAACAGCATCTGTCAGTTTGCCGTCGGGCGTTGCTTGCGCAAGAACCGCCCCCAAAGCCCGCCCGCCGGTTAAGCCAGCCGCCCCGCCCGAGATCATTTCGCGTTCATGCGTCAATAGATATTTCGCAATGTCCCAGCCGCGATTGACCTCGCCCACCACGTTTTCTTTTGGCACTTTGACGTTGTCAAAGAAGGTTTCACAAAACACCGACGCGCCGGAAATCAGGCGTATCGGGCGGGTTGTGACGCCCTCGGTCGCCATGTCGATCAGAAGGAACGAAATGCCATTGTGCTTTGATGCGTCCCGATCCGTGCGCACCAACGCGAAAATCCAGTCGGCTTTGTCGGCATAGCTGGTCCAGATTTTCTGGCCGTTCACCAGATAATGGTCGCCCATGTCCTCGCATTTGGTCTGAACCGAAGCCAGATCACTGCCCGCACCCGGTTCGGAATAGC
>ERZ888423.2817-NODE-2817-length-12361-cov-5.870063_pt1 | contig 12361 bp, 17 predicted proteins | sample MGYA00520523_ERZ888423 | MGnify/ENA primary metagenome ERZ888423 (study PRJEB32303, sample SAMEA104408611) | aquatic metagenome | biome: Brackish water; feature: Pelagic; material: water | place: Baltic Sea | collected 2014-06-08T10:24:00 | depth 30,27 m ...
TAACAGAAATGGCATGGCAAACCCCACCGGGAGCAAAACCGAATAGGGGCGGCATATGGCATCCTCCTGCCAGTCGCCCGGGTTGGTTGCATGAGCGGCGCAGCAATGCGTCGCCTAGATGAATGGTCGCACATCCGCCTCGGTTTCGGCCGAAGCGGAGGACAGAACCCGGCTTACAGACCCTCTGGCTTTTTACCCCACGTGCGATATGCGAACAGCAATATTGCAATGAGCATCGCCTCAACAATCATCGGCGGTGCGACAGGCGCGCTGTAACCGTCGATCGCAACGCTAACGAAGCGTCCAACCAATGTCGCCGCCAACAACACCGTAGCGGCTAGGATTGCGCCTTGGTGCTGCCGTACCGCAGCAAACAGCGTTAGGGATGAGATCCCCAGGAATAGCCCGCCAATATCTGCACGCAAGTTCGCACGACCAATTTCACCCACAGCCTGTATGCCGCGTTCGGCAAAGACAGCGTCAAGGCTAAACCAATGCTGGGCAACGCCGAGCAACGCAATTACACCGATGACGGCGACCAAAATTCTAGTGATGACTATCATTCTTCCCCCCAAAGTTAACGCGCACGTCAATATTTACATATTGGCAGCAATATGTTCTGTTCGATGACAAGCCAAGTCTGGAGGGCTAAGTCAATGTCGATTGTGCAACGCGCCAAGAATATCATCTTAAAACCAACCGACGAATGGAACATCATTTCGCGGGAGCCGGCTACCATAGGTGGCCTCTTTGGCGGCTATGCGGCGATATTGGCAGCTATTCCAATGGCTACAGGAATCCTGTTTACAGGTGCGTTAGGCATCAGTGGTGCAGGCCTGCTTGGTGGAGGGGCTATACCCCTCGGTTTTGAGGCAATCGCGGCGATGTCGGTGATTGGATATATATTGTCACTCATCACTCTTTATCTGATGGGGATCATCGTCAACTCCGTATCTCCCAGCTTTAATGGCAAGTCAGATTTGCACCAATCTTTGAAGCTATTAACCTACGCGTCAACTCCAACTTGGCTGGCTGGTTTGGTAAGCTGGATACCCATATTGGGCGCGTTAGTCTCATTTGCAGCAAACGTGTATGTGGTTTATCTCATTTATCTGGGGCTACAGCCAGTTTTAGGGGTGCCCAAGGAAAAGGTGGCAGGCTTCACCGTGGTCATTGTGCTCATCTATGTTGTCCTCTCTCTGATTGTGTCAGGCATCATCATCGGCCTTCTGTTTTCAACATTTTTTGCAGGCGGAGCGACAGGCGCACTGTCCGGCGCATAATTCGCGTTTACGCCTCTAGCAAAATGGGCATGCCACAGCTAAGTCGGCGGCATGGTGCGAACTACGCGACGAAATGACTGGGGTTTTCCCCGCTGGCGCGGTTACGGAAGTAGTAGTGAGGCGCAGCAGGTGCGTTTGTGCGACCGTTATGGCTGTAACAAGGCAGGCAATTGCCCCGCGCCTAAATCTCCGAATAGTCCAGATCGCTGGATGTTTTGTGAGGAACATGCCGGCGAGTATAACCGCGGATATGATTATTTTGAGGGTCTGACCAAGGAAGAAGCCGAAGAACGCGAGGCCAATGAGCGCCGCGATTCTTCAGGTTATAAGGAATCGGCGCATTATGGTTGGGCCGGGTCCGGGGATGGCAGCCGAAGCCGTGACGAAATGCACGCGCTCGATATCTTAGGCCTCGAAAGCGACACCAACTTTGAGGACGCGAAAAAGGCTTGGCGCAAAATTGCTAAGGAAACCCATCCTGACGTGAACCCCGGCAACGCCGATGCCGCCAAGGCGTTTCAGGCGGGGCAAGCTGCCTATGACGTGTTACGCGTCGCAGAAGAACGGCGCGCGTGGAAGGGGTAAAGGGCGGCCGGCTCAGCCTGCGAAGCGGGCGGCGGTTTCCCTAATCAGCGCTATCATGTTTGGAATGCCCTGCGTCCGGTTCGAACTCAGTTGGTTCTTCAAATCGAACGGGGCGAGGGCATTCTCGATATCAGTGCCTAAAATTTCTTCTGCGTTTTTCGCATCAACAGTCTTCAGAACAAGCGCGATGATGCCTTTTGTGATGGCAGCATTGCTATCGGCCAAAAACGAAAGCTGGCCATTGTCGCTTACTGGATAGACCCAAACGCTTGCCGAGCAACCCCTGACCAAAGTGGCATCGGTTTTGAGTGCATCGGGCATGGGTGCTAGATCGCGACCAAGTTCAATCAATAGACGATAACGATCGTCCACCTCTAAAAATTCATATTCTTCTTGAATGTCGGTGAGTGTGGTCATGTGCCATCGCATATGGCGGTACGGGTTAGATATCAATCCCTGCTGCGATAGCCTCAAGCCTTTTGACGCGTTCTTTTAAATCGGCGACTTCGATACGTGATGTAGCCGAAGGCACCGGCGTATCGCTGCCGCGGCGCATGGTATCTAGTTCTGAACGCTTCAAGGTAATCCAGTCGCGCCACCCGCGCAACCCAAGCGCGGACACAATCGAGACTATGAGCACAGCAAAAATACCGATAATGATATAGAAATTGGGATCCTGTTCCATGGTTCCTATCTTTCGTTCCGCACGCCGTTACCGGTCGCGCAATTCCTCAATCTGACGATTAAGATCGTTCGCGCTGCTGTCTGTCGCGATACGCTCAAGCACCTGAATGCGTTTCCTTAAGGCCGCGATCTCATCCTGCATTTGCTGCGTCTCCGCGCTGTTCAAAAGGCGATGGGTTTTTGTACGCTTCTGCTTTGTCTGGATAATCTTACCGATTGTGATGATAAGGATGATCGCAACAACCATTTCAAACGGGCCCATAAATTCCTCCTAGGGGTAAACATATTTGGTCAATGACGGTTGTGGGGTCAGCGCAAACTTTCGATTTCTTCGGCCAGCTGCTTGTTGTTGCTGACATAATAAGTTTCCATTTCGGCTAAGCGATGGTCGATTTCCCGAAAGCGTGAGCGGATGTCGCGGGCGGTGCGGGCGGGTGATTGACGCACGCCTTGCCAGAATTTCTGCTCTTCACGGTCGTCCGTGTAGAGATGAATGGGTTTCTGATGTGCCATCCACGCCGTGATCACATATGCAATTAGAGTCCAGGGAAAGCCGCCCATAAGCGTAAACATCACGGTGCCCAAGCGAACCCAGAGAACATCAACGCCCGTATAGTCGGCAATTCCGGCGCAGACGCCTTTCCATTTCGCATTTTGCTTGTCGAGATAGAATTTGGTATGTTTCCCTGACATTTCAGCGGTTCCTTTCTAGCTTGCGAACATTTTCCGGGCCAAAAGCCGTTGTATCGAGGTCAATGCGATGAGGCTGCCACTCCGGATTTTCCTGCGCGACCAAACGTTCCACCGTCTCCAGGCGATCTTCAAGCCGGCGGGCCAGTTCATGCATGTCGCCAAGCATCCGCTCATCATCGTTGGTGAGTGTTGCTGCGGTTTTCCAGCGGGTCACATAATGAAGCACAAGCCATGGGAGTGCAACAAACAGCATTCCTACGACCATGACCGGGACTAATATATCTGCCATGGGTTAGCCTTCCGTTTTCTGTTGAGCGTTCATGGCCTTTTTCATTTCCTCAAGCTCTGCATCGACAACGTCGAAGGTCTCGAGTGCTGCGATTTCGTCGCCTAAGCTGCGCGGGCCATCTGCGCCTATGACGAGCGAGTCCGCATATCCCTGCGCCTCGTCAACGCGGCGTTCGAGAACGTCGAAACGAGAAAAAGCCTCACGGACCTTGTCACCATTGTACATCGTACGCAGCTTGACTTGGTTTTCGGCGCTTTCCAGGCGCGTCATCAACGCATTTTGGCGGCTGCGTGCATCAGCAAGCTTCTTCTGTAGCTTGTGAATATCCTGTTCGGATGCCTTGAGCGCGTCGTTCAGAACATCGACTTCCGCAGTCAGCTGTTCCTTCATGTCAGTTGCCTTGCGCTTTTCCAGCAACGCGGCCTTTGCAAGGTCCTCACGATCCTTTGACAGCGCCAGATGGGCCTTGTCCGTCCAGTCGGCCTCAAGCGTGTTAAGTTTGTCGATATGGCGGCGCAGCTCTTTCTGGTCAGCAATGGTGCGCGCGGCGGAAGCGCGGACCTCAACCAGCGTTTCTTCCATTTCGAGGATGATCATTCGGATCATCTTGGCTGGGTCCTGCGACTTGTCGAGGAGATCGGTCACATTGGCGGCGATGATATCGCGGGTTCGTGAAAATATGCCCATTGGGTAACTCCGATAATGTTTATTGGCGACTTTAGTAAAATAGGGGGCGACCGGGTACTTGTTCTGGGGGAGGCTGGGGCACTCCGGTCGCAGGCTCCCGATATCAGGCAAGATAGCTGACAACGAACGGCCTATGGGTCAAAGTTTGCGCATGCATTCCGTCTTCGTCGTGATGGTTGAGGGCCGACACGGCATAGCTGGTAAAGATCATACTGATAGACAAAGCGACTGCCAGTAAGAGATGGCTTTCTTGTCCGTTTGCGGCGTTGCTGATCTCGATATCTTTGCGCATCTTGTTTTTTCCATCTGTTGTTTGCCGGTCCTTTGCCGACTTGTTGAATGCTCTGCAGGGACCGTGCCATTTCGCATTTTTGTTGCATTTCTGTCATTTTTTGAAAAATGTGACGGTGGATTGCTGGTAATTATTGCCACTCTATGGTGAAATATGCCAATATTTGAGAATGGATAGGGATAATATTCAGTTTATTGGTCAGTCGTCCGCATTTTTGGACGCCGTAGAGCGCGCGAGCCGCGCCGCGCCGCTAAATAGGCCGGTATTGGTGGTCGGCGAGCGCGGGACCGGTAAGGAGTTGATTGCCGAGCGACTTCATCGCCTGAGCACGCGTTGGGACGGGCCGTTAGTCACGATTAACTGTGCAGCTTTACCCGAAACATTGATTGAGGCCGAGCTTTTTGGCCATGAGGCGGGTGCTTTTACCGGCGCGACGCGTGCACGCGAGGGCCGGTTTGAAGAGGCGGACGGCGGCACGTTATTTTTGGATGAACTTGGCACATTAAGCATGGGCGCGCAGGAGAGACTGTTGCGCGCGGTCGAATATGGCGAGGTTACGCGTATCGGGTCGTCGCGGCCTGTGCGTGTCGATGTCCGTATCGTCGGCGCGACCAACGAACATCTCCCCAATATGGTCGAAAAGGGCAGATTCAGGGCCGACTTGCTCGACCGGCTATGCTTTGAAGTCATTACTCTGCCGCCGCTGCGTGTGCGTGAGGGCGATATCGAGGTTTTATCCGAATATTATGGGCGCAAGATGGCGGCGGAACTGGGTTGGGACGGTTGGCCGGGATTTGGTGAAATTGCCATCCGCGCGCTGGAAGACCATATCTGGCCGGGCAATGTGCGCGAATTACGTAACGTCGTCGAACGCGCGGTGTATCGCTGGGCTGACCCAGCGCAGTCGGTGGATTACATCCAGTTCGATCCGTTTGATAGCCCATGGCATGGCGGCGTTGCATCTGGTCCGATGCAAGGGCAAGCCGATAAGCAGAACAATATTGCTGAGCCGCGTTTCTCAACCGACCTTAGTCAAGCGGTTGATGTGACTGACTTTCGCGAGGCGATCGAGAAATTTGAAAAAGCCGTTCTGGAGCAAGCACTGGCAAAATGTAGGTATAATAAGCGGCAAACTGCCAAGGCGCTGAACCTCAGCTATGACCAACTGCGTCATACGTTGAAGAAACATGATCTTTTGGGATAAAAAAAGGGGCGGCATTTGCCACCCCTTTTTTGAAATTTGATGTCTATCAATTAGCCACCGTTGAAGCTGACCATCGTGTAGAGCATCGGGATCGACAGCAATGTGTTCAAACGCGATGCCATCATTGCGGTTGTTGCGGCCTTTGCCTTTGTAGCGTCATCCGCTTCAACGATGCCAAGTGCCTTCTTCTGGTTTGGCCAGATGATGAACCAAACGTTGAAAGCCATGATGACAGCAAGCCACATGCCGACGCCAATCAGCTTATATGGATCTTGCAGCGTGAAGGCCTGATGCGCATAGCCGGCCTGAACCGCAATGATGAGGCCCAGCAAGACCGTGAGCGCTGCAGCCCAGCGGAAAAAGAACAACGCTGATGGCGCGATGTGCTTCGAAATGCCCGGCTTCAGCTCAGCAGGGATTTTCGGCATGGTGGGGATTTGGACGAAGTTGAAGTAGTACAACAAGCCGATCCAGACGATCCCAAAGAATGTGTGCAGCCAACGCGTGACCGATTGCGCCGTCAAGCCATCACTGTCTAGTCCGAACATGACTGCCAATGACAACACCAGACCGGCGACGAGCACCAGATGAAGATTTCCAAAAAATTTAGCCATTTTTTCCTCCTGTAGGCATTCAGGTGGTATTGCCCCTGATAGGTTACTGCCTATCTGGGTGGCAGAGGCTTGTCACATAATTTCTTCGTTAGCAGTGCGTGACGGACGGAACCGGTGCTGCCTCGATGCGTTTGCTTTGGAACCCTCTGATACAGAAAGATACTCTATGTCGTTCATTCTCCCTGAACTGCCTTACGACAAATCCGCCTTTGGTGATCTTATCTCCGCAGAGACTTTTGATTATCATCATGGAAAACATCACAAAGCTTATGTCGATAAAACTAACACGCTGCTTGCAGACAACGCAGCCCTTTTAAGCGCGTCGTTGATCGACGTGATTGCCGCAGCAAAGGCGCAAAATAATAAGGGTTTGTTCAACAACGCTGCGCAAATTTGGAACCACAGCTTTTACTGGAAATGCCTCTCACCCGAGCAGCAGGCGCCAACGGGCAAGTTGAAAGCCATGATAGACGAAAGTTTCGGCAGCCATGCAGACATGTTGGCCCAATTCAAAGAGGAAGCTACGGGGCATTTTGCCAGCGGCTGGGCATGGCTGATCCTTGATGGCGAAACGCTTAAAATTACGTCACTGTATGACGCCGACACGCCGGTTGCGCATGATATGAAGCCATTGCTGACTATCGATGTGTGGGAGCATGCTTATTATGTGGATTACCGTAACGCTCGCCCGAACTATGTCGATGCATTGCTTAATAACGCTGTAAACTGGGAATTCGTGGCGGAAAATCTGGACGGCGACGGAGCGTCACGCGCCGACCAAGAATGAGGATTACGCCGGCGGTGGAAGCTCGGCGTCATCGCCGAGCTTCAAGCCATGGCGCATCAGCATGGGTATATTGGCCAATGCGAACAAAAAGGTGAGGGCGGACACGCCCCACACTTTGATCGAAAGCCATGTATCGAACGAAAACCATTCGGGCCGCCGAAAGATTTCATTCAGCCCTGCCAGTATGAAGAAAAACATACCCCAGCTTAACGACAGTTTCATCCAACCTTTTTCATCAAGCCCCTGATAGGCTTGTTCAAGAACATATTTCAGCATCGCTTTGCCGCGGAACCAACCACCGAGCAGCAGAATGGCGAAAAAGGCATAGATGATGGTCGGTTTGATTTGGATGAAGCGTTCATCATGGAACCAGATCGTGAGTGCCCCAAAAAATACGCCCAGCGCGGCTGTCAGCTTTAGCATTGGCGAAATTTTGCCGAGTTTGAGCTTTGATACGATTACTGCAACAAGGATTGCAGCCATGAAGGCGGCTGTGCCAACAATTGCACCCTGTTTGGGATCAGTATCTGAGCTGCCAAACTTTGAAGCAACAAAGAACAGGAACAGCGGTCCGAAATCTAGAACGAAGTTCAGCGTACCGGATGGTTTTTTTGCTGATGGGGCTCCGCTCATAATGACCCCCCGCTAATCGCGCGCGCAACATCTTGGGCATTGAACGGCCGCAGATCGTCAATCGACTCACCCACACCGATAGCGTGAATGGGCAGGCCGAATTGCTTTGCAGCAGCCACCAATATCCCGCCGCGCGCGCTGCCGTCCAATTTCGTCATTACAAGTCCAGTCACGTCAGCGACCTCCTTAAAAGTTTCAATCTGTGACAACGCATTTTGACCGGTTGTGGCGTCAAGCACGAGAACAACATTGTGCGGGGCGGCGGGGTTCAAGCGGCCTAGCACGCGCCGAATCTTTGCTAGTTCATCCATCAACTCGCGCTTATTCTGTAACCGGCCTGCGGTATCAACGATCAGAACATCAATTCCCTCTGCCGTCGCCTTTTTTACTGCGTCAAACACAACGCCCGCCGCGTCACCGCCCTCTGGCCCAGTTACAATGGGCACACCGATACGTTCGGCCCATATTTTTAACTGCCCAATCGCGGCTGCGCGAAATGTGTCACCCGCCGCCAGCATGACTCCGTAATCTTGTTCCAAGAACAGATTGGCGAGCTTTGCGATGGTCGTGGTTTTGCCTGAACCGTTTACGCCAATGACTAAGATTACTTGCGGGCGCGGGAATGCATCAATTTCAAGCGGAGAGGCCACAGGCGCAAGCACAGCGGCAATTTCATCCTCTACTATCTGCCGTATGCCATCGGCATCTACACCCCTGTCAAAGCGGCCGGCAGCTATTTTTTCGCGGATCTGGGATGCCATTGCGGGGCCAAGGTCAGACGCAATTAATGCATCTTCGATCTCGTCGAGATCGCTAGGGTCAAGCTTTGCCTTTGTTACAAGCCCGGCAATATTCTCGGTCAACTTACCTGACGTTTTTCTGAGGCCGCCGAACAAACGGTCCGTCCACCCAGCATTCTCGCTCATTCGATAACCTCTGCCTGTAAATTGCCGTCTTGGGTATTTGTAACGCGGGCTGCGACAATACTGCCTTCTGCCATTATCCTATCGAGCTTGAGATAGGCGAAATTTTCCGCATGACCAGCCAAGCCACCACTTTCGACAGCAACATTTTGAACTGTGCCCTCAAGGCTATTCATCCATTCCGCTCTGTGGACAGCGACCGTTTCGCGAAGTGCTTTGGCCCGAGCCTTGATAATTTGCGGGGGTAATTGCGGCATGCGCGCCGCAGGGGTGCCTTTTTTGGGCGAATATGGAAAAATATGCCCGTGGACGATACCGCATTGGCGAATGAGGTCCACGCTATTTGCGAACATCGCGTCATCTTCGGTCGGGAACCCGGCAATGATGTCGGCGCCAATGGCGATATCCGGCCTTTTTGCCTTAAGCCGCGCGACGAGGTCAATCGCCAGTTCGCGGCTATGGCGTCGTTTCATGCGCTTCAGGATCAGGTTGTCACCTGCCTGCAAGGACAAATGGACATGCGGCATCAGCCGCGCTTCGTCGGTCAGCAGGTCAAACAACCGTGTGTCAATTTCAACACCATCGATTGACGACAGCCGAAGACGCGGAAGGTCGGGCACGAGCTTCAAGATGCGTTCGACAAGCGCACCCAGATTTGGCTGTCCCGGAAGATCATGGCCATAGCTGGTGACGTCAACGCCTGTTAAAACGACCTCCTGAAAACCCGTATCCACAAGCTTTTGGATATGGTCGATAACGCTGCCCGCGGGAACCGAACGACTATTGCCACGGCCATAAGGGATGATGCAGAAAGTGCAGCGATGGTCGCAGCCGTTTTGCACCTCCACGAACGCGCGTGTCTTTCCGGAATATGCCGTCACAAGATGCGGCGCGGTTTGCGCGATGGTCATGATGTCTGACACAATGACTGGTCGGTCGGGGCGATCAATTATCTCGCGCAGCAATGCAGCATTTTGCTTTTCATGATTGCCGAACACGCCAGCCACTTCCGGCATGTTTCTAAACGTTTCAGGCTCGACCTGCGCCGCGCAGCCAGTCACCCATACCCGCGCATCAGGGCGGCGCTTATGTACTTGGCGAATGGCTTGCCTGGTTTGGCGGACAGACTCATTGGTCACGGCGCAGCTATTGATAATGACAATGTCGTCATGGCCGGCAAGCTGCTCAGCTAGGGCGTTGCTCTCGGCAAGATTAAGGCGGCAGCCCATGCTGATGACTTCAGGTTTTTGCAGTGGGGCGTTCATCCAAAATCGTCCCAGTTCGCTTGCCCCGTGAAAACATAGGTCGCGCTGCCAGTCATGACGACCGGTTCTCCTGGTGCCCATTCTATGGTCAATGTTCCGCCCGATTGGTGGACGATCACCGGCGATTGGACTTTACCTTGCCGGATGGCAGCAACTGCGGTGGCGCATGCCCCCGTGCCGCATGCTCCAGTCAAGCCAGCAGCACGCTCCCATACGTTTAGGTGGATTTCATTGCCGTCGATGGAGGCAATATTGACGTTTGCCCGCTCGGGAAAAATGGAGTCGTGCTCGATGATGGGACCAAGTCTTGCCAAATCAGCTGCGTTGACATCATCGACAAAGAAAACGGCGTGTGGGTTGCCCATGTTGACCGCCATGGGGTTTTCAAGTTCTTCCCATGCTAAGGGCATCGAAGCACTGTCCATGGCAAAGGCAAGTGGAATGGCTTGCCAGTCAAACTTTGCTTCGCCCATCGCGACCGTGACGTCATTGCCGGACAACTTACCAGAAATCAGGCCACCTTTAGTTTCGATCTCAAGGTCTTTTTTCAATAGCGCGATGACGCAGCGCGAGGCGTTGCCGCACGCTTCGACTTCGCCGCCGTCCGGATTAAAAATGCGCATCGCGACGTCTGCGACATCCGATGGGAGTAACAGGATTAATTGGTCGCAACCTATACCCAGTTTCCGATCGGCAATATGGCGCGCGCGGGCAGGGGACATTTCTATTGGATAAGCTCGCGCGTCGATAATGACAAAATCATTACCGAGCCCATGCATCTTGTGAAATTCGCCCATCGCCATGTTGGGCGATTTAGGAGGTGCAAGGCGCAGTGTCCACCGTTCATGCTATGCTCTATAGGTGTTTGGCCTCGCGGAATAATTTGCTTTCTTGCGCGCCAGTGGCTATTCGAGTGGCCAAGGCAGGTTATCTGCCATTCATGTTTGTTGGAAAACCATAGTTTCCAAGCTGGTTGGCGAAGATTTGCTCACCGGCTTTTTGTTCGTTTATGCCTCAATTGAGGCGCATTGGTAAGGAATGTCGATGTTTGACAAGCTAAGCGACCGGTTGGGAGGTGTGTTTGACCGCCTGCGTGGTCGCGGTGCGTTGAACGAAGCCGATGTGCGTGAAGCAATGCGGGAAGTGCGCGTTGCCCTGCTTGAGGCTGACGTTGCGCTGCCTGTCGTGCGTGAGTTTGTCGACAAGGTAACCGAGCTAGCCGTTGGCGCGCAGGTGCTGAAATCGGTTACGCCTGGTCAGCAAGTCGTCAAGATCGTCAACGACGCGCTTGTCGAGATGCTTGGCGCTGAACAAAGCGATCTGAATCTGGCAGTTGCGCCACCTGCGATTATCATGATGATTGGTCTGCAGGGTTCGGGTAAAACGACGACGACTGCTAAAATCGCCAAGATGTTGAAGGCTAAGCAGGGCAAAAAAGTCCTCATGGCCTCGCTCGACGTTAATCGTCCCGCTGCGCAGGAGCAACTGGCCACGCTTGGTTCGCAGACTGAGGTGGCGACTCTGCCAATCGTTCAAGGGCAGATGCCTGTCGATATCGCCAAGCGGGCGATGCAGGCTGCAAAGCTGCAGGGTTTTGACGTCCTCATCCTCGATACCGCAGGCCGTTTGCACGTTGATCAACAGTTAATGGACGAAATGCAGGCGGTGGCAAAGGTTTCGACGCCGCAGGAAATTCTGCTGGTGGTCGACTCGCTCACCGGTCAAGACGCCGTTAATGTTGCCAAAAGCTTCGGTGAGCGAGTTGATCTGACGGGTATCGTGCTGACCCGCATGGACGGTGACGCACGCGGCGGTTCTGCCCTGTCGATGCGTGCTATTACCGGAAAGCCAATCAAATTTGCAGGCGTCGGCGAAAAGCTTGACGCGATTGAGGCTTTCAACCCAAGCCGGGTTGCTGGCCGTATTTTGGGCATGGGTGACGTTGTCGGCTTGGTCGAACGCGCGTCCGAAATGGTGGAAAAGGAAGATGCGGATAAGCTCGCGGCCAAAATGGCTAAGGGTCAGTTCGACATGGACGATCTGCGAACCCAATTCCGTCAGATGACCAAAATGGGCGGTCTGGGCGCGCTTGCTGGCATGATGCCCGGCATGAAAAAGGCCAAGCAGGCGATGGACGCCAGCGGCATGAATGACAAGTTGCTCGTGCACATGGATGCCATCATCGGCTCGATGACTCCAAAAGAGCGCGCCAAGCCGGAATTGCTCAACGCCAAACGGAAAATCCGTATCGCCAAGGGGTCCGGCATGACGGTGCAAGACGTCAACAAGCTGATTAAAATGCATCAGGAAATGGCCGGCGCTATGAAACGCATCCGGAAGATGGGTGGTCTCAAGGGCCTCGCTGCTATGTTCGGTGGAAAAGGCGGCTTAGGCAGCAGCGACATGGGTGGCGCGATGGGCG
>ERZ888423.2818-NODE-2818-length-12352-cov-132.038790_pt1 | contig 12352 bp, 11 predicted proteins | sample MGYA00520523_ERZ888423 | MGnify/ENA primary metagenome ERZ888423 (study PRJEB32303, sample SAMEA104408611) | aquatic metagenome | biome: Brackish water; feature: Pelagic; material: water | place: Baltic Sea | collected 2014-06-08T10:24:00 | depth 30,27 m ...
GGCCAGCACCGCCGCCATCTGGCTGCCACCGGCCAGCAGCACCGGCGCGCCGCGGGCCGCCGCCGCCCCCACCAGCCCAGCAGCGAAGGCCTGCATGGGATCCCCCAACGCCGCCAACACGCTCAGGGGGTCCGCAACTGCCGCCAGCTCTGCCGCTGCAAAACCTGCCGCTGCCAAACCCTGAGCCACCAGGACCGATTTGAGCCCGTGGGCCGGTTGGCGCAAGCTGCCGCTGACTAGACCCGCCGCCGCCACCCCCAGGCCCTCGAGCACCGCCAGGGCCGTGGTGGTGCCTCCGGGCACGCATTCGGCCAGCAGCAACGGCTCGGCCGGATCCCAGCGCCTGCCCCAGGCGCTGCCACGCTGCACCAGGGCCGCCACCCTGGCTGAGGCAAGGGCCTGGCCCGTGCTGAGGCAGCGGGCCGGGCCGGCACTCTCCAGCCCCGGCAGGCGCAGGTGCGGCACCGCCGCCGCGATCGCACAGCCCAGATCGAGCACCTGGGTGCGCTCCAGCAGCCCCAGCTGACTCAACACCACATGGCTGATCAGGGCCGGGCTCACCCCCGCCGGCAGGGGCGGCAGGGCATGGCAGCGGCGACCACCGGGGCCCAGCAGCAGCAATTCGGCATCGGCGGCCGCCGTGCCCAGCCGGGCCTGGGGCGAGGCCCCGGCAGCGGAAATCCCAGGCACCGCAGCCGTATCGGTGGCGGCGAGCAGCAGCAAGGTGCGGCTGCGGCGCCAGCCCTGCTCCAGGGCCTGGGTCCAGAAATCAGGGGCCATCAGGCCGATCAGAGGGTGGCATCAGAGGGGGTCAAGGGCCACCAGGGCCCGAAGGGCATCCGGGGGCTCTGGGATGGGGGAATGCAGGCGCGGAAAGATCCAGTAGGCCACCGCATGCAGGGCCAGCACCACGATCAAGTTCTGCACCCACACCATCGCCAGCGCAGCCAGCTGCACCTGGGCCAGCTCAATCGATGCCGCCAGGCCCAGCCAGCCAGCCAGCTTCTCCAATAAACCAGCCGCCGCCGTGGTGATTAGCACCCAAAGGTTCTCACCCACCAACACCGAGAGCACCGCCACCCGCACCAGGAAGCCGGCTGCACCGATCAGGCTGCCCACGCCCCAGCTCAGCCACCAACTGGAGCGCCAACCGACCCTGGCCCGCCAGCACCAGCCCAGCCACAGCGCCAGCAAGCCATAGGGGAAAACCACCAACGGCCCCCGGATCGGACCCATCAGGGCGACCAGCAATAGGGCGGTCACAACCAGTCCCTCCACGGCACAGCGCCAGCCATGGCGCAACTGCAACAGGGCCAGGGGCAGGGGCAGGGCCAGGCGAAATAGGGGGCTGCCCACCGGCAGGTAGTAGAGCGCTACCCACAGCAGGGCGGTGGCGGCGGCGAGATAGGCCGTATCCATCAACTGGCGGGCCTGGCCGCGGTTGAGTTGGCGCCGGGACGACATCAGCGCGGTGCCGGCGCCGGTGTGACCGTGGGGGCAGGCGCCGGCGTAGCGGCGGCTCCGACCCGCTCAATCATCTCCACCTCAAAACTGACCCCCGCCGCCCGCAAGGCTTGGGTGACCGCTTCAGCCGGGGCAGCGGGATCGGCGGAGGGCAGCTGGATCGTGATGCGATAGGGGGCTGGCTTACTGGGATTGACGGCTGGCGGCTTGGCTTCTACGGGCTTGGGCTCAGCCTTTTTGGGGGAGGCAGCCGTGGGGGAAGCCGCTTTGGAGGCGGGAGTGGCGGTAGCTGGCTTAGGGGCAGGCGAGACCGGCTGAGCGGGCTGGGCCGGGGTCGCTGAGAAGCTGCGCGCCAGCTGGTCGCCGAAGCGGGTGCCACTGCAGCCAGCCAGCGCTAGGACGCAAAGCAGCGACCCAAGGGTGCGGCCGGCGCCTGCCATCAGCTGTCCGCCGCCCTGATCACCCGCACCGCGCTGGCGCGCAGCCGGCCGGTCTTGGTGGTAGTTGGGGCCTTTGGGGCAGCGGACTTGGCGGCCGGCTTTTTCGCAGCCGCTTTGCTGGCCGCACCTGCAGCTGGCTTGCGGCCCTTGGCCTTGCCCGAAGCTGCCTTAGCGGCCAGCAGCTCAACCGCCTGCTCCAGGGTGATGGTGTCGGCGGTGGTGCCCTCCGGCAGCGAAGCATTCACCTTGCCCTGCTTGACGTAGAGGCCATAGGGACCGTCAAACAGTTGGATCGCCTCGTCGTCGCCCTCGGGGACACCGATGTCCTTGAGGGCCGTGCGGCCGCCACGGCCCTTCTTGGGCATGGCGAACAGCTCCAAGGCTCGCTCAAGGCCAACCACCAGTACGTCGTCCTCAGCCTTGAGCGAGCGGTAGTCCTTCTCGCCTTTGCCCTTGTGGTGCACCACGTAGGGGCCAAAGCGACCCAGACCCGCCTCCACCCGACCGCCCTCCGGGTGGTCGCCAAGTTGGCGGGGTAGCCGCAACAGGGCGAGGGCATCCTCCAGGGTCAGCTCCTCGGGCTTGGCGCCTTTGGGCAGCGAAGCTCGCTTCGGTTTGGGGTTCTCATCACTCACCTGGCCCCGCTGCACATAGGGGCCGTACTGGCCAAACAGCAGATACACCTGCTCACCGCTTTCCGGGTCATCACCAAGGGACTCAGGCCCATCGGCCTTTTGCCTCAGGATCAGCTCCGCCTTTTCGGCATCGAGATCGGCAGGGGTGATCTCCTGGGGCAGGGTGGCCTTGAGCAGCTCCTCGGTGCCGTCTTCAGCGACGCGCTTGGTTTCCAGGTAGGCGCCGAAGCGGCCGATGCGCACCACGCAGGGCAGGCCCTCCAGCTCAACTGTGCGGGACACGCCGGGATCGATATCGCCCTCCCGCTGCTGCACCTGGGTTTCTAGGCCCTTTTCTCCCTTAAAGAAGCTCTCCAGGTAAGGCAGCCACTGCACCTGACCGTGGGAGATCTCATCGAGGGTGTTCTCCATCCGGGCCGTGAAACTGGTGTCCACCAGATCCGGGAAGTGCTCCTCCAGCAGGGCCGTCACGGCAAAAGCCGTGAAGCTGGGGGTGAGGGAGTTGTTGGCGAGGGTGGCGTAGCCGCGATCGACGATCGTGCCGATGATCGAGGCATAGGTGGAGGGGCGCCCGATGCCCTCCTTCTCCAGCATCTTCACCAGGGCCGCCTCGCTGTAGCGAGCGGGGGGCTGGGTTTGGTGGCCGAGGGCCTCCACCGCCTTGCAGGCGGGGCTGTCGCCCACCTTCAGGGCCGGCAGCAGCAGCTCCTGACCTTCAAGGGCCGCGTCGGGATCGTCGCTGCCCTCGACGTAGGCGCGAAAGAAACCGGCGAAATCGATGCGCTTACCCGAGGCCCGGAACTGGGCTGGGCCCAGGGCGCCGCCATCGGCCTGCAGTTCCACGGCGAGCATGGTGAGGCGGGCATCAGCCATCTGGCTGGCCACGGTGCGCTTCCAGATCAGCTCATAGAGGGCCAGATCCTTGCCATCAAGACCTGTGGCGTTTGGGGTGCGGAAGGCCTCACCGGCTGGGCGAATCGCCTCGTGGGCCTCCTGGGCGTTGCGGGCCTTGGTGGAAAACTGGCGGGGGCTGGGGCTGAGGTAGTCCTTGCCGTACTTCTCGCTGACGCAGCTGCGGGCGGCGTTGATCGCCTGGTCGCTGAGGTGCACCGAGTCGGTGCGCATGTAGGTGATGAAACCGCGCTCGTAGAGGCCCTGGGCCGTGCGCATGGTTTCCCGGGCCGAGAGCCGCAGCTTGCGGTTGGCCTCCTGCTGCAGGGTGCTGGTAGTGAAGGGCGGCACGGGCTTACGCACCGTGGGCTTCTCCTCCACCGAGGACACCTGCCAGGGGTTGGCTTGCACCTGGGCCTGGAGCTGGCGGGCCTCAGCCTCACTCAACAGCCTCACCTTGCTGCCGGCCTTAAGGGCTCCAGTGCTCTCGTCGAAGTCGGAGCCTCCGGCGATGCGCTCCCCTTTCAAATGGCTGAGCTTGGCCTCAAAGCCAGCTTCGCCCTGCTCCAGCCGGGCCTTGAGGTCCCAGTAGCTGCCGCTGCGGAAGGCCCGGCGGGCCCGCTCGCGCTGCACGAGCAGGCGCACTGCCACCGATTGAACCCGGCCGGCGCTCAGCCCCCACGCCACCTTTTTCCACAGCAGGGGCGAGAGGGTGTAGCCCACCAGCCGATCGAGGATCCGCCTGGTTTCCTGGGCGTGCACCAGCTCCATGTCGAGCTCGCGGGTCTGATTCAAAGCCCGGCCAATCGCCTCCTGGGTGATCTCGTGGAAGACCATGCGCTTCACCGGCACCTTGGGGCTGAGCAGCTGCAGCAGGTGCCAGCTGATCGATTCCCCCTCCCGATCTTCGTCAGTGGCCAGCAGCAGCTGGTCGGCGCCCTTGAGGGCGTCCTTGAGCTCCTTGACCACCTTTTTCTTGTCCTTCGGCACCACGTAGAGGGGCTCGAAGTTGGCGGCGGTGTTGACGCCGAGATTGGCCCACTTCTCACCTTTGTGAGCCGCCGGAATCTCACTTGCGTTGTTGGGCAAGTCGCGGACGTGCCCCATCGAGGCTTCCACCTTGAAGTCCTTGGGAAGGAAGCCGCGGATGGTGCGGGCCTTCGTCGGACTTTCAACAATGACCAGGGTGTGACCCACAGACCAGCGCCTTACCGCTTCCCTCTTTATCGCATCAAGCGCCCAAGTCGACAGCCAAGCGCCGCTACAGTCCTCCACATCACAGCTCCCACCTCGCGGTCCCCTCGCTGATGTTCCTGCTGGGCGCCCTCTCCTCCGTGGCCGATGCGATCGGCAGTGGTGCCGGAACGGGAGGATTAAATCTCCAGCTCAACGCTGGCGCCATCGCCCCGGAGGCGGCGGTGCTGATCGCGCTGCTCACCTGCCTGCTGGTGGATCTCGCTGGCGAGAAGGCGGCCAGCCGCTGGGTGCCACCGATTTGTTACGCCGGCCTGGGCAGCGCCCTGGTGCTGCTTGCCCTGCAGTGGAACACCCCCGACCTGCAGCCCGCCTTCTTGGGCTCCTTCCTGGCGGACAACCTGGCGATTGCCTTCCGGGCCGTGGTGGCGGCCTCCACCTTGATTTCGTTGCTGGTCAGCTGGCGCTACGTGGAGCAGAGCGGCACGCCGGTGGGTGAATACGCCGGCATCCTGCTGGCTGCCACCCTCGGCGCCATGTTCCTGTGTGGCGCCACCGATCTGGTGACCATTTTCGTGTCCCTGGAAACCCTGTCGGTGTCGAGCTACTTGCTGGCCGGCTACATGAAGCGGGATGCCCGCAGCTCGGAGGCAGCGCTTAAATATTTGCTTGTGGGTTCAGCAGCCGCGGCCGTATTTCTCTACGGCGCTTCCCTGCTTTACGGCCTCACCGGCGGTGCCACCGGCCTCGACGCCGTAGCCCTGGCCCTGCGCACCAGCGCCTCGCCCGTTACCGCCCTGGCCCTGGTTTTCGTGCTGGCCACGGTGGCCTTCAAGATCGCCGCGGTGCCCTTCCACCAGTGGACCCCCGACGTCTACGAGGGCTCGCCAACGCCGGTGGTGGCCTTCCTTTCGGTGGGCTCCAAGGCCGCCGGCTTTGCCCTGGCCCTGCGCATCCTGGTGGGCTGCTTCGAGAGCTTTGATGCCCAGTGGAAGCTGCTTTTCACCGTGCTGGCGGTGCTGAGCATGGTGCTCGGCAACGTGGTGGCCCTGGCCCAAACCTCGATGAAACGGATGCTCGCCTACAGCTCGATCGGTCAGGCTGGCTTTGTGATGATCGGCCTGGTGTGCGGCACTGAAGACGGTTTCGCCGCCATGGTGCTCTACATGGCCGCCTACCTGTTCATGAACCTGGGCGCCTTTGCCTGCATCATCCTCTTCTCGCTGCGCACAGGCTCCGACCGCATCGCCGATTACGCCGGTCTTTATCAAAAGGATCCACTGATCACCCTGGGCTTGAGCCTCTGCCTGCTTTCCCTGGGTGGCATTCCGCCAATGCTGGGCTTCTTCGGCAAGATTTATTTATTTTTTGCCGGCTGGGCCGACCACCAATACCTGCTGGTGGTGGTGGGCCTGGTCACCTCGGTGGTGTCGATCTACTACTACATCTCAGTGATCAAGATGATGGTGGTAAAAGAGCCCCAGGAAGCCTCAGATGTGGTGAAGGCCTACCCAGCCATCAATTGGTCTGTAGCTGGCCTGCCCGCCCTGCGCACCGCCCTGGTGGGCTGCGTAATTGTTACTGCCGTGGGTGGGATTCTCTCCAACCCCCTATTCACTTGGGCCAGCCAGGCTGTTACCGGCACGCCGATGTTGGTTCAGGCCATTGGTTGAGCACAGGAAAGCGTTTTGATGAGCGACCCCGTTGCCCAGCTTCAAGGTGTCAACAAGATTTATGGAAGCGGCGAGATGGCCGTAAAGGCCCTTGACCATGTGGATCTCACGGTCAACCGGGGCGATTACCTAGCAGTGATGGGAGCGTCTGGCTCCGGCAAGAGCACGGCTATGAACATTATTGGTTGCTTAGACCGCCCCTCCAGCGGCAGCTACCGGCTCAACAACACCCCGGTGGAAGGCCTCAGCGACGATCAACTCGCTGACCTACGCAACCGTGACCTGGGTTTTGTATTTCAGCAGTTTCACCTGCTGGCTCAGTTGAGCGCCCTCGACAACGTAATGCTGCCAATGGTGTATGCGGGGGTGCCTGCAGCTGAGCGGCGTCAGCGGGCCCAAGATGCTCTAGAGCGGGTGGGGCTGGGTCAGCGGCTAAATAACAAGCCAAACCAGCTATCAGGCGGACAACAGCAACGGGTAGCTATTGCCCGGGCGATTATTAACCTACCCGCCCTACTACTGGCCGACGAGCCTACCGGCGCCCTCGATTCCCACACCACCGCCGAGGTGCTCGACATATTTGATGCCTTGCACCGCGGTGGTATGACCGTGGTGATGGTCACCCACGAAGATGAGGTGGCTGCCCGGGCGGAGAAGATCGTCCACTTCCGCGACGGCCGGATCCTGAGCTGAAGGATCCTCAGCTAACGGAACGGGGCCGCTCGAGCCTCTCCAGCAGCTGCCCCATCAACAGGGCAATGGCATCGCTGCCTGCAGCTTCCTTGCCAGGATCAAGATCGCCGGGATCCACCGCTACCCAGCCGCCAGCCCCGGGCAAACGCAGCTCGAAATGGAGGTGCGGCCCGGTGCTCAGGCCCGTGCTGCCAACCCGACCGATCACCTCACCCTGGCGCACCCGGTCGCCCTCCTTGACGTAAAGCTCGCTGAGGTGGCCATAGAGGGTGCGGCGCAGCGGCCGGTCGTGTTCGACCTCAACCGCCAAGCCGTAGCCCCCCGCCAAACCACTGCTCACTACCAAGCCGCCAAGGGCTGACACCACCGGCGTGCCCTCCGGCGCCGCCAGATCTCGACCGGCGTGCATCAACCAGCTGCCCAAGATTGGGTGCAACCGATAGCCGAAGTTGCTGCTGGTCACGGCCGAACCAATAAGTGGGAACAGCAACCGGCGATTGCCGTTGCCGCCAATCGGCGCCGGGCGGGGCGTCACCCCAAATACATCGGCCAGTCGAAAACTACCGCCGGAACCGGCCAGCAGGGCCGAAACCGGCACCGTGAGCGGCGGCAGCAGCCGGCCTTCGCCGTCAAAGCGGCCAAAGGATTCAGCGCCGCTATCGCTGCCGCCAGCTATGCCGCCAGTCACGACATTGTTGAGACGGCCGCGCCAGCGCACCACCAAGCCACTGCTGCACTCCTGTTGAGACAGGGCGCCGCTGCTGCAAGCCTGCTGGTGGGCCGGCACGTTGATGGGGGTCATGCCCGAGCCCGAACGGATCCTGGCTCGCTCCTCCGGACTTACCACCCCATCGCGTACCAGCTCATCGAGGGAGTCATCAAAACGGACGGGCGGACGACTCGGCAGAACAGCCGGATCGGGACGCAGCGGCTGGGCCAGGGGCACTGGCGGTGGCACTGGCGGCATCGTGATGGCCTGCTGAGGTGTAGCTCCAGCGGCAGCAGGCGCATGACCAGGGCTGAGCTGCTCTTGCCCCCAGGCCAGGCCAACTCCCAGCAGGGGTGCTGAGAAAAGGGGCAGCATCGCCAGCAGGGCCCTGCACTGGCGCCTTGTGCTTGAGAAAGCTGGGTTCAAGAGGGCTCGCCCCGGTGACCAGTGATCGTGCATTAGCAAACTATAAAAAACTGAGGACCTTGGCTTGTAGAGAGGAACGGCCTTAGAAGTGGCGCTGCAGGGCCAGCTCCCGCCCCTGCCGGCCGAGGCGCAGGCGGCCATCGGCATGCAGACCCAGCACCTGCCAAAGCTCACCTTCGTGCAACCAGCCCGCCGGTGGGCGCCAAAGCCGGGCTTCAGCGGCGGCGCGCACCTGGCAAGGCTGCTGGGCATGGGCCGCAGCCCACTCCAGGCCGGCAAGCACCCTGGGCAACAAGCGCTCTGGCCGCGCCAGGGGGTGGCCCTGCCGGCAGCCGAGGGCCTCTGCCACCGACAGGGCTCCAGGCGGCACCCGGTTGCAACCATTGAGACCCACCCCAACCTGGGCAGCGCGGATCCGCTGGCCCCGCAAGCGCAAGCGGGGCAGCAGCCCCGCGATTTTGCGATCCCCTACGAGCAGATCGTTGGGCCACTTGAGTTGCACCGCAAGCCCCAGGGCCTCTAGCTGCTGGGCCAGCCCCACCGCTACCGCAAGACCCAGGGAGGCCGTTCCAGGCAAAGCCCCAGCCCAAGGCATGGCTGCACTTAGCCAGAGCCCGCCCGCCGGCGACAACCAGGGCCGCCCCTGCTGACCATGGCCAAAGCGCTGGCGCCGAGCTGTTACCGCCAGCCGCTGCAGCGGCAAGCCAGCGGCCTGGCGCTGCTCCAGCCAGCGAGCAAGTTCGATCTCGGTGCTGGCACACACCGGCAGGCGGCGCAGCTGCCAGCTCAAAGGGTGGCCAGCCAGGCGCCGATGCGGGCCGCACCAGCCTCGAGCTCAGCCACCGGATGCACCAGGGCAAGGCGCAGCCAGCCCTCGCCTCCGGGGCCAAAACCATTGCCGGGCGTCAGGGCCACACCGGTGGCCTCCAGTAGGGCGGCGCAAAAAGCTTCACTGCCCCAGCTGCGCTCGCGTGCCTGGGGCGGCAACTCCAACCACAAATAGAGCGCCATTGAGGGCCGCCGCACCGGCCAGCCCACCGCCTCCAGGGCATCAGCCATGCGATCGCGTCGCTGCCGGTATTCCTGCCGCAACTGCTCAGGCCAATGCGGCGCCTGCTCAAGCGCCGCAATCGCCCCGGCCTGCAGGGCAAGGGACTGATTGAAATCCACCACCCCCTTGAGCTGGCGCAAGGCGCTGATCAACCACTCGGCACCGATGGCGAAAGCCAGCCGGTAGCCCCCCAAACACCAGCCCTTGGAAAAGGAGAAAAACTCAATGCCGCAGTCGCGCCAATGGGGGGTACGCAACAGGGCCGGCGCCTCGCCATCGAGGGCCAGATCCACGTAAGGGTTGTCGTGGGCCAGCACCAGCCCATGGCGCACCGCCCGCGCGGCGGCTTCATCGACCCAGGCCTGCTGACCAGTGGTGGCGGTGGGGTTGTGGGGGTAGCCGAGCACCATCAACTTCAAGTCGTCCCACTGCTCAGGGCTGAGGGCATCAAAATCCGGTCGCCAGCCCGCTTCGGGATCGAGCGGCAACAACACCGGCTCAGCGGAAGCCAGGTGCAAACCACCCAGGTGGGAGGGGTAGCAGGGGTCGAGCAGCAGGGCCCGATCACCCGGGTTGAGCACCGCCAGGGGCAGGTGGGCCGTGCCCTCCTGGGAACCCACCAGCAACAGCACCTCTGTCTCCGCATCCACCTTCACCCCAAAGCGCCGCTGGGCCCAGTCGGCCACTGCTGAGCGAAAGGGCAGGGTCGCTGCGTGAAGGCAGTAGGAGGCGCTGGCGGGCTGACCAAGCTGGGCCGCGATCGCCTCAATGGCCGCCTCGGGCGGTTGCAGGTCGGTGGAGCCGAGTGAAAGATCGAGCAGTGGGGGCAGACCCCGGCTGGCGGCACGGGATGCGTAGGCCGATTTGCGCTGGTCGTTGCGGGCGAAAACGCCGCTGCCAAGACGGGACAGGCGCTCAGAGATGGGCATCCACAAAAGCCTGAAGCTGTGGTTTGGCCATGGCACCCTCGTGGCGAGCCAGTTCCTTGCCATCTCGGAACAAGATCAGGGCGGGAAGTCCCTGGATCTGCAAGCCATCGCGAATGGCAGGGTTGGCGTCTGCCTCGAGCTTGCCCACCACCAGACGACCCGCATATTCAGCAGCCAGCCACTCCATCATTGGAGCCATCAGCCGGCAGGGACCGCACCATTCGGCCCACACATCCACCAGTACGGGCGTAGAACAATCGATCACCTCAGCTTGGAAATTGGCATCGGTGAGATGAGCGACAGACACGACAGCAGACCTTAAAAACGTGTGCGTAATGCGATTGTATGGAGCTGGGCTGCCAAGCCGCTCAGAGCTTGTCGATCGATCGCTTGAGCTCCTCGAGCTCCGGATCTAGCTCACTCACCTGCACCTGCTCGAGCTGGGGAGCGGCTGGGGTGGCCAGGGGCAGGGATACCGGTGTCCCACCAGCCAGGCGATTTTTTAGAGCCGCCAATTCATCGTCAACCTCCGGAGCCCCTTCAAGCGCCGCAAACTGACTCTCCAGATCCGCTCCCGCCAGTTCGGCAGCGGCCTGGCTGCGAGCCTCCAGGGTCTGCACCTTTTCCTCCATGCGCTCAAAGGCGGCCATGGAGCTGTTGGTGCCCAGGCTGCCCACGGCGCTCTGCAGCTGCTCCTGGGCCTGGGCCGCCTGGGCCCGGGCCTTGAGCATGTCCTTTTTGGTTTTGGCCTCGGCGATCCTGCTCTCAAGAGAGATCAAGCTCTTTTTGAGCTGCTCCACCTGACCCGCCTGGCTCTGGAGCTGGGTGCTGAGGGCAGTGGCGGTGTCCTGGCAGGTTTTGCGGCGCCCTAGGGCTTCGCGGGCCAGGTCTTCCTCACCCTTCTTGAGGGCCAGTTCAGCGCGCTCGTACCAGGTTTTGGCCTGGGAATCGGCCTGCTCCGCCTGGTTCTGGATGCGCTTTTGGCTAGCGATCGCGGTAGCTACCGCCTGGCGCAGCTTGATCAGGTCCGACTGCATGTCGGCCACCGATTGATCCAAAATCTTGGAAGGGTCCTCCATCGCGCCTACCGCCGCATTGGCGTTGGCGCGGATCAGGCGGCTGAGGCGGTCAAAGAAGCCCATCGGAGGCTGCAGGGGCAAGGCTTGAGGTTAGCCAGGGTTTGGCTTGGTTCAGCAGCGGGATTGCCGCACCGCCGATAGGGTCGGGCAATGGCCAAGGCCCCACGGCAGCAAACCCGCCAACTCGGCAATCTGAGCCTGCTGATGCCGCCACCCCGGCAGCCCGCCAGCGCCCTGGCCAGCTGCCTGCGGGAATTGGAGCAAAGCTGGCAGCAAGGGGGACACCTGGCAGCCCTATGGCAGGCCTGGCCCCGCATCGCCGGCGCCCAGCTGGCACCCCACTGCCGACCCCTGCGGCTGCACAGCGGCCTGCTAACCGTGGGCGCCGCCCCTGGCCCCTGGCTGCAGGCGCTCCAATACAACCGCCACCAACTGCTCGGGGCCCTGCGCGCCAACGGCTTCACCGTGCGCGACATACGCCTGGAGCAGCACCACCCCAGCGCCGCCGTAGCCCCCGGCCGCCAGCAGGAGGAAGAAGTGTGGAGCGTCCATCCCAGCCGGGTGGATGTGCACGGCATGGCCACCTGCCCCCGCTGCACCAGCCCTGCCCCCGCCGGCGAGATGGCCCGTTGGGGCCATTGCAGTTTCTGCCGGCAAAAGGAGCTAAGCCAGTCTTTAGAAGGCACGCCGCCTCAGTAGCGCTCGGGTCTCGGATCGCGCCAATCGGGGTTGAAACCCTTTGCGCGCAGCTGGGCCGCCCGCTGCTCAAGGCGACTGCGCTCCAGGCGCCAGAGGGCATAGATACCGCGGCGATTAAGCAGCTGGGGTTGAAGTCCCTGCCAGTGGGGCTGGGCGGCGGTGCCGGAATCAATCACCACAAGCACACTTGGCTGCTGCGCCGGCGTGCTGGCGAGCTGGCCCGGGCGGCTCTCCTGCCGCAGGCGATCGGCCAGGTTCACCAGGTGCTGGGGCTCATCACCCTCAAAGATCACCACCCGGCGGCTGTAGTAATGCAGCGAAGGCTTGAGCATGCCGAGCATCGCCAGCGGCTCGCTGGGCCGGCGGGCGGAGCGGACCTCAGCCGCAAGCTCCCGCACCGGGGCGGCCCGCAGGCGATCCCCCAACTCCACCAGCGGCAGCAACACCACCGGCACAAACGCTGCCAGCG
>ERZ888423.2819-NODE-2819-length-12347-cov-7.443378_pt1 | contig 12347 bp, 13 predicted proteins | sample MGYA00520523_ERZ888423 | MGnify/ENA primary metagenome ERZ888423 (study PRJEB32303, sample SAMEA104408611) | aquatic metagenome | biome: Brackish water; feature: Pelagic; material: water | place: Baltic Sea | collected 2014-06-08T10:24:00 | depth 30,27 m ...
TGGCGCCTACGCCTCCGAACCCGATGGTCGGCTCCGGCTGGCGCCTACGCCTCCGAACCCGATGGTCGGCTCCGGCTGGCGCCTACGCCTCCGCGAAATTCTTGGTCAGTGATGGGTCCACCGGGATGCCCGGCCCAGTGGTCGTGGAGACCACGACCTTCTTGACGTAGCGGCCCTTAGACGACGACGGCTTGGCGCGCAGGATCTCGTCGAGCGCAGCTCCGTAGTTCTCGACCAGCGACTGCTCATCGAAGGACGCCTTGCCGATAACGAAGTGCAGGTTGGCCTGCTTATCGACCCGAAAGTTGATCTTGCCGCCCTTGATGTCTGACACGGCCTTAGCCACATCCGGGGTGACGGTGCCGGTTTTCGGGTTCGGCATCAGACCACGCGGACCGAGGATGCGCGCGATGCGGCCGACCTTGGCCATCTGGTCCGGCGTGGCGATCGCGGCGTCGAAATCCAGGAACCCACCCTGGATCTTCTCGATCAGGTCGTCACTGCCGACGATGTCGGCGCCCGCCGCTTCTGCAGCTTCAGCCTTGTCACCTACGGCGAACACCGCGACCCGGGCGGTCTTGCCGGTGCCATGCGGCAGATTCACAGTGCCGCGCACCAGCTGGTCAGCCTTACGCGGATCGACACCGAGGCGGATCGCGACCTCCACGGTCGCGTCCTGCCTCTTCGACGACGTCTCCTTGGCCAGCTTCGCGGCCTCCATGGGCGTGTACAACCGGGTGTTGTCGATCTTCTCGGATGCTTCGCGGTACGCCTTGCTGTTCTTGCTCATGTGCTTCTCCTGATCAGAGTTGTGGTTGGCGGGCCGTAGCTGGCCCTCCCACTGGTTGATGAGTTGAGAATGCGCCGACGGCGGTCCTCACTCGGACTTCATCGCCGTCAGTCCAGCCTCGATGCCACCGACTTAGGTAGCCAAGGACCTATACGACGGTGATACCCATTGAGCGGGCGGTCCCGGCGATGATCTTGGCCGCCGCATCGATGTCGTTGGCGTTGAGATCGTCCTTCTTGGTCTCGGCGATCTCGCGCACCTGGTTCCAGGTGACCTTCGCGACCTTGGTCGTGTGTGGTGTGCCAGAACCCTTCGGCACACCGGCCGCCTTGAGTAGCAGCTTCGCCGCCGGCGGGGTCTTCAACGCGAAGGTGAAGGTGCGGTCCTCGTAGACGGTGATCTCCACAGGGATGACGTTTCCACGCTGCGACTCGGTTGCAGCGTTGTACGCCTTGCAGAACTCCATGATGTTGACGCCGTGCTGACCGAGCGCGGGACCGACCGGCGGGGCGGGGTTGGCCTGCCCGGCCTGGATCTGCAGCTTGATCAGCCCGACGGCCTTTTTCTTCTTCGGGGCCATTGGGGTGTTCCTTTCTCGGGTTCTCCGCGACGTCGGCGTGGTAGTCGTCGGTGACCGACCACGAGCACGCCGAAATCGCGGTTAGATCTTGGCGACCTGGGTGAAGGTCAGTTCGACAGGTGTCTCGCGGCCGAAGATGGACACCAGCACCTTGAGTTTCTGCTGTTCGGCATTGACCTCGCTGATGGACGCAGGCAGCGTCGCGAACGGGCCGTCCATGACAGTGACCGATTCGCCGACCTCGAAGTCGACCAAGATCTCCGGACGTTCGAAGCCGCCGACCTCCGACGACCCACCGGCGACAGAAGCACCACCCTTGCCGGTCTTCTTCGCCACAGCGGGCGGCAGCAGGAACTTCACGACGTCGTCGAGCGACAGCGGCGACGGTCGCGACGTGGCGCCGACGAAGCCTGTCACGCCGGGGGTGTTTCGCACCGCACCCCACGACTCGTCGACGAGGTCCATGCGAACCAGGATGTAGCCGGGTAGCACCTTGCGGTTGACCTGCTTACGCTGGCCATTCTTGATCTCGGTGACCTCTTCGGTAGGTACCTCGACCTGAAAAATGTATTCACCGACGTCCAAGTTCTGCACGCGGGTCTCGAGGTTGGCCTTCACCTTGTTCTCGTAGCCGGCGTAGGAGTGGATGACGTACCACTCACCCGGTTGGAGGCGTAGTTCCTTCTTCAGCGCGACAGCCGGATCTTCCTCCTCGTCGGGCACCACAGCCTCGTCCGGCACCACAGCCTCGTCCGGCACCACAGCCTCGTCGGTCCCCGCCGCTGTCGAGTCGGCATCGGCATCAACGCCGGCATCGGTTTCGTCGACCTCGATGGTGTCGACGGTGTCACCCGAAGGCGTTTCGCCGTCGAAGCTAGTCACGTGTAGTCCTCTCTGAATTTCACTGTCAGCGCTCGCCCATCCACCCGGATCAGCCAAACACCATCATCACGAGCTTGCCCAGACCGAGGTCGGTGAACCCGATCAGCGCCACCATGAACGCGAGGAACAGCAGCACGACGGTGGTGTAGGTAACCATCTGCTTGCGGTTCGGCCAGATGACCTTGCGTAGCTCGGAGACGACTTCCTGCAAGTAGTTCCAGACGAACAGCAACGGGTTACGCGAAGGCCCATCCTTGGGCTTCTTGGCTGGCTTGTTGGCGGTCTTCTTGGACCCGCCAATCTTCTTGCCGCCGTCGTCCTTGCTGCCCGAACTCTCGGTATCGGGTGCATCGCCGGTGTCCTCGGCGTCGACTTCGGCCACGGCGCCGCGCCGCGCCCGCTTGCCTGTGGGCCGCTGCGGTCGCGTCCCGACCGCCCTCTGGGCGCCGGTGTCGCTGCTGTCGGAGTCGGCGCCAGTGTCTGAGGAGTCGGCACCTTCGCGCTCGTCGCTCACCGCATGCCTTTCTCTTCTTGTGGGGTGTCTCGTGTGGTTCACCTACCAGTGTCCACGCTTGTCCAGTATTCAATTGCAGGGGCGACAGGACTTGAACCTGCAACCTGCGGTTTTGGAGACCGCTGCTCTGCCAGTTGAGCTACGCCCCTTCATAGCGGGTCAGGGGCCGCACAATTCGCGCGCTCCCCGATCGGTCGATCTCGGCCGACGGACAGCGCGCTGGACTGGGAAAACCCCGAGGTCCGAGTGTAGCGCGCACCGGTCGGAGTTACTAATCCATCCCCGCCCCGCGATCACGCCGCGGTCCACTATTCACCTTCGGCCCTTCGGACGACCTGGCCGGTCTCCGGATCCCACCTCACCGAGATCGAGTTGTCGCCCTCGTGGCCCATCAGCGTGGTGTAAGCCTCCATCACGATGTCCCCGTGCACGTTGGTCAACACGTTGCGGGTGGTGACGATGTCGGCGCCGAATCGCTCCATCACCGACTGGATGTGCATGGTGCCGGTCAGCTCGTCGCCGGCCTTGATGGGCTGGTGGAACAGGAACTTCTGGTCGACCTGCACGATCTGCATCGTCTCCAGGCCGACGTCGACGTTCTGGAAGAAATGGTTCTGGATCAGAATTGCGAAGATCGACATGAAGGTCGGCGGCGCGACCACCGCGCTGTACCCCAGTTCAGCAGCGGCATCCTCGTCGAACGACCCCGGATCGTGGGACTTGATAGACCGCGCGTACTGACGGATCTGTTCACGGCCGACAACGAAAGTGTCGGGGTACACCCAGACCATCCCCTGGATGTGCGGTTTCACAGGCATGTCGAATCCGCCTAGGCCAGCGTCGCGTTCGCGATGGCGCGGCCGAAGATCTTCTTACCGCCGGATGTGGCACTGATGGCGATAGCTACCGATTTCGTGTCGGGATCAACTGATTTCACCCGTCCGCTGAAGGCGATTTCCGCGCCCCTGCCGTCGTTAGGCACCGGTACGACGGCGGTGAAACGCACGTTGTACTCGGTGACTGCGCCGGGGTCGCCCACCCACGAGGTCACGTAGCCGCCACCGAGGCCCATGGTGAGCATCCCGTGCGCGATCGCGGTGTCGAGGCCGACCTGTTTGGCGATCTCGTCATCCCAGTGGATCGGGTTGAGATCACCGGAGACCCCGGCGTAGTTGACCAGGTCACCCCTGGTCAGGGTGATGGTCCTCGCTGGCAGCTCGTCGCCGACTTTGACCGAACTGAACTCACGCAGTGCCATTGCTAAAGCCACTCTCCCCGTCTTCTTCGCTACGCCCCGCAAGGGTGGTGTAGCTCTCCTGGACAACATCGCCGTTCTCTTTGCTGATGATGTTCTTGGTGACGATGATGTCGGTGCCGTGGGCCTTGCGGATCGAGTCCACCCACACGTCGCAGTACAGTTTGTCGCCGGCCTTGATGGGCATGATGAATTTGAGCACCTGGTCGACCTGGACGATCTGTGCATCGGCGATGCCGATGTTGGCGGCGGCGAACATCGCCGTCTGTGCCTGGTATCCGAAGACCGAGATGAAGGTCAGGGGTGCCAGCAGCGCGTCGTGACCGAGCTCAGCGGCGGCCCCCTCATCGAAGAAGGCAACGTCGTCGTTCTTGACGGCGACGGCGTACTCGCGGATCTTCTCGCGGCCAACGGTGTAGTGGTCGGGGTAGCGAAAGTGCGACCCGGCGATTCTCTCGAGGAACGACACGAGTAGTGAACCTACCTACCTAGCGGGCCTCGGCACATGGGAATCGGCGCCCGGCCCGTTTCAGGTCGCTTAGCGCGACTCTTTATGGGCCTGGTGCTTGCCGCAGTTGGGGCAGAACTTCTTGATCTCGAGCCGGTCGGGATCGTTGCGACGGTTCTTCTTGGTGATGTAGTTGCGGTGCTTACATGCCTCGCACGCCAAAGTGATCTTCGGCCGTACGTCTGTACTGGACGCCACGTCAGTCGCCTCTTTCTAAGTTTCTGAAAACTCGGTTCCTACAAACTCGTTCGTCTCGTACTACCTGTAGCGGTGGGGGGGCTCGATCCCCCGACCTCACGATTATGAGTCGTGCGCTCTAACCAGCTGAGCTACACCGCCCCGGATGACACAGGCGGCTCGCTTCACGCACGACGCCTCAATCCTGTCGTTCCGCTCGCCCCGGTGTCCACCGAGCCCCCTAACGGAATCGAACCGTTGACCTTTTCCTTACCATGGAAACGCTCTACCGACTGAGCTAAGGGGGCGCTGCTGCCTTGCTTGCAATACTCATAGCTCTCCGCCGAGCGATGGGCCTTAAAGAGGGTACATTCTCACCGTTTGCGGCGCCAAACCGCTGGTCATTGATCAACCGTGAGCCGTGCAACGAGGGGTTGTTGACGACCCTCGGCGCAGCGGCCACTCCGGCGACTGCCTACGCTGACCGTCATGGCTGACTCGGACCGCCTCTACTTCAGGCAGCTGCTCGCCGGCCGCGACTTCGCGGCCGGCGACATGATCGCTACGCAGATGCGCAACTTCGCCTACCTCATCGGCGACCGGCAGACCGGCGACACCGTGGTGGTGGACCCCGCCTATGCAGCCCAGGACCTGGTGGATGCGCTGGAGTCCGACGGCATGCACCTGTCCGGCGTGCTGGTGACCCACCACCACCCCGACCACGTCGGCGGTTCGATGATGGGGTTCGAACTCAAGGGCCTGGCCGAGCTGCTAGAACGCGTCAGCGTGCCGGTTCACGTCAACGAGCACGAAGCGGAATGGGTTTCGCAGGTCACCGGGATCGCACCCAGCGAACTAACCTCTCATCGGCACGGCGACAAGGTCAGCGTCGGCGACATCGACATCGAGTTGCTGCATACGCCCGGCCACACACCCGGCAGCCAGTGTTTCCTACTCGACGGCCGCCTGGTCGCCGGCGACACCCTTTTCCTCGAGGGCTGCGGCCGAACCGACTTTCCTGGCGGAAACGTCGACGAGATGTTCCGCAGCCTGCAGGCGCTGGCACAGCTGCCCGGCGACCCGACAGTATTCCCGGGACACTGGTACTCCGCGGAGCCGAGCGCATCGCTCTCCGACGTCCGAAGCACGAATTACGTCTACCGGGCAGGCAATCTGGACCAGTGGCGCATGGCCATGGGCGGCTGACCGCAGCCATCGCTGAAGATGCCATCCCACGACCAACATGCTGGTCGTGGGATATCCTCCCGATGCTCTGCGCGCGCGGAGCGTAACGGGAGGACGCACCGCGATGACCACACCGCAAATGCCCGCCGGTTGGTACTCCGATCCGGACGGGTCCGGTGGCCAGCGATACTGGGACGGCACCGCGTGGACCAGACACCAGGTTCCCGCGCCGCAGACTCCGCCGCCGCCGCCTCCCGGGCCGAGCGCACCGCCACCCCCGGCCACACCAGCGAGCGCACCCCGCAGCGGCGGCGCCCACCGCGCGGCAGAGGATCTGCCCGAACCCGGCGATGAGCGGGGCCCGGCCTCGGCGAACACTGCCATTCCGCCGCTACCGCCAACCAATTCGGACACGCCCAATGGCGACGAGGGCGTCCACCGGAAGCTGCTCGTCCGGTACCTGGCGGTGTGCTCGGCCCTGCTGGCCGTGCTGGTCGCGGTCTCCGTCTACGCGGCGTTCTTCGCCGACGACGGTTCAGCCAGCTTCGGCGCGTTCGACGATCGATCGACCACCTTGATCCCGGCCGCGACCCCGACAACGACTGCGGGCGGCGGCTGGGGCGAGACGACAGACACCGAGACGACAGACACCGAGACGACGACGGTGACGCCGACGTTGACGCCGACGTTCCCCGAAAACAGTGACGCCACCGACGGAGCTTTTGCGTTCACGGTAGACACCGTCGAGATCACCCCCTCGGTCTCCTCCATCGAATTCCCCGTCGACAAGACTGCAACGGGTGAGTACGTGGTGGTGCACATGACGGTGGCGAACATCAGCGATGAGGCCGCCACGTTCCTGGGCACCTTCCAGAAGCTCATGGCCGCCGGCGAGGTGTATTCGATCGATGACGAGGCGACGTTCTACGCCGGCGGTGCGCTCGCGGAGTTGAACCCGGGCGACCAGGTCAAGGTCGCGGTGGCCTTCGACGTGCCGCCGGGCACCGACCCTGAGGTCATCGAGTTGCACGCGGATCCGCTGAGCCCCGGTGTCGAGGTGTCACTGCCCTGAGAGTTGGCTTCTGAGCCATCTGGGCAACTGTCCGGTCTCTGAAACCAAACCCGGCTGGGTGGTGCACGAGCCGACGCTGTTAGGTTCGATCCGCCTCACCCGGCACGACAGGAGGACCATGACCAGCACTGTTTCCTACGCAATCGCAGACTCGGTGGCGACCATCACGCTGGACGACGGCAAGGTCAACGTTCTGGGGCCCGCAATGCAGAGCACGATCAACGAGGCCCTGGACCGGGCCGAAGCCGACGCTGCCAAAGCGGTCGTGCTGGCGGGTAACTCGCGGGTGTTCAGCGGTGGGTTCGACTTGGCGGTGTTCCAGTCCGGGGATGCCGCCGCGGCGCTGGCGATGCTTGCCGGTGGCTTCGAGTTGTCGGTGCGGACCCTGACATTTCCGGTGCCGGTGATCATCGCCGCAACCGGTCCGGCCGTCGCGATGGGCTCGTTCCTGCTGCTTTCGGCCGACCATCGCGTCGGTGCGCCGAAGTCCCGTTGCCAGGCTATCGAGGTAGCCATCGGCATGACCATCCCGATCTCGGCCATCGAGATCATGCGGATGCGACTGACCCCGGCGGCGTTCCAGCGCGCTACCGCACTGGCATCGACATTCGTCGGCGATGACGCGATCGCCGGCGGCTGGCTCGATGAGATTGTCGAGGCCGATCAGGTCCTCACGCGGGCACAGCAGGTGGCTCAGGAACTGGCGACGACGGTGCACGCCGGTGCACACGTCGCTACCAAGCTCAAGGCACGCCAGTCCGCGCTGGACGCCATCCGCGCCGGAATCGACGGTCTGGCAACAGAGTTCACCCTCAGCTGAGGACACCAGGGTGACCCACGTCCGAGGCCGGATCTGGCGCGACGGCCAACCCGAGGATGACTTCGAATTCTCATCGATCTCGGACTATCTGTGCACCGAGGGCACCTTGGTGTGGTGCGACATCTACGACCCCGACCACGCGATCCTCAAGGAACTCGCCCAGGATCTGAATCTCAACTCGTGGGCGGTCGAAGATGCCATCGCCGAAGCCGAACGCACCAAGGCTGTCGTCTACAAGACACACACGTTCTTCACGGTGTATGAGGTATCGGTCAAGGCTGCAACGCCGACGGACACCTCAGAATCCATGCTGGACATGCACCGGATCTCCGGGTTCGTGCTGCCTCGCGGGTTGATCACCATCCGGCTCTCACCACACTTCGACGTCGATGAAGTGTCGCAGCGCTTCGACGAACTCGGCGGACAGGAGTACGGCGTCGGCTCGCTGGTCCACGGTCTGCTCGACCTCGTGGTCGACAGTCACTTCGACGCCGTCCAATGTCTCGATGACGCGATCGAAAGCCTCGAGGACGACCTGTTCTCCGAGCAGAATCCACCGAGCACTCTGCAGCGCAACACATTCCGGTTACGCAAAGATCTGGTCGCACTTCGCCGAGTGGTGCTTCCGATGCGGGAAGTGGTGACGATGGTCCAACACCGCAGAATGGACGGCAAGACCGCGGCCGACCTCGATCCGGTGTACGCCGACCTCTACGACCACGTCCTGAGGGTGTCGGAGTGGACGGAGTCGCTGCGCGACATGGTCACGACGGTGTTCGAGACGAACCTCTCGTTGCAGGACGCGCGACTGAACAACGTGATGAAGAAGCTGACGGCTTGGGCGGGGATCGTCGCCGTACCGACGGCGATCACCGGGTTCTACGGCCAGAACGTGATCTACCCCGGCAGCCAAACCGTCGGCGGCTTCGTGGCGAGCACAGCGATCATCGTGGTACTGGTGATCGTGTTGTACGTGATGTTCAAGAAGCGGGACTGGCTGTAGCAATCAGAGTCTCGGCGAGGCGGCCGCGTGCCTGGTAGGCCACCGGGAAGCCGTCGCGCCGCCCAGCCAGGCTGCACGCGTCGTACGGTGCGCTCCAGGCCAGCAGGGCTGAGCAGTTTTCCAGCAGGGCTGAGGACCACTGCCGGTCCGCGGCGTCGTAGTGTGGCGGCCGATGGCGCTTCACCTCCATCGTGCCGACCGCACAGATCTGCTCGCCGACGGCCTCGGCGAGCTGCTCGCCGTGCCGCCGGCCGATCCCTTCGCCGAGGAACTGGTTCTGGTGTCCGCGCGAGGGATGGAGCGCTGGTTGAGCCAGCGTCTGTCGCATGTGCTGGGCTGCGGAGAAGGCAGCGAGGAGCAGACGGCGGACGACGGAGTCTGCGCAGGGGTGGCTTTCCGGCATCCACGGTCACTGATCGCCGAGCTCGCGGGCACGGCGGGCCACGATCCGTGGGCGCCGGATGCGATGGTGTGGCCGCTGCTCGAGGTGGTCGACAGCTGCCTCGACGAACCTTGGTGCACCGCGCTGGCCAGCCACCTGGGACACTTCGAACGCGGCGACGAGAAGCACCTGCGCCAGGGGCGGCGCTATGCGGTCGCCCGCCGCCTTGCGGGGCTGTTCGCCTCCTACGCCCGGCAACGCCCGCAGTTGCTCGTCGACTGGCTCGAGGGCCGCAGCGACGATCTCGACTCCGACCTGCAGTGGCAGCCCGAGCTCTACCGCACCCTGGTGGAGCGCGTTGACGCCGACCCTCCACACATCCGGCACGCGAGAACCGTTGCCCGGCTGCGGGAGTCTCCCTCTGAACTTCCGGCGCGACTGTCTTTGTTCGGCCACACCCGGCTGCCCCACACCGAAATCGGACTGCTCCATGCGCTGAGTGCCCACCACGATCTGCACCTATGGCTGCCGCATCCCAGCGACGATCTGTGGGCCCGCCTGCACGATGTTCACGGCGCCGTTCCCCGCCGCGACGACACATCCCACCGCGACGTCGGGCACCCCCTGCTCGCTACGCTCGGTCGCGACCTGCGCGAACTGCAACGCAGCCTGCCCGCCGAAACCCAGACCGACGACTGCTTGAGTCAGCCGACAGCGTCCGCCGAGCGCCCGAGTACCCTACTGGGCTGGTTGCAATCCGACATCGGAGCCAATGCGGTACGCCGAGAAGGCCGGTCACACAACGTCACCGACCGATCGGTGCAGGTGCACAGCTGCCACGGCACCGCCCGGCAGATCGACGTGCTGAGGGAGGTGCTGCTCGGACTGCTCGCCGACGACCCGACGTTGGAGCCCCGCGACATCCTCGTCATGTGTCCTGACATCGAGGCCTACGCCCCGCTGATAGTGGCGGGCTTCGGCCTCGGCGATGTCGTGCACGGCGCACACCCAGCCCACCCCGCCCACCCCGCCCACCGGCTACGGGTCAAGCTTGCCGACCGCGCGCTCACCCAGACCAATCCACTGCTCGGTGTCGCCGGTCAACTGCTTGACTTAGCCGGCGGGCGCGCCACCGCCAGCGAGGTGCTCAACCTGGCCGAGGCCGCACCGATCCGCTTCCGTTTCGGCTTCAGCGATGATGACCTCGACGCGATCGGTGACTGGGTGCGCGAGGCCAACATCCGCTGGGGTTTCGACCGCGACCACCGCCGCCCCTACGGCGTCGACTTCGTACAGAACACCTGGCGTTTCGGCATCGATCGGGTGTTGGCCGGGGTTGCGATGTCCGACGACTCGCACGCCTGGCTGGACACCACGCTGCCACTCGACGACGTCGGCAGCAACCGGGTGGAACTGGCGGGACGCCTGGCCGAGTACGTCGACCTCCTCCATGCCACGATCGAATCGCTCTCGGGCGCAGCGCCGTTGAGCGATTGGCTGAACGCGCTGTCGGTCGGCATCGCCGCGCTGACCGCGGTACCGGACGACGATAGGTGGCAGGTTAGCCAGCTGGAGCGTGAGCTCAATGATGTTCTCGCGCAAGCGGGCACACACGCTGGCATCGAACTGCGGCTCCCCGATGTCGAGGCGCTACTGGGCCACCACCTCGCCGGCCGGCCCACCCGCGCCAACTTCCGTACCGGGACACTGACGGTCTGCACGATGGTGCCGATGCGGTCGGTACCTCACCGCGTGGTGTGTCTCGTCGGCCTCGACGACGGCGTGTTTCCGCGCCAGGGGGTCATTGACGGCGACGACGCACTGGCTCGCGAACCGATGACCGGTGAGCGCGACATCCGTTCCGAGGACCGACAGTTACTGCTCGACGCGATCGGAGCGGCAACCGAGAAATTGGTCATCACCTACACCGGCGCCAACGAGTACTCCGGTCAGCGCAAGCCGCCGGCGGTACCGGTCGTCGAGCTGCTCGACACACTCGACATCACCACCACCGCGAAGGTCCGCGACCGTGTTCTGGTCGAACATCCGCTGCAACCATTCGACATCGACAACGTCAGGCCCGGCCGACTCGGGATGCCGCCGGACAAGCCGTTCACCTTCGACCCGGCCACGCTGACCGCGGTAAGGGTCGCCGCCGGCCATCGCGAAGTGCGGCCGCACCTGTTCGGTGAGCGGTTGCCGCCTCTGCCGCCCGACGATGTTGCACTCGACGATCTGATCGGCTTCTTCTCCGATCCTGTCAAGGGGTACTTCCGTGCGCTGGACTACACGCTGCCGTGGGATGTCGACACCGTCGAGGACGCCATCCCCGTCGAGATCGACGCGTTGCAGGAGTGGAAGATCGGCGACCGCATGCTCAACGACATGCTGCGGGGCGTGTCACCCGCAGATGCGCAGCAGGCAGAGTGGCGCCGCGGATCGCTTCCGCCGGGGCGCCTCGGCTGGCGCAAGGCGCAGGAGATCGCGGTGCGATCGGCGGCTCTCGCAGCCGCGGCGCAACGTCATCGCGCGAGCGAGCCAAGGGCCATCGATGTGGACGTCCACATCAGCTCCGGCCGGCGGGTCACCGGCACGGTGCCTCGGCTTTACGGACAGCGCATGACTGCCGTCACGTACTCGAAACTGGATGGCAGGCATCTCCTCGGTACATGGATTCGCCTGGTGGCGTTGGCAGCTCGCTACCCCGACGTCGATTGGACAGCGGCGTGCATCGGCAGGGCAAAGCGGGGCGAGCGACTGGCCGAACGCCTGCTGGGTCCGCCGGCGGCCGCTGTTGATGTGTTGAGCGACCTCGTCTCGATGTACGACGCCGGCCGTCGTGAGCCGATCCCGTTGCCGCTCAAGACGTCCTACGCGTGGGCTGAGGCGCGGTACAGCCGAGGTTCAACCGAGCGGGAGGCTGGGTTCAAGTGGAACTCCGGCAGGTTCCCCGGCGAGAACGAGAAGCCCGCACATGAACTGATCTGGGGCAAGCGTTCCCAGGTAGGCGTGCTGATGACGCCGGTGCGCCCCGGCGAGGAGTGCGAGGGCGAGAACACCCGGTTGGGTGCCTACGCGGCCCGACTTTGGCTGCCGATGCTGCGCGCCGAGCGGGGTCGGGACTGATGAGCGCTCGCGCGAAGAACATGTCGGAGATGAGCGCTCGCGCGAAGAACATG
>ERZ888423.2820-NODE-2820-length-12342-cov-6.599658_pt1 | contig 12342 bp, 12 predicted proteins | sample MGYA00520523_ERZ888423 | MGnify/ENA primary metagenome ERZ888423 (study PRJEB32303, sample SAMEA104408611) | aquatic metagenome | biome: Brackish water; feature: Pelagic; material: water | place: Baltic Sea | collected 2014-06-08T10:24:00 | depth 30,27 m ...
GAGATCGCGCTGCAGGCGTTCGTAGAGACGTACGACCAACTGGCTGGGCGGAATGGTGGCGAGCCCATCCTGTTGGTAGCGATCTGCGAGCTTGGCACGGTTCATTGCGAGTTTCCGTTCGAGAGCGAGCCGAGTTGGCCGGCGAGCCAGTTGCCCTGATTGCTCAGGGTGCCCAGCGCGACTTCGAGGTTGGCGTAGATCTTGCGGAGCTGTTCTTCTTTGCGCTCGAGCCGTGATTCGTAGGAATCGATCTGCTCGGTGAAGGACTCGATCCGTGACTTCTCTGACTCCTGAGCCGAGGAGAGCAATCCGGTTCCGAACGCCGATGCCTCGTCGGCGGCGGCGACGAGGCGGTCGAGGAGCCCCGTGCCCTCGTCGCCGGTGGAGAAGAGTGCAGTCAGTTCGCCGATGTCGGTCTTGGCTGCTTCCAGGAACTTGTCACGATCGAAGGTCAGGGTCCCGTCGCGCTGCAGTTCGATGCCGGCGATGCTGGGGGCCTCGAAGCTACTGGCGCTGACAGGGTCGACGATGGCCCGTAACATGCTCTGCTCGGCCCGGCGGACATTGCCGTTGAAGGCCAGTGGCACCTGTTGGGCCAGGCCGGGATCGACCCGAGTGGAGGCCGCCATTTTCGTCTTCAGTGCGTTGAACTGGTCGACCAGAGCCGAGACACTGTCGGCGATCTGCTCGTAGTCGTGTTCGACCGTGATCGTGACGGGAGTCACCGATGTCTCCGACACGGTGACGTCGACGCCCGGCATAAGTCCGACGAAGGTGTTCGAGGTCGACGTGATCGAATAAGGATTCAGACCGGCGAAGGTGATCTGAGCATCGGCACCCTCGGTCAGAGTCGTGAACCCACCGGTCACGCCGGCCTGAATGGCGTCTGACGTGATCTGGGATGCGGCTCCTCCCTCCTTGGCGGCCAGCTGGAGTCGATAGCCGTTCCCGGTCCTGATGGCAACGGCCACGTAGTTCAGGTCGTTGTCACCGTTGATGGATTCGACGATCTGAGACAGGGACCCCCCGCTCCCGGTGGACGATTCGAGCGTCTCGAACACCGTGTTGGAGTAGATGACGTTGGTCGTGGCCAAGGAGTCCACCTGGAACGACAACGACCCGGTGAACCCACCAGCGGTGGCGGCAACCGTCGTCGATTCGCTGGACGATGTGCCCACCAAGCGGTTCCAACCGGAACTGAGCCGAAGGTCGGCGGCTGCGGTGCGCAGGGCCGTCACGTCGGTTCGCAGGGTTCCGAGTTCGTCGGCCGCCGCCTGGCTGCGAGCCCGCCGTTGGACCAACCGATCCTGGGGAAGACGTTCGACGGCAATCGACGCGTCGATGATGGCGGTGGTGTCGAGCCCGCTGGACAGGCCGTCGACGAAGGACATGACGCTCCGATCGAGAGTGTTCTAGGAGAGTTTCGGAAGGAAAGTGCCGCTCAGTACCCGAGCCGCCGGGGATTTCGAGGCGAGGTCGGAGACGCGATGGCGTCTCCGACCCGCCGAGGGACCGCCGCCCGATCTACTGGAGGAGGCTGAGTACCGATTGGGGTACGGAGTTGGCCTGGCCGAGCATGGCGGTGCCGGCCTGTTGCAGGATCTGGTTCCTGGTGAAGTTGACCACTTCTGCTGCCATGTCGGTGTCGCGGATTCGTGACTCCGACGCTGCCAGGTTCTCGGTGGTGACCTGGAGGTTGTTGATGGTCGACTCGAGCCGGTTCTGGGTGGCACCCAGAGCGCCTCGCGAGCCGGAGATGACGGCGATCTCCGCGTCGACGGCCTCGATCATCGTCCGGGCGTTGGTGGCGGTGTCGACGGTGCCGGTCACGGAGGTGGGCGCCGCGGTGGCAGCGATGGTGATCTGACCACCGGCGCTGCCCTCGGATCCGACCTGGAGAGCGACGGCGGTGCCGAACACGGCGAAGCCGGCGAAGGTGGTGTCGACGCCGATGCGGGTGATCTCGGCGTTGAGGGCCGTGATCTCGGCTCCGATGGCGGTGCGGGCTGCGGTGTCGTTGGTGTCGTTGGCGGCCTGGACGGCCAGGTCGCGCATGCGACCCAGCATGTTGTGGACCTCCGACAGTGCACCTTCGGCCGTCTGGACGAAGCTGATGCCGTCCTGTGAGTTCCGGGTGGCCTGCTTGAGGCCGCCGATCTCGGCCCGGAGTTTCTGGCTGATGACGAGGCCTGCGGCGTCGTCGCCCGCTCGGTTGATCCGGTATCCGGACGAGAGCTTTTCGAGGCTCTTGCCCAGTGAACCGTTGCTCGCGCCGAGGTTCCGGTTGGCGTTGAACGCCATGATGTTGTTGTTGATTCGCATGTCTCTCGAGGTTCCTTCCTGTGGAGAGGTTGCTGTTGACTACGTCATTGCGATGGCAGGTCGTGCCGGGTCACTGCGATGGCAGGTCCTGCCGGGTTCGTTCCCATCCATGGGTTCGAACGGTTCTGCCTCGGCTCTGCTACCTCGAGGGCAGCCGAGCCGAGGCCGAGCGTGCCTTCTACTGGAGGAGGCTGAGTACCGATTGGGGTACGGAGTTGGCCTGGCCGAGCATGGCGGTGCCGGCCTGTTGCAGGATCTGGTTCCTGGTGAAGTTGACCACTTCTGCTGCCATGTCGGTGTCGCGGATTCGTGACTCCGACGCTGCCAGGTTCTCGGTGGTGACCTGGAGGTTGTTGATGGTCGACTCGAGCCGGTTCTGGGTGGCACCCAGAGCGCCTCGCGAGCCGGAGATGACGGCGATCTCCGCGTCGACGGCCTCGATCATCGTCCGGGCGTTGGTGGCGGTGTCGACGGTGCCGGTCACGGAGGTGGGCGCCGCGGTGGCAGCGATGGTGATCTGACCACCGGCGCTGCCCTCGGATCCGACCTGGAGAGCGACGGCGGTGCCGAACACGGCGAAGCCGGCGAAGGTGGTGTCGACGCCGATGCGGGTGATCTCGGCGTTGAGGGCCGTGATCTCGGCTCCGATGGCGGTGCGGGCTGCGGTGTCGTTGGTGTCGTTGGCGGCCTGGACGGCCAGGTCGCGCATGCGACCCAGCATGTTGTGGACCTCCGACAGTGCACCTTCGGCCGTCTGGACGAAGCTGATGCCGTCCTGTGAGTTCCGGGTGGCCTGCTTGAGGCCGCCGATCTCGGCCCGGAGTTTCTGGCTGATGACGAGGCCTGCGGCGTCGTCGCCCGCTCGGTTGATCCGGTATCCGGACGAGAGCTTTTCGAGGCTCTTGCCCAGTGAACCGTTGCTCGCGCCGAGGTTCCGGTTGGCGTTGAACGCCATGATGTTGTTGTTGATTCGCATGTCTCTCGAGGTTCCTTCCTTGTGAAAGACGAAGTGCTGCTATCCCGGGATAATCCGTTGTCCCGGTCCCGCCGAGAAAGTTCGGCGTCCCAAGGCTCGACCGGTGGCGTCGGATCAGTAGCCGTGCAGGAGAACTTTTCGTCGGCTTCGTCGACGATCCATCCGGTGGATCGGAGCGGGCGCGGGCTATTGCATGACGAGTAGGGTGAACAGCACCCGAACACCTTCTCGTCGTCGTAGGCGGCACGGATCTCGGTCGAGAGTTCTTCCTTGATGGCCTGTTTCGAGGAGGAGTCTCGGAGCTCGGCGGCGGTGCGGGAGGAAAGGTCGTCGAGCAGCACGTCCTTGGCAATGGCGGCCTCTGCTTCGAAATCGGCGGCCAACGTTCCCTCTTCCAGGACGAGGGCGATTCCCACTCGCAGATAGCTGACCTCGTCGTCCGACAGATTGATCACCATCTCGGGCAGCTCGAAGATCTCGCCCTCGACGGGCTCGGCTTCGGCCATCATGGCCAGGGCCTCGGGGTCCGGGGGAGCGGGCTTGAGCACGAAGTTGTACACGCCTCCCAGCGCGGCCAGGCCGGCGACGCCCATGATCAGCTTCTTCTTGCCACCGCCGCCCTCCTCGGCTTCTGCGTCATCACCCTTCTTCTTCTTGGCCACTTCCGTTCTCCTGACTGTTCGGACCGGCGGCGGTTTTGTCATCCACCGGAGTTGTCTCGTTCGGTGCCTCGGTGACCTCAGGGTCCGAGGGATTGCTGGCGTCGTCGATCGGGGTCTCCGCGACGCCGACCGGGTTGTCGCCGATGGGGTCGAGGACATCGACCGAGCTCTGGAGCAGCCCGTCGACGCTGACCACCACCTCCACTCGCCGGTTCAGCTGGCGTCCCTCCTCGGTGTCGTTGGGGGCAACGGGGCGGGTGTCGGCCATGCCGACTGCGGCCAGTCGCGATGCCGGTACCTGGTCGCGGGCGATGATCCAGCGGACGACTGCCGAGGCTCGGGCCGAGGAGAGCTCCCAGTTCGAGATGAACCGACCGCCAGCGGGGACATCGTCGGTGTGCCCCTCGATGTCGATTGCGTTGTCCACGGTGCGCAGTACCTCGTTGGTCGCCAGCAACAACGCACCGCTGTCCTGGCCGAGCTCGGCGGAACCGCTCGGGAAGAGAACTCGTCCGTCATAGCGGATGACGATGCCGCGGTCGTCGATGTCGACCGTCACGAAGGGCGCCGCTCCCTGTTCGAGGAACTTGAGTTCCAGGAGCTGGCGTACTTCCTCGATGTTCTCGGGCGTCACCGACCCTGTTGCTTCCAGATCTTCCTCGCTCTTGGCGATCTGGTTCCGAATCTCCTGGGTCGGGACCGTCGACAGGCCGACGGTCAGGGCAATGCCTTTGCCGGACTCCAGCAGGGAATCGGCCCGCTCGGTGACCGCATCCGACACACCCAGCGCGGTGACCATGCCGACCTTGAAGTCGTAGAACTTGGTCTCGTCGACGAGAGCGAAGGCGAACAGCATCACGAAGAACGCCATGAGAAGGGTCATGGCGTCGGCCCAGGACTCCATCCACGACTTGTCGACGCCTTCGTCCTCGACGGCGGCCTTTGCCTTCTTAGGCACTCTTCTTCTCTTCGAGGACAGCTTCCCGGGCGGCGGGCGGAATGTAGGACGAGAGCATGGTGGCGATGGCTCGTGGGTTGCTGCCGGCCTGGACGGCCAGAATTCCCTCCAGGAGCAGCTCCTTGCTCGCGATCTCGTCGGCCGACATCTTCTTCAGCTTGTTGGCGAGCGGAATGAACAAGAAGTTGGCGAGGAAGGCTCCCCAGAGCGTGGTGAGGAAGGCAACCGCCATCGAGGGACCCAGGGCTGACGGATCATCGAGGTTGCCGAGCATGTCGACCAGGCCGATGACGGTGCCGATCATTCCCATGCCGGGGGCGAAGCCAGCGGCGGTGATGAACCAGCCGGCGCCTTCCTTGTGACGACCTGCTGTCTTCTCGAGATCGATCTCGAGTTGTTCCCGTAGTGCCTCGGGATCCACGCCGTCGACCGCCATCATCATGCCCTTCTTGAAGAAGGCGTCGTCGATCTCCTCGAGGCGGGACTCGAGGGCGAGGAGTCCGTCGCGGCGAGCGGTGTCGGCAAACTCGACCAGGGTCTTGATGTTCTCGGCCGGGTCTTCGACTGCACCTCCGGTCAGTGCCTTCACCAGCACCTTGGCTGCGTTGATGGACACCGACAAGGTGCTACTGGCCATCGTGACGCCGATGGCGCCACCCAGGACGAGAATGATGGAGGGAATGTCGGACAGGAAGATGGCGATCGGGTTCAGTCCCGCCATGAAGCCGGCACCGAAGACCATGGCGATGGCGAGGACGATCCCGATGATGGTTGCCGGATCCATCAGCTGATCTCCTGCTCGTGTCTCGACAGCGAGGTGATGCCGATGGGTTCGGACTGTTTGCCATGGACCAAGGTGAGGTTGGTCTCGATGCGCGGTGGCTCGGTGGAGCGGCGCACGATGGAGGCTCGATAGTCGATGACCAGGTCGATCACCTCGATGAGCGCTTCCTTCACCAGGATCTTCTTCCCGTCGAGCAGGGTGAGCACGGTGTCGGGCATTTCTTCGATTCGTTCGATGTGATCGGCGTTGACGCCGATCGTGTCGCCGTTGAGGCGATGTACTGTGATCACGGCCAGGTCCTCGATGTCGTCCGATGTTCGGTCGAAGTCTCGGCACGGCGGTCGGCAACGTGAGTGGCGAATCCGACGTCTGTGGCACCCAGCGAAGAAATCGTCAGCGCAGGAAGTCGAGCAGCGACCGGCCGAGCGACCGGGAGGCAGCGGACAGGGTTGCCTCGTAGCTCGTCTCGGCCGCCTTCACGTCCATGATGCCTTCGGCCAGATCGACATCCACGAGTTCGCTGATCTGGCTCTTCAACGAGATCTTGCTGTCCTCGTTCCGGATCTGGATCTCGTCGAGGCGGGCGGCCAGGCTACCGGCACGTCCGATCTCGCTCTGCACTCGACCGGTTGCGGCGTCGATTGCCTCCAGGCCGGCTCGGGCTCCGGCCACGTCGCCGATCTCGACGGCGTCGGCTGCCGCTCGCAGGACCTGGAATGCGGTACCGGCATAGGGGCTGGCGCCGTTGAACGTGCCGAACACCAGGGGGCCGGGGGCGGCCACGGTGAAGGAGTCGGTGGAGCTGATCGATCGAACGACTCCGCCGCCATCGCCGAGATAGTTGCCAGCCGAGTCGTAGGCCGTCGCACCCCCGGATGTCCCGGCAAAGATGGGGCGCCCGTTGACGGAGGTGTTGGCCAGGGACAGCAGTTCGTCAGCTGCGGCCCGGATGTCGGCGGCGATCGCCTGCCGAGATTCGGACGTGTTGGTGTCGTTGGCGCCCTGTACCAGCCGGGTCCGAGCTCTCGTCATCGTGTCGACGCTGTCGTTCAAGGCAGTATGGACGGTGTTCAGCCACAGACGTGCATTGTCGGCGTTTCGATCGAGTTGCTCGAGGCGGCCCAGGCTCCGCTCGGTGCGAAGCAGCGCCGCAGCGTTGGCGGGAGCCTCCGACGCTCGTTCGAAGCGGAGGCCGGTGGCAACCCGTTGCTCGCCCTGTTGCAGACGTTTCGACGCGACATCGATCCACACCTTGGAATTGGTGGTGCTTCCCAGCGTGGTGACCCGTTGCATCATGACTCCTAACGGCCGACCAGGCCGGTGCGATTGATCAAGGTGTCGAGCATCTCGTCGATGGCTGACACCATTCGAGCGGAGGCTTCGTAGGCCCGTTGTGCCGACACGAGGTCTGCGAGCTCCTCGTCGAGGTTGACGCCCTCGGCAGCCTGGCGATTTCCTTCGCTCTGCTGGTAGGAGATCGAGGCAGCATCGGCGCGGCCCTGCATGGTCGAGAGCTGCGCACCGAGATCGGCCAGCATGGTGGCGTGGGTTGCCGAGGGTCCGCTGGGATCGGTTCCCAGCGACGCCAGGGCGCGGGCCACCGAATTGTCGAGCGTCGCCGAACCATCCGATGCTGCGACATTGCCGGGCTGACCGACCACGTCGGCCGACAGCGCGATGGTGGCAGCGGTGACACCGGCGGGATCGAAGAAGGATCGTCCACTGGTTCCGTCGAGGCCGGCCCCGGTTTGGTGGATGTTGTTGACGGTGGTCACGATCGACGCAGCCAACGAGTCGAGGGCGCGACGTTGATCGGGAACGAGGGTGTTGACGCCGCTGAGGCCGCCGTGCAGCGAGCCTCCGGTCAGGGCGATCTCACGCCCGGTGGCGCCCGTGATCGCGATCCGGTTGAAGCCGAGGGGAGCGAGTGCAGGATCCGTGATCGAGCGGAGCTCGATCGGACGGACCTGGGCCTGGGAGATAAGGACGTGGCCGCCGATGGCAACGATGCTCGACCCCGAGCCGTCGTAGTTGATGGTGGCGCCGGTCAGACCCGAGAGTTCCGACAACAATTGGCTGCGCTGATCCATGAGGCCGTGGGGTGGCCGTCCTGCTGCGGTTCCGTTGACGATGGTTGCGTCCATCTCGGCGACTCTGTTGGCCAGTTCGTTGACCCGAGCAACCCCCAGCTCGAGCCGCTGGACTTCGTTGGACCGCATCTGGTTCAGGGCGCTGGATTGTGCCTGCATGATCGATGTGACGCCTTCGGCGTTGCCCAGCACCACGTTGCGGATGGATTGCTCGGTGGGATCGTTGGCCAGGTCATCGAAGCTGTTCCACAACGCCGTGAGGCGGTTGCCGAGGCCGTTGGTGGCCAGCGATCCGATCTCGCTCTCGACCCCGGTCAGGATGTCGGCCTGGGTGTTGAGGCTGTTCGATCGGGCCAGATTCTGCTTCGAGGAGGTGTCGAGCAGCTGGTCCCAGACCCGTTGGACGTCGGCGGTGACACCACCGTGCTGGCCCCCTGGGCCGCTGAACAGGCCTGGGTAGCGCGTGCCGATGGCCTGGAGGTCGACCCGCTGCCGGTGGTAGCCGGGCGTCTCGATGTTGGCGATGTTCTCGCCGATCGTGTCGATGCGTTGACGGTGGGCGTACAGGCCGGTGATGGCGGTGTTGAGCGCCGAGAAGTCGGACACGATCTAGGCCCGCCCGTCGAACAGGACCGGTCCGGTGTGCTCCCGGGTCGCTCGGCCCTGCCGGTTGTAGATCTCCGATGGTGGTGTGTTGGTCAGGCCATTGGCGAACCGGTTGATCAGGTCGAGCGTGGACCCCATGGTCATTCGATTCTGTTCGAGCAGATGACCGGTACGTTCCACTGCGGTGGAGAACCATCGCTGATGGTCTCGGAAGACCTGATCCCAGGGGGCCTCGACGGCGTCGCACAGCTCTGCCAACGAAGGTGCGGGGCCGTGGGCCGTCAACAGCAGTTCACGATGGAGATCCAGTTCGGCCAACCGCGCCGCAGTCTCTTCCATCAGATCGGCGATCTGGGCAAAGCGTACCGAGCCACGACGATTGGCGAAGAGCAACTGGGCCTCGAGAAGGAACTCGACGCGTTCGAGCATGCTCCGGTAGCTCCAGAGCACGGTGCTGAGGGATCCGAGCTCTTGGGGCGAGAATGTCTTCGGACTCATGCCTGGAGTTTCGGCCCCTCCCGGTCGGGTATGAGGGAGCCGGGCACCGCGTGGCATCCCTCAGGCGTCGACGAGGTCACCCTTCGTCAAGTTGATCCGGTGGTCAGGGACCGACGCGGTACCCAGGAGACGTGACCCGATGTTCTTACGGATCTCCTTGAGCGCCTCTGCCTTCAGCTGAGATGCTCGGGACTGGGTGACGCCGAGGAAGGCGCCGAGTTCGGTCATGGTCCTGCCCTCGAGGAAGTGTCCGGTGATGATCAGTCGGTGTCGTTCGGACAGACCGCCCAGGCCTTCGCGCAGCGCTTCGATCATCTCGCCGTGCTCGAAGGATTCATCGGGCATCAGTGTCGTGGACTCGATGACCAGATCGCTGATCGGCATCGCCCAGTCGTCCGATCCTTCGACGTTGCCGGTCAAGGACTCGACCTGGGTCGTGGTGAGATCGACCTGGAGTCGTTCGAACTTGTCCTCGTCCAAGCCGCTCGCTTCTCGGAGCTCGTTCGGGGTCGGGACCCGACCCAGGCGATTGGTGAGCTGTGACGTTGCGTCGGCCAACATGCGCTGGCCCACGCGTACTCGTCGGGGGGCCCAGTCGTCTCGTCGGATGGAGTCGATGGCGGCTCCTTCGATGCGTCGGCCGACGTAGGTTGCAAAAGAGAAACCCAGCGACGGATCGAAGCGCTGTGCCGCCTCGATCAGGCCCATGGTCCCGGCCTGGACGAGATCGTCGCGACAGTAGGTGGCGGGGAATCGACTGGCGAGCCGGGCCACGATGTGGTGGACCAACGGGAGGTTCTGCTCGACCAGTTGTCGTTGCTCTTCGGTGAGCCCGGTCGACTCGTTGTCGACTGGCTCCTCCAATGATCGCGACTCTTGTCGTTCAGCCGACATTCCTCTACCTCCAGCAACAAGCAACATGATGAAGCTCCATCGGTGGAGGTGTGGGGAATGTGAGCGTTTCCGAGACAAGTTTGTCGGCGTTGTCGGTCGGTGGTCTTCGGTGTGCTGCGATCGGCGGAGTTTCATGCTCATACCGGGGGTCGCGCCGGCCGACGCTGTGGCTGTGAGTTCGACGACCAACGACATTGACGTGATGCCGTACTCCTTCGGGGTGTCGGCCCGTCTGACGGCAGAGAAGGCCGCGCTCTATCAGGAGGCCTCATCCGAGATCGCCACCCGAGTCGGGGTGTTGATGAAGGATTGGCTCCCGGCGTTCAGCGTCGAGGCCGGTCCGCTGCTCGAGGCCGACGCCGGCAGCGAGTTGATCGAGGACATCGAGGAGTTCGAGTCCGTCGTCGTGATTCACGATGGCATGCCGGCAGGAAGCCTGCTGGTCGAACGGGCTCTGGCGCTGGCCCTGATCAACGATCTCCTGGGCGGAGGCCACGTGCCGGTCGGACTCTCCCGTTCGCTCACCACCATCGAACGCCGCGTGATCGATCTCCTGCTCGCCCCGATGCTGTCGATGGCTGCCGATGTGCTGCTGCTCGACGAGCCATCGCTGGGGCGTGACAAGAGCGACGGCTTCGTGGCCGGAAAGGATGACGAACCTGAGGCGCTGGTCGGATTCGTGCTCTCCTTCGTCTCGCCATCGGGGGCCGGAAGGCTGATCATCGAACTCGAGCTTCCCGTGCTTCAGGACTTCTCCGATGCCATCGATCGCCGACTGAGCGGTCGACGGTTCACGCCTCCCTCGATCGTCCTGCCATCGACCGCCGCTGCCCTCGATCCGGTCCCTCTCCCGCTCACGGTCGAGTTGGGCCGCCTCGTGATCACGGCCGGTGATGTCGTCAGTTTGGAACCGGGTGACGTCCTGCGCACCCGGCGATCGGTCGACGAGCCGATGTCGGCCTCGGTCGGCGATCAGCATGTGTTCGATGTCCGGATGGGTCGCAACGGCAACCAACTGGTCGCCGAAGTGATCTCACTGACGGTCAGAACGCCGACGACGGCCGCCCCGCAGGGCGGCCTCACCATGTACCCCTTCCTGGACGCGAGCAACTCATGACCACCACCACGTCCCTCGATCCTCACCTCGCGCAGCTTGCAGAAGCCTTCGCCGCCGCAGGCCTCGAGCTGGTGCAGCTCACGTCGTCCGGGATGATGGCACCCGAGGGTCCGCTCAGTGTCGTTTCCGTCCGGCAAGGCGCCGACGTGGTCGCGTTGGTCATGGATGTTGCCACCGACGCCGATGCCGATTCGGCCTTGTTGGCGGCCGTGCTGGCAGCTCATCCTGGTGCCGAGAGTGATGCCAAACAGATCGCGAACTCTTTCGATGAGGCGGCGGCCCAGGTCGGTTCGCCACTCGAGCCCTACGTCGCCCTTCGTGACGGGGGAATGATCGGCATGCTCGGTGTGGCCGTCGACCGTCGAGCCGGAGCCTCGCCACCCGTCGGCGGTTCCGTCGGGGCCGGGCCCGCTCCGTCGGCCCCCAACGTGGGTCAGGGCGTGCCAGACCTTGCGATGCTCAAGAACGTCTCGCTCGAGGTCACCGTCGAACTGGGCCGTGCCACCGTGACGCTGGCGCAGTTGATGGGGCTCACGATCGGATCGGTCATCGAGCTCGACCGCGTCGCGGGTTCTCCGGTCGACATCCGGGTCAACGGCATGTTGTTCGGACGGGGCGAGGTCGTCGTCGTCGATGACGAGTATGCGGTCCGGATCGTAGAGATTCTCTCCGGCGGCTTGGGAGGCTGACGTCCACATGTTGATGATCGTGCGGATCATTTTCTCCTTCCTCTTCGTTGCTGCTCTGCTCTGGTTCTTCGCCCGGGCTGGCTCGGGACGCCTGGGAGCTCTCCTGGGAGCTACCGGAGCGAAACCCGATGATCACCTGGAACTGCTGGGTCGTCGCCAACTGACGCGGAGTTCCGGTGTGACCCTTCTTCGAGTCGGCGAGCGCCATCTCTTGCTCGGCACGAGCGAAGACGGCGTGTCGGTCTTGGCCGAGGGAGATGACCTGGCCTACCGGTTCGAGGACGACATCGACACCGAATCCGGTGACGAGGTCGACATCGCCGAGGAGATCTCCATGGCCGTGGTGCCCCTGGATCTCCGAGGCGCTGTTTCGAACCCGGTCCGAAGCGCCAACTCTCGGCCCTCCAGAGAACAGAAGAAGGAACAGAAGAAGGAACAGCGGAGAAGCGAACAGGGAACAGTCAGCGCTGGCGCATGGATGCGTTCAGCACGCCCTCACGGGCAGGATCCGGCACGGATGAACATCTTCGAAGCCCTCCGAGAGCTCACCGTTCGCCGGTAGAGCATGTCGGAGCGGGAAGGTTCCCGTGTCCTCCATCCTTCGGATCACTGCGATCCGGTTCCATCCATCCCGACCGGTCGGCGTTCTCAGGATTGCCCTCGCGGCCTTCGGTGTCATGATGCTGATCATCCTCTCGGCTGCGACGCCGGTGGCGGCTCAGGGCGAACCCGGTCTGCCGGGTCCC
>ERZ888423.2821-NODE-2821-length-12331-cov-47.705442_pt1 | contig 12331 bp, 13 predicted proteins | sample MGYA00520523_ERZ888423 | MGnify/ENA primary metagenome ERZ888423 (study PRJEB32303, sample SAMEA104408611) | aquatic metagenome | biome: Brackish water; feature: Pelagic; material: water | place: Baltic Sea | collected 2014-06-08T10:24:00 | depth 30,27 m ...
GCCATGGGTGGCGAATTGGGCGAAAAGACCGAAGCCCTTGCGACTGCGTTCAACGCGGCCCAGAGCGAATTCGTTGTCGTTCCCAGCTATCGCGGCACCTATACCGAGACGATGACCGGTGCGATCGCGGCCTTCCGCGCGGGCGAGCAACCCGACATCGTGCAGGTGTTCGAAGTCGGCACCGGCACGATGATGGCCGCCGAGGGTGCCATCGTTCCCGTCTATCAGCTGATGGCCGATGCAGGCGTGGCCTTTGATCCCGCCGCATTCCTGCCCGCCGTTGTGGGCTACTACACCGACCCCCAAGGCAACATGCTGTCGATGCCCTTCAACTCGTCGACGCCGATCATGTACTACAACAAGAAGGTCTTTGCCGCTGCAGGCCTCGACCCCGAGCAGGCACCGCGCACCTGGGCAGATGTCGAAGCTTTCTCGCGCCAGATCATGTCGTCGGGTGCCGCTGAATGCGGCTTCACCACAGGTTGGATCAGCTGGGTGCAGCTCGAGAATTTCTCGGCCTGGCACAATCAGCAGATCGGCACGCTTGAGAACGGCTTTGGCGGTCTTGAGACCGAACTGACCTTCAACGGCCCCATGCAGGTGCGCCATTGGGAAAACCTCGCCCGCTGGCAGCAAGAGGGCGTGTTCCAGTACGGTGGCCCCGGTGGCGGTGCTGATGCCCCCCCGATGTTCTATTCCCAGAAATGCGGCATGTACATGAACTCGTCCGCGTCGCGCGCGGGCGTGCTGAACAACACCCCCGATTTCGAAGTCGGCATCGGCATGCTGCCCTATTACGATGATGTTGCGGGCGCACCGCAGAACTCGATCATCGGTGGCGCGACCTTGTGGGTTCTGGCCGGCGGCAGCGCCGATGAACAGCGCGGCGTGGCCGAGTTCTTCAACTTTCTCTCCTCGCCCGAAATTCAGGCCCAGTGGCACCAGGATACCGGCTATCTGCCGATCACCCAGGCCGCTTATGAGTTGAGCCAAGCGCAGGGCTATTACGCCGCCAACCCCGGCGCCGACACCTCGATCTTGCAGATGACGCTGAACGCGCCGACCCCCAACTCCAAGGGTCTGCGGTTTGGCAACTACGTGCAGATCCGTGGTGTGATCGACGAAGAGTTCCAGCGCCTTTTGGCAGGGGACGTCAACGCACAAGGCGCGCTTGACGCGGTCGTGGCACGCGGCAACGCGCTGATCCGCGAATTCGAAGCCGCCAACTGATCGCCCACGCAAAGCGACCCACGCCGCGGCCGAAGCGGCGTGGGTCTTTCGCCCATGAGGACGGCATGCAAACCAAGCGCACGATTTTTGGCAACAAGGGGCTGCCTTATCTGTTGTTGGCGCCGCAACTGGTGATCACAGCGATCTTTTTCCTGTGGCCTGCGGGCCAGGCCGTGCGCCAATCCTTTCTGCGCGAAGATGCCTTTGGCCTGTCGACGACCTTTGTGGGGCTGCGCAATTACCGCGCGCTGCTCGACAGTCCCGAATATCTTGGGGCCTTGAAGGTAACGGTGGTCTTTTCGATCGCAACGGTCGTCTTGGCGCTTGGCATCGCGCTGATGCTGGCCTTGGCTGTCGACCGGATGCTGCGCAGCGCGGCGCCCTATACCACCATGCTGATCTGGCCCTATGCGGTGGCCCCTGCGGTGGCTGGCATCTTGTGGTGGTTCATCTTCAATCCGGCCATCGGCATCTTGCCTTTCGTGCTTGAACGGGTCTGGGGCTATGACTGGAACCATAATCTGACCGGAAGCGATGCGATGATCCTTGTGGTGGTCGCCGCCGTCTGGAAGCAGATCAGCTATAATTTCCTGTTCTTTGTCGCAGGGCTCCAATCCATTCCCACCTCACTGCGCGAGGCGGCTTCGATCGATGGGGCGGGCCCGTTCAAGCGGTTCTGGTCCATCACCTTGCCGCTGTTGTCGCCCACAACCTTTTTCCTGCTGGTCGTGAATGTTGTCTACACGCTGTTTGACACCTTTGCGATCATCGACGCGACCACCGGCGGCGGGCCCGCGCAAGCGACCACCATCTTGGTCTACAAGGTCTATGATGACGGTTTCGTGGGCCTCAACCTTGGATCTTCGGCGGCGCAGTCGGTGATCTTGATGATCATCGTGATGGCTTTGACCTTCATCCAGTTCCGCTATGTGGAACGCAAGGTCACCTACTGAAGGGGCGCGCAGGCATGGTCGAAAATCAGCGCTGGCTCGACATCTTTGCACATGCGATTCTGATCCTTGGGGTCGCGACGGTGGCTTTTCCGGTCTATATCGCCTTTGTTGCATCCACCCACACGTCAACGGCCTTCGTCTCAGGCACGATCCCGCTGACCCCCAGCACATCCGGCCCGGGCAACTATGGCAATGTGTTGTCGGGGGGGGTCGCCGCTCAGATGTCGGTGCCGATCAGCCTGATGCTGTTCAATTCCATGGTCATGGCGCTTTTGATCGCCGCGGGCAAGATCGTGATCTCGATCATCTCGGCCTTTGCCATTGTCTATTTCCGCTTTCCGTTTCGCATTCTGGCGTTCTGGATCATCTTCATCACCCTGATGCTGCCGGTCGAGGTGCGCATCGTGCCGACCTTTGCGGTGATCGCCGATCTGGGCATGCTCAACAGCTATGCGGGGCTGACCGTGCCCCTGATGGCCTCGGCCACGGCGACATTCCTGTTCCGGCAAGTCTTTCTGACAATCCCCGACGAAATGATGGAGGCCGCGCGAATCGATGGCGCGGGGCCGATGAAATTCTTTCGCGATATCTTGTTGCCATTGTCGCAGACAAACATCGCGGCGCTGTTCGTGATCCTGTTCATCTATGGCTGGAACCAGTACCTCTGGCCGCTGCTGATCACGACCGACAGCGGCTATTACACGATTGTGGCCGGCATCAAGCGCATGGCCGATGTCGTCGAAAGCGAACCCTTGTGGAATTACATCATGGCCGTGACCGTGCTGGCCATGCTGCCACCCGTGGCGGTGGTCATCTTCATGCAGCGGCTTTTCATCAAAGGCCTTGTGGATAGCGAGAAATAGCCATGGCAGACCTGAAACTGCGCAATCTGGGCAAGACCTATGGCGGTGGCATAAACGCCGTGGAAGGCGCGTCCATCGACATCGCGGATGGGGAATTCATCGTTCTGGTGGGCCCGTCGGGATGTGGGAAATCGACGATCCTGCGCATGATCGCGGGGCTTGAGACCATCACCACGGGCGAAGTCGAAATCGGCGGCCGCGTGGTCAACAGGCTTGAACCCGCCGAGCGCGACATCGCCATGGTGTTCCAGAACTACGCGCTCTATCCGCACATGAGCGTGCGCAAGAACATGGAATACGGGCTGAAGAACCGCGGCACGCCACGCGCCGAGATCGACCGCCGCATCGCTGCCGCCGCCCAGACGCTCCAGATCACGGACTATCTCGACCGCAAGCCGCGCGCCTTGTCGGGCGGTCAGCGACAGCGTGTCGCCATGGGGCGTGCCATCGTGCGCGAACCGGCGGTGTTCTTGTTCGACGAACCCTTGTCGAACCTTGATGCCAAGCTGCGCACCCAATTGCGCGCCGAACTCAAGGACCTGCACCGCCGCCTGCGCGCGACCTTTGTCTTCGTCACCCATGATCAGGTCGAAGCGATGAGCCTGGCCGACCGCATCGTGATCATGTCGCAAGGCCGGATCGAACAGATCGGCACGCCGATGGACCTCTACAAGCGGCCTGAAAGCCGATTTGTGGCCGAATTCATCGGCGCGCCGCCGATGAATGTGATCGACCTGAAAACACCAGCCGGTCAGGCAATCGCCGCGCTGGCCGATGGCGTGCCGCAAGGCGCGGGTGCGGTGGGCCTGCGCCCCGAACAGCTGCGCATCACGCGCGAGGGGCCGCAGGCACGCGTGATCTTGATCGAAGCGCTGGGCGCAGAGACGCTGGTGCATCTGGCGCTGGGCGATGCACGGCTGATCTTGCGCGACGGGCATGGCAGCTTGCTGACACTTGGCCAGACGCTTTGTCTTGGGGCCGATCCTGACGCGGTACGGTTCTTTGATCATGCGGGTCGCACGATGGACCCTGCTGCCCCGGCCCTGCCCAACCCGGCCCCCATGCGCGGCATCGGGGCATAAGGGGGCGGGAAAACCCGGGTTTTCCCGTGCGAAAAACGCGCGTTTTTCGCCCCCCTACTTTGCGGCCGGTTCGGGCAAGGGCCGCCCGCTCAGCGCGACCCAGGCATCATATTGCGACAAGAACACCCGGCCTGACAGATGCTGCAGGAAATGGGTCTTTTTCAGCCGGTCGGTCACCGGGCCCTTGACCTCCGACAGATGCAGGCTGATGCCCATATCCTTGAGCCGCAGGTTCAGCGCCTCGAGCGCCTCGAGCGCAGAGAAATCGATCACATTGACCGCCGAACACATCAAGACCACATGTCGGATCGGCCCACCCGTTCCCACGCGGTCCAGCACATAATCCTCCAGAAAGCGCGCATTGGGGAAATAAAGGCTTTCATCAATGCGGATGGCCACGATAGCCGGGTCCGTTTCAACCGTGTGACGGTGAATGTTGCGGAAATGCTGGCTGCCCGGCACCAGACCCACCTCGGCCACATGGGGTTTGGAGGTCTTGTACAGATGCAGCAGGATCGACAAGATCACCCCCGCTGACACCCCGGTTTCCACCCCTAGGCCCAAGGTGATCATGATGGTGGCCACAACGGCTGCGAAATCAGCCTTGGAATAGGTCCAGGCTGTCTTGAGGATCGAAAAATCCACAAGGCTCAGAACCGCGACCATGATCGTGGCGGCCAGGGTCGCGATCGGCAGGAAATAGATCAACGGCGTCAATGCCAGTGCCGCAACCAACAGACCCACTGCCGTAAAGGCCCCGGCGGCGGGCGTTTCGGCGCCGGCGTCGTAATTCACCACCGACCGCGCAAAGCCGCCCGTCACCGGATAGCCGCCGGTGAAACCGGCCCCGATATTGGCGGCCCCCAGCCCGATCAATTCCTGATTGGGGTCGATGCGCTGGCGCTTTTTGGCCGCCAGCGTCTGTGCCACCGAGATGGATTCGACAAATCCGATGACCGAAATCAACAGCGCCGGCACAAAAAGCGTCACCAGCAGGTCAAGGTTGACCGCAGGCATCGTCAGCGGCGGCAAGGATTGCGGCACCGCACCCACGATCGCCACGCCCCGCTCCGACAGCCCCAGCCCCCAGACCGCCAGCGTCGAAACCGCGACCGCGGCGACCGGTCCGGCCTTTTGCACGATATCTGCCAGTCTGGGTGGCAGGCCCCAGCCAAGGGCCAGGGGCTTGAGCCCCTTGCGCACCCAAAAGAGGAAACCCGTCGCGCTGACCCCGATCACCAGCGTGATCGCGTTCACCTCACCCAGATGCGAACCCAGTGACCACAGCATCTCGGGCAAGGTATGCCCCGAACCAGATACGCCCAGAATATGCTTGAGCTGGCTTGCCGCGATCAAGATGCCCGCCGCCGTGATGAAGCCCGCGATCACCGGATGGCTCAGGAAATTTGCCAAAAACCCCAGCTTGAGCAGCCCCATCGCCAACAAGATGACACCCGACATCACCGCCAGCGTCAGCGCGGCCACGCCATAGCCGATGGTTCCTTGTTCGGCCACCTGCCCCACCGCGGCCGCCGTCATCAACGACACGACCGCGACCGGCCCCACGGCCAGCACGCGCGAGGTGCCGAAAATCGCATAGAGCACGATCGGCAGAATCGAGGCATAAAGCCCCGCTTCGGGTGGCAGACCGGCCAGCATCGCATAGGCCAGCGATTGCGGGATCAGCATGATCGTCACGATCACCGCCGCCATCAGATCATTTTGCAGCGCATCGGTCGTGTAGCGGCGGCCCCAGTCAAGGACGGGAACATATCGGCGCAATCTGTCGGTCATGATGGGTGGTCTTTTCAAGCAGGGCAGCACGGAGCGCACCACCCGGGATCGGAAAAAAGGAAGAGCGTGCGCGCTCAGGCGGGATGCTGCGTGCGGGCCTGGACCATCGACCAGAGCGTCGAGGACCGCATGCCGCTGCGGCAATAGGCAAGGACCGGGCCGGGCAATTCGGCCAGAAGCTTTCCAAAGGCGCCGGCCTTGGCCTCGGTCAGGTCGCTGTGGGCGATGGGCAGGTAGCGCGCCTCGAGCCCTGCCGAGCGGGCGGCGGCCTCGATCTGGGCAAAGGCGGGCTGGCCGGGTTCTTCGCCATCGGGGCGGTTGCAGATGACCGCGCGATAGCCTTGGGCGGCGATCTGGGCCATTTCGGAGGGGGTGATCTGGCCCGTGACAGACAGGCCGGGCGTCAGGGTACGGGCGTCCATGGTGGCGCCTCCTTTGGAATGAGACCTTGGGGAATGGGCGGGCGGAGGCATCGGCCCCCGCCCCACCGGGTCACAGCGCGTTGACCGGAACCTTAAGCATCGGGTGGCCATTCTTGTCCTTGGGAATGTCGCCCGCGCGCATGTTCACCTGCAAGGCGGGGATGATCAGCTTGGGCATAGCAAGCTGCGCGTCGCGTTCCGTGCGGAACTTGACAAAGTCATCCTTGGTCTTGCCACCGCCGACATGGATGTTGTGCGCCTTTTCATCGCCCACGGTGGTTTCCCACTGAATGTCGCGGCCATTGGGGCCGTAGTCGTGGCACATGAACAGCCGCATCTGATCTGGCAGGCTCAGCACCTTCTGGATGCTGTCATACAGCATGCCCGCATCACCGCCGGGGAAATCGGCACGCGCCGACCCACCATCGGGCATGAAGAGCGTGTCGCCGACAAAGGCCGCATCGCCCATCACATGGGTCATGCAGGCGGGCGTGTGGCCGGGGGTGTAGACCGCAAAGGCGCGCAAGCCCCCGATCTCATAGCTGTCGCCATCATCGAAGAGGGCATCGAATTGGCTGCCGTCGCGCTGGAACTCGGTGCCTTCGTTGAAGACCTTGCCGAAGGTGTCTTGCACGATGGTGATGTTGCGCCCGATGCCGATCTTGCCACCCAGCTTCGACTGGATGTAGGGCGCGGCCGACAGGTGATCGGCATGGACATGGGTTTCGATCAGCCATTCGACCTTGAGGCCCTTTTCCGTGACATGGGCGATGATCTCATCGGCATTGTCATAGGTGATCCGGCCGGCGGCGTAATCGATATCCATCACGCTGTCGACGATGGCGCAGCTGTTGGAATTGGGATCTTTCACGACATAGGAAATCGTGTTGGTCGCCGGGTCGAAAAAGGGCTCGACCTCGGGACGGACATTCATGTTGACAGGAAAATCGGACATATCAGGCCCTCCGGCTCGATGGATTACACGGTTGCCTGGGCTTTGGGCCGAGACAGGTTCTGCAAGAACTTCGCGGCGAAAATGCCGCCGATGAGTGCTGCGACAAACAAGATCACCTCGATCCGGCCCGTGCCAAGCGCCGGCAGCGCGCCGCCGGGGCAAAAGCCGGCAATGCCCCAGCCCACACCAAAGACAGCAGAGCCGCCGATCAGGCGCGCGTCAAGATTGCGCGCAGTGGGCAAGACAAAGCGCCCCTCGAACAGGGGCCGGGCGCGACCAAAGACGATGCGATAGCCCACAGCGGTCACGACCAGCGCACCGCCCATCACAAAGGCCAGCGAGGGATCCCATGATCCCGCGACGTCAAAAAAGTTGATGACCTTGGCAGGGTTCGCCATGCCCGACACCACGATGCCGGTGCCAAAGACCACACCGATGAGATAGACAAAAATCAGATGCATCCGGATCACCCTGCGAAAACGTGGCGGACAAGATAGACAGTCACGGCGGTCGTCGCCATGAAGGTGAGCGTGGCCGCGATCGACCGGGGCGAAAGGCGCGCCATGCCGCACACGCCATGCCCCGAGGTGCAGCCCGACCCATAGGTCACGCCGATCCCAACGATAAAGCCGCCGATCAGCAGCATGGGCGTGGAGACGGGGACCACGACCTCGGGCATTTGGCCCGCGACCAGCCAATAGACGCCGGGCCCGGTGATCATGCCCAGCAAAAGCGCAATGCGCCAGCTGGCATCTTGCCACGAGGATGGCGTGACAATACCCGCCAAGACGCCCGTGGCCCCCATGACGCGGCCAATCGCCAGCATCAGCAGCACGGAAGCCAAACCGATCAGCACGCCGCCGCCCAGTGAGGCCCAAGGGGTGAATGCGGTTTCGATCATGCGTGCCACCCGGCGGTGATCTGAACGCAAGAGTGAGAAATGACAGGCATCGAGACGGACTCCTTCGTGGTCATGCGATGTGGCATAGCGATTCGAGGACCGTCCGTCAGTGATCTAGTCACACAAGCACCCGTGGCCCGCCAAAGGGGGCGAAAAACCCGGGTTTTTCGCGCGGAAAATCTCGAGATTTTCCATCCGGAAAGCGTGCGCTTTCCGCCCCCCTCAGCTTGTGGAGAGTGCGCGCAGACCGTCACAATCGAGGATTTCGACCGCCCCGCGCGATTGCGCGATCCAGCCGCGGCGCTGGAATTCCGCCAATTGGCGCGAAATCACCTCGCGTGCGGTGCCAAGTTCGGCGGCCAATTGCGCATGGGTCGCTTTCAAGACCCCGGTATCGGCGCGTTCAATGATCTTTTGCGCCAGTCGGATGTCCATGCGCCGAAAGGCGATATCCTCGATCACATGGAACAGGTCACTGATCCGGCGCGAATAGGCGCGGAACACGAAATTCCGGAATTCCTTGGATGATGCGACCAGGTCGTCGAACACCCCGCGTGGGATGGCGGCGGCCACCACCTCGGTTTCGGCCACGCCTTCGGCCGCGTGATCCTCATAGGCCAGCATGCACGCGGTGGTCAGCACGCAGCTTTCGCCCGCTGTGGCCCGATAAAGCACCACTTCGCGCCCGCTTTCGGCCAGTTGCTGCACCCGCACCGTGCCTTGCAACAAGAGCAACAGATGATCGGGCGATTTGCCGGGGCCAAAGATGATCGTGTCTGCGGGCAAGCGGATCACCTGACTGCGCGTGGTCAAGACATCACGCAGGCGCGGCTCCAGCTTGCTCAGACCGTCAAAGCGGTTGATCCAATCTTCTGTTGGCACCACGGCTGTCATGAGGCTTGTCTTTCCATTCGTGTCCGCGTGTCGTGCATGTATCGCATGGGCTGCCAGATTGCAGCCCCTTGCGCGGGTGTGCAAGCGCCGCGCCAAGTGCTCAGGCCGCGTGGCTGTTCTGACGCGTCAGGTCCTTGAGCATCATGGCATGCGGCAAGCTGACGCCGTCACGCGCAATCTGGTGGCGCAGCCTGAGTTGCCAGCCATGGCGGCGAAAGAATCGCTCGCCCAAAAGACTGGCACCTGTTTCCAGCCGCCCAAGCCCCGCGACGCGCGCATGCCCTTCCAGCACGGCATAAAGCGTATCGGCCACGCCTTGGCCCATGACTTCGGGGGCGACATAGGCGAAATCAAGCCACCCCGTGACCAGATCAAGCGTCATGAAGCCCAAGAGGTTCCCATCGCGTTCGGCCAGGATCGTGTCGGCCTCGATCAGGCGACGGTGCCAATCGTCGTCGTTGGGCGGTGCGGGCGACCATGCGGCGCGCTGGGCGGGGCAATAGTGCTGCGCCGCGCCCTCGTGGACCGCACGGTGATACAACACTGCCAAGCCTGCGGCATCGCTGTCGCGGCAGGGCCGGATCGTCAGCGCCTTCATGCCTGACGGGCAGCCTGGAGGGCCGCAGACAGGTCGGCAATCAGGTCATCGGGGTCTTCCAGCCCGACCGACAGCCGCACCAGCCCGGGTGTGATGCCGAGCATCTGCTTTTGCGCATCGCTCAAGCGCTGATGGGTCGTGGTTGCGGGATGGGTGATGATGGATTTCGCATCGCCCAGATTGTTGGAGATGATGATGATCTCGAGCGCATTGAGAAAGCGGAATGCCGCCGCCTGTCCGCCCTCGATCTCGAGCGCGATGACGGTGCCGCCCTGTTCCATCTGGGCGCGCGCCAGCGCATGCTGGGGATGGCTGGGCAGGCCGGGATAGATGACCCTTGACAGCCCCGCGCGCGCTTCGAGCGCCTCGGCGATGGCTTGCGCGCTGGCCGCCTGTGCGCGGCAGCGCAACTCGACGGTTTCGAGCGATTTCAGCATCACCCAGGCGTTGAAGGGCGACATCGCCCCGCCTGTGTGTTTCATGTAGGGCTCGACCGTCTTGCGGATGAAGGTCTTGCTGCCAAGGATCACGCCGCCCAGACAGCGCCCCTGACCATCGATGTGCTTGGTGGCCGAATAGATCACCACATCCGCGCCCAGACCCAGCGTGTCCTGGAACACCGGCGTGGCAAAGACATTGTCCACGATGACCAGAGCACCCACCGCATGGGCAAGCCGGGACACGGCGGCGATGTCGATCACCTCGAGCGTGGGGTTCGAGATCGATTCGAAGAACACCGCCCTTGTGTCGGGCCGGATCGCATCGCGCCATTGGGTCAGATCGGTGCCATCGACAAACGTGACCTCGACGCCATAGCGGCCCAGGATTTCCTCAAGGATATACAGGCACGACCCGAACAGCGCCCGCGCCGATACCACATGATCGCCCGCCCGCAGCATCGACACCAGCGCACCATTGACCGCCGCCATGCCAGAGGCGGTGGCAAAGGCCGCCTCGGCCCCTTCCAGGGCTGCGATGCGGTCTTCGAACATGGCAACCGTCGGATTGCCGTAGCGGGCGTAGATGTATTCATCCGGCCCGATCTCGACAAAGCGGGCCTCGGCGGCTTCGGCGGTGTCATAGACAAAGCCCTGGGTCAGGAAAATCGCCTCGCTCACCTCGCCATACTGGCTGCGGCGGGTGCCGGCGTGAACGGCGCGGGTGCGCGATTTGCGCGCGGGGGTGGGGGTGTCGGTCATGCCCGTCTCCTTTCGCATCAGGTCGGGGCGCAGCCTGCGCGCCCTTTGGTGGCACAGGGTCGGGAGCAAGCGGGAAAGCCGACATCCGCGACCTCTTTAGCGGTTTGTTTAACGTGGCCCGCAATCCGGTTCACAAATCGCCACGCGCGATGGGCTACGCCGCGCCTGCGCCCGCGTCAAGCGGGCTTGATGCGGCGCGGATGCGTCATGGAAATGTTGCAGATCTTTGATCGAAATGTTGCGCAATCCGGCTATCCCGCCCCCAGATATGGCGGGGACAGCACAGATGGCCGTGATTTCCGTCAACGCGACCGAAACCGGTTGGAGCAGCACAGACGCGCTGATGCAGGGCCTCGCGCGGCTTGGCCCGGGGGCAAGCGTCATCATCATGATCCATGGCTTTCGCTATTCGCCATGGGATGCGGCCAATGATCCGCACAGCCACATCCTGTCGCCTGTCCGATCGGCTTCGCGCTGGAAGTCGACGAGCTGGCCCAAGCACCTGAGGCTGGACCGGGCTGGGGCGGGGCTGGGCATCGGGCTGGGCTGGCATGCGCGCGGCAGGCTGTCCGATGTGGCCGCGCGGGCCTTTGGGCTGGGCCGGACGCTGGAGGATCTTGTGCGCCGGGTGAAATCCGCGCGCCCGGACCTGTCGGTTCATCTTTTCGGGCATTCGCTGGGGGCCCGGGTCGCGCTTTCGGCGCTGTCCGGGCTTGCGGCCGGCGATGTTGCGCGCGTCGTGCTCTTGTCAGGGGCCGAATATGCCGTCACGGCCCGCGCGGCCATGGCCACCCCGGCGGGACGTGCGGCCCGGGTGCTGAACGTGACAAGCAGGCAGAACGCGGTGTTCGATCTGGCCTTCCGGCTGTGCGCACCACCGGCATCGCGCGGCGACGCGGCGCTCTCGGGCCGGCTCGACGGGGTTGCGGGCTGGACAGATCTGCAGATCGATTGCCCCAGCAGCCGTGCGGCCCTGTGCGGGCTTGGCTTTCACGTCCGGCCCGCCCGTGGCGTGATCTGTCACTGGTCGACCTATCTGCAGCCGGGCCTGTTTCGGCTTTACCGTGCGGTCTGCGATCAGGCCACGCCCGACATTCTGGACCGGCTGGATGCGGCATTGGCCCGCGACATGCCAAAAACCAGCCCGAACCCGGCCCAATTGCAGCTTTCCCCCTTGTGATCGGGGCGGGTTGGCCCGATGTCCCCGTCAGACTGGCAAGAAACCCGGCGATCCGCCGCGCAGGACGGCTGGTTTTCGGGCGAGAATATCTCTAGCTTCGCCCGGGTAAGGGTCATGGAAACACGATGAGTTCAGGTGTGCTTCAGGGTGTCGCGTTCTTTGCCTTGATGGTGGTCGTGGGGATCGCCGTCTTTGGTGGCTTCGGGGTGTTGTGACATGTCCAGACGCTATGGCGGCACATTCAGCCCAACCGGCAGCCC
>ERZ888423.2823-NODE-2823-length-12318-cov-11.434967_pt1 | contig 12318 bp, 10 predicted proteins | sample MGYA00520523_ERZ888423 | MGnify/ENA primary metagenome ERZ888423 (study PRJEB32303, sample SAMEA104408611) | aquatic metagenome | biome: Brackish water; feature: Pelagic; material: water | place: Baltic Sea | collected 2014-06-08T10:24:00 | depth 30,27 m ...
AACCCAGTTGCTTTCTGCCATGTCGCAGAAGATAACGGCCTTGTGGTTGGAATCTCTATCTGGTTTCTTAACTACTCAACATGGGTTGGCAAACCTGGAATCTACCTTGAAGATCTCTACGTTGATCCCGCATACCGCGGCAAAGGTTACGGTTTAGCTTTCCTCAAAGAGTTGGGCAAGATCTGCGTTGAACGAAATTATGAAAGATTGCAGTGGTGGGTTCTGGATTGGAACCAACCAAGCATCGACTTCTACTTATCTCTAGGCGCAGTACCAATGGATGAGTGGACTGTTTATCGCGTTAGCGGAGATGCACTTAAAAAACTAGGAAGTTAGTTAAGCGGTAGGTGTTTCTGCAAGATCTTCAGGGGTGTCAGGCAGTGATGCCTTTGGTGCTCCCTTAAATGTGAAGACAGCTTCTGCGCCAACACCTTCGACATCAACAACGATGATCTCGCCAGACTTGAGCTCACCAAACAAGATGCGCTCTGATAATGCATCTTCAATCTCACGTTGAATGACACGACGCAATGGGCGTGCACCCAACAATGGATCGTAACCACGCTCTGCAAGAAGATCCTTAGCAGCAGGTGTGAGCTCGATGCCCATGTCCTTTGTCTGCAAACGATCATCAAGATTCTTAAGCATCAAATCAACGATCTGAATGATCTGTGGCTTAGTTAACTGGTGGAAGACGATGATGTCATCGATACGGTTGAGGAACTCTGGGCGGAAGTGTGACTTAAGTTCATCACTGACCTTGCCCTTCATGCGCTCATAATTTGTTAGATCATCATCGCTATTAGCAAAGCCAAGCCCAAGTGACTTAGAGATGTCACGGGTACCAAGGTTTGTAGTCATGATGATGACGGTGTTCTTGAAATCTACTGTTCGGCCTTGTGCATCTGTAAGGCGTCCATCTTCAAGTACCTGTAGAAGTGAGTTGAAGATATCTGGGTGAGCCTTTTCAATCTCATCAAAGAGAACAACTGAGAATGGACGACGACGTACCTTTTCAGTGAGCTGTCCACCCTCGTCATAACCGACATACCCTGGAGGTGCACCAAACAAACGTGATGCGGTGTGACGCTCTGAGTACTCAGACATATCAAGTTGAATCAACGCATCCTGATCACCAAACAAGAATGAAGCAAGTGTGCGTGAAAGTTCTGTCTTACCAACACCAGAAGGACCAGCGAAGATAAATGATCCGCCTGGACGACGAGGATCCTTCAGACCTGCGCGTGTACGACGGATCGCTTGTGACAACGCCTTGATCGCTTGATCCTGTCCAATCACACGGTTGTGTAGCTCATCCTCCATGCGAAGCAGACGTGCTGTCTCTTCTTCAGTAAGTTTGAATACAGGAATACCAGTTGAAAGAGAAAGTACCTGTGCGATGAGTTCTTCATCTACTTCGGTAACCTTATCTAGATCTGTGGCCTTCCAATTCTTTTCAGCATCATGCTTTTCTGCGATTAAGTTCTTTTCCTTATCGCGAAGGGTTGCAGCTAATTCAAAATCTTGACCATCGATTGCTGACTCTTTCTCCTTGCGAGCATTTGCAATCTTGTCATCAAACTCGCGTAGCTCGGCAGGTGCTGTCATGCGCTTAATGCGAAGACGTGAACCCGCTTCATCAATAAGGTCGATCGCCTTGTCTGGCAAGAAACGATCTGAAACATAACGATCAGCCATATTTGCAGCCGCTGCGAGCGCACCATCTGTGATTGATACACGGTGGTGTGTTTCGTAGCGGTCACGTAGGCCCTTCAAAATCTCAATGGTGTGAGCTACTGATGGCTCCTTCACCTGAATTGGTTGGAAGCGGCGCTCAAGGGCTGCATCCTTCTCAACATGCTTGCGGTACTCATCAAGTGTTGTCGCACCAATTGTCTGTAGCTCACCACGAGCCAGCATTGGCTTCAGGATGCTTGCAGCATCAATCGCGCCCTCTGCAGCTCCTGCGCCTACAAGTGTGTGGATCTCATCGATAAAGAGAATGATGTCGCCACGAGTTTTGATCTCTTTTAGAACCTTCTTCAAGCGCTCCTCGAAATCTCCGCGGTAACGAGAACCAGCAACTAGTGCACCTAGATCAAGTGAGTACAACTGCTTGTCCTTTAATGTTTCTGGAACATCATTCTTGTAAATCGCTTGTGCAAGACCTTCAACAACCGCGGTCTTACCAACACCTGGTTCACCAATAAGAACTGGGTTGTTCTTTGTACGACGTGAGAGAACCTGCATCACTCGCTCGATTTCATTTTCGCGACCAATAACTGGATCTAGCTTTCCTTCACGTGCTGCTTGTGTCAGATTGCGACCAAATTGATCAAGAACTAAAGATGTCGATGGAGTTCCTTCTGCAGGTCCACCAGTTTGTACAGCTTCCTTACCCTGGTAACCAGAGAGAAGTTGAATGACCTGTTGGCGAACACGATTTAGATCTGCACCAAGCTTTACAAGAACCTGTGCCGCAACACCCTCACCTTCGCGGATTAAACCGAGAAGGATGTGTTCAGTTCCGATGTAGTTGTGACCTAACTGCAATGCTTCGCGAAGTGAGAGTTCAAGAACCTTCTTTGCGCGCGGAGTAAATGGAATGTGGCCACTTGGTGCTTGCTGGCCTTGTCCGATGATCTCTTCAACTTGTGCGCGTACGCCTTCAAGTGAGATGCCCAGTGATTCAAGGGCTTTAGCTGCAACGCCTTCACCTTCATGGATTAAACCCAGAAGGATGTGTTCGGTGCCGATGTAGTTGTGGTTGAGCATGCGTGCTTCCTCTTGGGCCAGCACGACAACGCGACGGGCTCGGTCTGTAAAGCGCTCAAACATGGGCGGTGCTCCTTTGAATCGTTCTTTCATTAAGCCTAATACCTGCGGGGCTAGGCTCGCGAGGTGGAATGCTTCTGACTTTTACAACCCCAAATGTGGCGGGGTTATGCCCGAAAATCGACTAAATCTAGGTACTTATAGCTTCTTCAGCATTCGGGTATTTCCCAGGGTATTGGGCTTTACCGACTCAAGATCCAAGAACTCAGCCACACCGGCATCGTAGGAGCGCAATAGTTCCTGGTAAATCTCGGGCTCGACCGGGGTTCCTTCGATTACCTCGAAGCCGTGGCTGCCAAAGAACTTAGTTTCAAAGGTCAAGCAAAAGATTCTCTTTACGCCCAGTGATTGTGCGCGATCAATAATGGAATCCAAAATCTGATGACCGACCCCTTTGCCGCGAAGATTTTCCGCAACCGCAACTGTGCGAACCTCAGCTAAATCCTCCCACAGAACGTGCAACGCACCGCAGCCAACAACTTGCTCACCTTCAACTGCAACGGTGAACTCCTGAACACTTTCATACAAGGTCACAGTCTCTTTTGAAAGTAAGCGACCTTGTGGTTCATATGAATCAATTAACTGGCGAATGCCTTTAATGTCATTGGTACGAGCTGGACGAATCTGCATTGATTAATCAACTTCAGGCTTAACAAGTGGGAACAAAATAGTTTCACGAATTCCAAGACCGGTTAGCGCCATAAGTAAACGATCAACTCCCATTCCCATTCCACCAGTTGGCGGCATCGCAAACTCCATAGCACGCAAGAAATCTTCATCTACCTGCATCGCTTCAAGATCACCCTTAGAGCCAAGATTTGCTTGTTCAACTAAACGATCACGTTGAATCACTGGGTCGATTAGCTCTGAATAACCCGTTGCAAGTTCAAAGCCATCAATGTACAGATCCCATTTTTCTGCAACACCCGGAAGTTCACGGTGTGCACGTACTAGCGGAGAAGTATCTACCGGGAATCCCATCACAAAAGTTGGTTCAACTAATAGATAACGTGCAACATGCTCGAAGATTTCTTCAGCAAGCTTTCCAGTAATCCACTTTGGATCAATCTTCAGGCCCAACTTTTCAGCGATCTTCTTCAAATCTGCATACGGGGTAAGGGCTGTAACTGTTTCTCCAACACCGTTAGAAATAGCCTCATACAAGGAGATTTGCTTCCACAGACCACCTAAGTCGGCTTGGCGACCATCGTGGTGGGTAACAACATGTGAACCTGCAACCGCCATCGCTGCATTTTGTACAAGGGCACGAGTCAGATCTGCGATCGACATCCAGTCACCGTATGCCATATAGCTTTCGATCATCGCAAACTCTGGAGAATGAGATGAATCTGCACCTTCATTACGGAAGTTACGGTTGATCTCAAATACACGTTCGATTCCACCAACCACGCAGCGCTTCAAGAAAAGCTCTGGAGCGATACGCAGGTAAAGATCCATGTCATATGCGTTTGAGAAGGATTTAAAGGGACGGGCCGCAGCGCCACCATGCATAACCTGCAGCATGGGAGTTTCTACTTCAACAAAGTTAGCCTTATCAAAGGTGTCGCGCAAAGATTTCATTACCGCTGGACGCATACGTGCATTACTGCGAGCCTCTGGGCGAACAATTAAATCTACATAGCGCATACGAACACGTGTCTCTTCAGACATTGGCTTGTGATCATTTGGCAATGGACGCAGTGACTTAGATGCCAAGCTCCATGAGTTAGCCAAGATGGAAAGTTCACCGCGCTTAGATGTAATGATCTCGCCAGTGATCGAAACGATGTCACCTAAATCAATATCTGATTTCCATGAGTCAAGAACTTCTTGACCGACCTTGTCCAAAGACAACATCGCTTGAAGCTCTGTTCCATCTCCTTCGCGAAGTGTTGCAAAGCAAAGTTTTCCGGTATCGCGCTTAAAAATAATTCGACCAGTTAATGACTCGATATCACCCGTTGCAATATCGATCTCTAGACCGATGTACTTGTCACGAATCTCCTTGAGAGTTTTAGTGCGAGGTACAGAGACTGGATACGGCTCAACCTTGCGCTCAAGCAGTGATGCCCGCTTTTCACGTCGAATACGGAGCTGCTCAGGCAGATCCTCTTCGGTAGGTAGGTTTTCAGTACTCATAGGTTATGAAGTCTACCGACTCATGCATTTCGTTCGTGAATTAAGCGAAGCCCAATCAGCGTTAAATCAGGCTCATGTTGATCGATAGTTTCTGCAACTCCGATGATTAATGGGGCTAATCCGCCCGTTGCAATCACCGTTGGCTTTGCTGAATAAATCTCTAAAAGCTCGGCGGTAATGCGGTCAACTAATCCATCTACCTGACCAGCAAAGCCATAAATAGTTCCGGATTGAAGAGCCTCGACCGTATTTTTGCCGATGACATTCTTTGGCTTGATTAACTCAACCTTGCGCAGCTGGGCCGCACGTGATGCAAGAGCATCCACCGAGATTTCAATTCCAGGTGCTAGTGCACCACCTAGAAACTCCCCTTTAGGCGAAACAACATCTAGGTTTGTCGAAGTTCCAAAGTCAACAACAATTGCCGGGCCGCCAAATAGTGTGTGGGCCGCCAAGGTATTAACGATGCGATCTGCGCCTATCTCCTTTGGATTATCCACTAGCAATGGAACACCTGTTTTAATTCCTGGCTCAACAATTGTGACCAGAACATCTGAGAAATAATCAGCGATCATCGTCCGAAGTTCCCGCAAAGTTGCTGGAACGGTAGAACAGATAGACAACCCCGTGAGGTCGTAATCCTCTACAAGTGCGCGGTACTGCAGCCACAGCTCATCCGCGGTGCTGCGTGGATCTGTCTTTACGCGCCATGAGCGAACCATTTCCTTGTCATCAAAGATCCCAAGTACCGTGTTTGTGTTTCCGACATCAACTGTTAATAACATTCTTATCTCCCTACCATTTGCATGTTGTCAATTAAGCGAACACCTTCTACCCAGCCAGCAATAATTGCTCTGCGATTTTCCGTTGAATCATCTGCGGCTGAAAAATCCTTCTCATCAATAATCGTTGCGTAATCCTTTTCAAAGCCTGGCTCTGTGGAAAGGGTTGAGTTCAGTACCTCTTGAGCTATTTCAACCGTTGGGGCTAACTTTGCGGCAGCCAATGCGCGATGAATTACAAGCGCAGTATCGCGCCCAGATTCACTTAACCGAACATTGCGTGATGACATCGCCAAGCCATTAAACTCTCGGACAGTAGGCACAGCAATGATTTCAACCTTGCTCTTCATAGCTTTGATGATCGTTAACTGCTGGAAATCCTTTTCTCCAAATACAGCCTTGTCAGGCTTTGCAACTGCAAAGAGACGATCAACAACGGTAACAACTCCATCAAAGTGTCCAGGACGGGATGCGCCTTCAAACTTGTTTCCTAACGGTCCCGCACTCAGTGTCTTAAACCCTTCTGGGTAGAGATCTTCATACTCGGGGAACCAGACCTCGTTAGCACCTGCAAGTGTTGCAATCTCGATATCTCGCTGTGGTGAACGGGGATACTTTTCTAAATCCTCTTTACTTTCAAACTGAAGTGGATTTACAAAAATACTTACGATGACATCTTTATCCAAGGTGCGCGCACGTTTAATCAGCGCTTGGTGGCCCTTATGCAAGGCACCCATGGTTGGTACTAATACAGTCATTTCAGTGGCTCCAGTCCTTTCGGGGTACCGGGCGAGATGTTTGTTAGTTTACAGCTAAGCAGGCAATTGCTCCAAAAGTTCTTTTATCGGACCATGCGTAAGCAGGACCGCATCAGGCTCAATCTCAAACCAGGGTTGTAAAACAAAACGACGTTCATGTGCCCGAGGATGTGGAAGTTGCAACTCATCAGCTTTACTGAGCAATCCACCGTACTGAATCAAATCGAGATCAATAGTTCGTGGGCCCCAATGCACAACTCTTTCACGGCCTAAACTCTCTTCGATTCCATGGAGCAGGGACAACAAATCCATTGCCGGAAGCTCACTCTCGATTATGCACACAGCATTTAAGTAATCAGGTTGTTCTGGGCCACCAACTGGTGCCGTTGAAATGTATGTAGAAACGCTTTTCACATCAGTTGCCACACGTAGTAGAGCAACCGCTAAATCTAAATTTTCTTGTGGATTGCCAATATTGGCACCTAATGCAATTACAGCTTTCATCGAACTCGAGTAACAACAACAGCAATATCTTTTAACTGTGCAGCAACAGGTGCCTGTGGCTTATGAACAGTTACAGAGACCTGTTGAACCTTTACATGCTGATTCAAAACTCTCTCTGCAATTCTTCCTGCTAACTTCTCAATTAAGTTGACCGGGTTACTGGTAATTTCCTCAACTACCAAATCAGTTATCTCGGCGTAATTAACGGTATCTTCGATCGCATCTGAGAGTGAGGGTGCGGTTAAATCCAAAGTTAGGATCAAATCCACAAAAAAATCTTGTCCATCTTTTCGCTCATGCTCTAAAACGCCGTGGTATCCAAATCCATGAATCCCAGTCAAAATTATTTGATCCCTCATGAACTTAACACCTGCTTGTGTGGCTTCACACTGTGAACTCTAACCGCCCACACACCGGTTGAGCTCAGCCGTTTAGTAAGTTCGATAGTCGCCTGTTCTCTTTCATCAGGTGAATCTCCACCGAGAAATCTCTTGCGTGATGCCCCAACTAAGACTGGATAACCCATGGCAACGATGCGATCAATTGATTCGATGATGGCCCAATTATGTTCAGCCTCCTTTGCAAATCCAATCCCAGGATCAATGATCAACTTATTTCTGTGAATCCCTACATCTAACGCCGCTTCAATACGCTCATTGAGCTCTGAAATAACATCTACAACAACATCCCCGTAAATAGCCTTGGAATTCATCTCTTTTGCATGTCCACGCCAATGCATTGCGATGTAAGGCACCTGCAGTTGAGCAGCGGTTTGTAACATCGCAACGTCGGCTAATCCCCCGCTGACATCATTAATGATTGAAGCACCAGCCTTTATAGCCGCCTCTGCTGTGCTTGCTCTCATTGTGTCGATACTTATTGTGACCCTATGTTTACTTAATTCCTTTATTACCGGAATAGTTCTGGCGATCTCTTCAGTCTCACTAACTCGCTCAGCTCCTGGTCTAGTTGATTCGCCCCCAATATCAATGATGTCGACACCTTCTGCAATCATTTCGAGGCCATGTTCAACAGCAGCCTCAAAATCATTATGTCTTCCACCATCGGCAAATGAATCAGGCGTTACATTTAAAATGCCCATCACCAACATAATTTATCCTTTTGTTATTAAGGAGATTGCCTCTGCACGGGTAGCAGGGTTATTCAAAGCACCGCGAACCGCCGATGTCGTTGTGCGCGCATGAGATTTCTTTACTCCACGCATCGACATACACAAATGCTCGCAATCAATAATTACAATCACACCAAGTGGATCCAATATCTTCACCATTGCATCGGCAATCTGAGTCGTGAGTCTTTCTTGTACCTGTGGGCGCTTTGAGTACATATCTACCAAGCGAGCTAACTTTGAAAGGCCAGTTATCTTTCCACGTGGGATGTATCCAATATGTGCAACGCCATGGAAAGGTGTTAAGTGGTGCTCACAGTGAGAAAAGACTTCGATATCGCGGACAATTACAAGCTCTTCATGACCAATATCAAAGGTTGTTGTTAAAACATCTTCGGGTGATTGCCACAACCCTTCAAAGTTTTCCTTCATCGCACGAGCAACACGTGCAGGTGTCTCCTTTAATCCCTCACGATCTGGATCCTCGCCAAGGGCAAAAAGCAGTTCACGGACAGCCTTTTCCGCACGTTCCTGGTCATATGGACCAGAAGCGCGACCATCTGTCACCGTGATCTTATTTACCGTCACTTGCAGCCTTCTTGCGACGTGTTGGCTTCTTTTCCTTGCTTGGTGCTTCAACAATTAAACGCTCTGGAACATCAACTGGTGGCTGCTCCGATGGAATACGTGTTGCTGAACCGGTCCATGCCGGACGCTTGGTAACCAACTTGACCTTATTAAAAATCTCTGCGATCTCATCCTTGTTAAGCGTTTCCTTCTCAAGCAGTTGGATCACCATTTCATCAAGAATCTTTCGATTTGCAACCAAAATATCAAAGGCTTCTTGGTGAGCATTTTCGATTAATGTACGAATCTCTCGATCTACTACAGCAGCGATATTCTCGCTGTAATCGCGTTGGTGTCCATAATCGCGACCAAGGAAAGGTTCGGTTGAACCACCTCCTAATTTAATTGCACCTACAGCTTCAGTCATTCCGTACTGAGTGACCATTGCACGAGCAAGTGCGGTTGCCTTTTCAATATCATTTGAAGCACCTGTCGAAGGATCATGGAAGATTAACTCTTCTGCTGCGCGACCACCTAGCGAGTACGCCAATTGATCGAGCAACTGATTTCGTGTTGTTGAGTACTTATCTTCATCTGGAAGAACCATTGTGTAACCAAGGGCGCGACCTCTAGGCATGATCGTTACCTTGTGTACTGGATCGGTATGTGGCAAGGCATGTGCAACAAGTGCATGGCCTGCCTCGTGATAAGCGGTGACACGACGTTCATCATCATTCATCAAACGAGATTTACGTTGCGGCCCAGCCATTACGCGATCAATCGCTTCATCTAATTCGAGATTGCCAATAACCGCCTTGTCATCACGTGCAGAGAGTAAGGCGGCTTCATTAAGAACATTTGCAAGATCTGCACCGGTAAAACCAGGCGTACGACGAGCGTAATCAACTAGCTTTACCTCATCACTGAAAGGTTTGCCCTTTGCATGGACCTGCAGAATCGCTTCGCGTCCCTTGAGATCTGGGCGATCAACCGCGATCTGACGATCAAAACGACCGGGGCGAAGTAATGCTGGATCCAAAACATCTGGACGGTTTGTAGCTGCGATCAAAATAACCTTTGAGTTCTCCTCAAAGCCATCCATCTCAACTAAAAGTTGGTTAAGTGTTTGTTCACGTTCATCATGTCCGCCACCCATACCTGCGCCACGTTGGCGACCGACAGCATCAATCTCATCGATAAACACAATTGCAGGCGCATTCTCTTTAGCTTGGTTAAAGAGATCGCGAACACGGGCTGCACCAACACCAACAAACATTTCAACGAAATCTGAACCAGAGATAGAGTAAAACGGAACTCCTGCTTCGCCTGCTACTGCACGCGCAAGAAGGGTCTTGCCTGTTCCTGGAGGACCAAAGAGTAAAACACCCTTTGGAATCTTTGCACCCAGAGGTGCGTACTTTTCAGGCTTGGCTAAGAAATCCTTAATCTCATCTAGTTCGGCAAGGGCTTCATCTGCACCGGCCACATCCTTAAAGGTTGTCTTAGGAACATCAGGATCTTGAAGTTTGGCTCGGGATTTTCCAAATTGGAAAACTCTATTCCCGCCTTGGGCTTGACTCATGACCCAGAAGAACAAGAAACCTATTAGCAGGAATGGAAGTATTGAGAAAAGGAATGAGACAAGAAGTGATTGTGATGGGACCTTTACATTCCAACCTCTAGAAGGTGGATTTCCAGTTAATGCATCAACAATTGTTGGCTCTTGCCGTGCAACGTAAAAGGCTTCCACCTTTGAAGAGCCCTTAATTGTGCTGCCAGGCTTGAGGATTAAGCGGAGTTTCTGATCTCTATCTACAAGCTCAGCTGATTCAACCTGCGCCCTTGAAATTGCATCCAAGGCTTGTGATGTTTCAATCTGCGTATAACGATTTCCTGCTGAAGAGATCTGTCCAAATACAGTTACTGCAAAAATCGCAGCAATGATCCAAAAGAGTGGTCCACGTATCAATCTTTGACTCTTTGTAGGAGTTTTCTTATTTCCTTGCTTACCCGAGAAACTCTTTTTTGCCGCTTTCTTTGGCTTCTGTGCTTGTGACATATGTAGGGACTCCAGGGATTATTCGTACATGTGCTTGGCTAGCACACCAATAAATGGAAGGTTGCGATACTTCTCGTCAAAATCGAGACCATAGCCAATTACAAAATCCTTAGGGATATCAAAACCAACATACTTAACATCGACCTCAACCTTTGCAGCATCTGGTTTGCGAAGAATAGAGAGAATTTCTACGGAGCCAACTCCACGGGATTCAAGGTTTGCCTTAAGCCATGAGAGCGTCAAACCAGAGTCAACGATGTCCTCAATAATCAAAACATTTCTACCGGTGATGTCACGATCAAGATCTTTAAGAATTCGAACTACTCCACTGGACTTTGTTCCGGAACCATAGGAGGAGACAGCCATCCAATCCATATCGACATGGCGTTGTAATGCACGTGAAAAATCAGCTACAGCCATAACAGCGCCCTTAAGTACTCCAACGAGTAAAAGATCTTTGCCTTCGTAATCCTTATCAACCTGTGCTGCAAGCTCTTTGATACGTGTCTGCAACTGCTCTTCGGTCACGATTACTCGCTCGATATCGCCCTTGACTGCCTCTAAATCCACGGTTCTCCCTAAGGTCGGTGCTGTAAGAGCGAAAGTCTGCCCGAAATCCGCGCAACCTTCACACCGCCCGGCAAATTGAGCGCACCCTGGCCGCTCCAGGCGGTAATGAGCGCCTCAACCCCGCTCACATGCTCCATTGTGACCATCCCGGCAGGGGCGCCAGCTGCGTAGATCGCCGCTCTGATAAGTCGGGTTCTGACCGCTCGCGGCAGTTTTTCTAAGTAGGCACAATCCAGGTTCAAAAGATCTAAAGCAAGCTCCTCAGCTTTAGCCCAATGATCTAAGGCATCGGCATCATCTCGCAAAAGGTGTGCGCTTCGAGCAAGCGCCTCTGAGATTCCTGGACCGATGCTTGTCTCTAAAGCTGGCAAGGCAACATTGCGAACACGAACACGTGAAAAATCAGGGTTCTCATTGTGTGGATCGCTCCAATACTGCAACTTGACCTCTTCGCAATACCTTTCACTTTGATCTCGGGTAATTTCAAGAAGTGGTCGCACATAAACTCCATTGTGGGGTGCCATTCCTGACAGTGATCGTGTTCCCGATCCACGAGCCAATCCAAGCAAAACGGTTTCAGCTTGATCATCTCGAGTGTGCCCAAGGAAAACTGCAACAGCGCTTTTTTCATCAGCTGCTTCTTGTAAGGCTAAATAACGTGCTGCCCGAGCAGATGCCTCTAAACCATCTTTGAGATCTACATTAACTTTTTTGATGATGCAATCTAAACCAAAGTTTTTTAACTGGGCTACAACTTTTTCTGCTTGCGCCCCAGATTGTTCCTGCAACTGGTGATCAACTGTCACACCAATTACGGTAATAACAAATTCTTTTGATTCAACTGAAAGTGCATGAGCCAGAACTAATGAATCAGCTCCACCTGAAACAGCAACAAGAACTGTGTCTCCAGCTTCATATCTTTCAAGCCAGGTGCGTACGGCGTTTCGTACCGCTGGGACCGCTGTCGTCATGGTT
>ERZ888423.2824-NODE-2824-length-12314-cov-7.017783_pt1 | contig 12314 bp, 10 predicted proteins | sample MGYA00520523_ERZ888423 | MGnify/ENA primary metagenome ERZ888423 (study PRJEB32303, sample SAMEA104408611) | aquatic metagenome | biome: Brackish water; feature: Pelagic; material: water | place: Baltic Sea | collected 2014-06-08T10:24:00 | depth 30,27 m ...
TCTTAAATAATAAACCTTGTTAGTGGTGTCTCCCCGACGATACACAAATGCACTTTCGTCTTCATATACCAGTTCCTTATCTTGGTAAATGCTCTTACCTTGCTCTGCTGGCGTTGCTATTGCTTTCTTTGCTTCTGCGAGCGCTGTGATTGCTGTAAGTAGGTCAGCAGGATCCAGTCCTGCTTCTTCCAAAAGTGTGGAGAGTGCTTCTACCTGGTTGGTTTTTTTGGTGTTTTCCTGGTAGTCATCAGTGGATACTGCCCTCTCCATGACTGACTTGTTACTAATCTGTTAGTCAGTATTCTAGGGCATAAACCCAGTTATATCCCCATTTTTGACGCTTTATCGTAACCATTACCAATACGGATATTCATCAGGGTTGATTAATCGTAGAAATTGCAGACTTACTTTTCTGAAACCGAAGTTCTCTTCCCATTTGATTCTAACCGGTTATTGCAACGCAACTATAGGTGGGCTTATTCATTGTTGCGCCTGCCATTTTGCCCAGAGATCTGGCCGACGTTCGCGGGTGCGTTGTTGTTGCTGTTGGGTTCGCCAGCGTGCGATGGCACCATGATCGCCACTACGCAATACCTCTGGCACTTGTTGGCCTTGAAATTCTGCTGGGCGCGTGTAATGGGGATGTTCTAATAATCCAGCACTATGGCTTTCTTCAATTAATGATTCAGCACTGCCAACAGTGCCTGGTAACAACCTAACTACCCCATTAATAATCGTCATTGCTGGTAATTCACCACCAGTAAGTATAAAATCACCTAACGACACCTCTTCATCTGCTAAACCACGAATACGTTCATCAAAGCCTTCGTAATGCCCGCAAATAAGAATTAATTGTTGGTAATTATCTGCCCATTCTTGCAATTTTTGCTGCTGTAATGGAATCCCTTGAGGGGTCATTAGTAGGCTGCGGCAGCTCCCCTGTTTTGGGATTGCTTGAAAGGCGGCAAATACCGGTTCTGGTTTTAAAACCATCCCGGCCCCACCGCCATAGGGTTCATCATCAACCTTGCGGTAGCGATCAGTGGTGTAATCACGAGGATTATGGCAATACAAACTTGCAATTCCTGAACTAAAAGCACGGCCGATTACCCCCAATTCAGTTAATGGTGCAAACGCTTCTGGCACCAAGCTCAACACATCAATGCGCATCAGCTAGGTGGCCTACTTACGCGGCGGATTTCAGAACAAAATTGTGATGCTTCTAAAATTTCAGCATTCCAAATCAAAAGGCTACGTAAACGTAAATTAGGTTTTTGAAACCAAATTGTTTCTTGCATTTTTCTAGCACCAACTTGATGTTCAATTTCTAATTGCGCCTCCGGTTGTAAACGCCAACAGCCGCAAATGCCACCATCATCTTGAAAGCGGCCATTTGCAAAAAAAATAAGCTGCCTGGATGGCGTGTTTGGATTCTGTAGTTGCAATGATCCCAGCTGCCCTTCTGCATCGCCAGTTTTCGCAGGCAGCCATTGCCAATGCAGTTCAGCCCTCTCGCTTTCTTCCCAACTACTTTCGCCCTGATCGGGTTTATAGCGTGATCGCAAGCTCAACCAGTTCCCACCGCATAGCTCCATAAGCTCTACAGCGCTAACGGGTTGAAATGGCTTGCTGTTATCTGTCACAGAGCTGATTAATTTGCGATGTTTCCATCATCGCTTGTTGCCCTCCCTTACTAGAACATCCAGGCAGCACCTTCGCTAACGAAACCTAGGCCAGACAGGCTTGCTGCTTCAGCGCTGCTTGCTGTGTAGAAATGTTCGCCGCTTGATGGCTTAAAGAACCTCTGTACAGCTGTAAAACCACTGCTTCCTGAAGAGGGAATAGATAAGGCTCTACCCGCAACACCTTCATATAGGTAGCCAAGGTTTTTAGCTGAAGTAACTTCAGCATCGCTCAAGGTAAGCAGATGATCTTTGTTATTTGGGTTGTAGAGGCGATGAACCTCAGCAATAGTTGCGCTTTCTCCGCCGGTTGCTTGCAGTAGATTCCAAGCCCCACCTTCTAACTTCCAACCACTTTTAATTAAGGAAGATTCCTCTGTTGGGTTTGCTGTAAATAGATGCATGCCTGTTAGGGGATCTAAATAGCGATTGTGATTGAAACCTGGTGTTAGTGTTAACACCTCTAAATCTTTGCTAACTTCATTGCTAGCAATTAGTAGGTCTCTTCCATTCGGGCTTTGAGCTGCTGGTATAACTAACAAACCCTCAGGGGAAATTATTCCGCTTCCAGACACTTGAAAATCTACGAGTTTTCCGGCGTAAGGGTTAGTGATGTCGAAGGCTGCGATTGAACTCAAGGTGGCTCTCTCTAGACCCACAAATGCAAATGTTTTAGCTCCAATTGTTGCAACGGTTAGATTTTCAGGCTCAATACCTTTGTCGTCGGATCTTTTGTCGCTGTATACACCTGCTGTTATGGCAGCTTGGTCTAATTGATTACCGCTATCCCAAACGATATTACCCAATGAATCGGCAATACTAATGGAACGAGCACCAATGGAGAACTTCTGTTCATAGGTGGCTGTGCTGGAGTCGTAGTTGCCCAGATCTTTTAGTATCTTTAGTCTATCGTCAGGGGCAGAGCCGGTAACACCACTGCGGACCTCATCGAGATATATGGATTCTTCTTCTATGGTTACTCCACCACTAACAATTTCTTTAGTTGGGCGACCTCTGCCGTCACCTTCATTGGCAAAAATTGTAAATGTTTGAATTGTTCCATCCAACCCCTTGGCTTGGAATGTTGACATGCCATCAGGCATCCTCAGTCCGTATATATTTTGGTTGGGGAGCAGTTTTATAATTTCATCTTTATCGCTGGGATCTATTCCTGTTGGGGTAAAGCTTACTATGCCGAGTTGTATGTTTGCATCGGCAGGATTTGCCCACACATAGGTTTTTGATCCATTGATATCTGATGCTAATTTGTATTTTGCTTTTTCGGCTTCGCTCAGAGCTGTGTATCCAGTTGCATCAAGGGATGTTATGCCAAAATCATTATCATTTATAACGGCCATGCGTCCGTCGCTAAGTAGCGCAAGACCTTCGGGCTTATCGCCTGGGATATAGGCTTCACTTGCTAAGTTAGTAATCAGAACTTTACTAGGCAGTTTTACGCCTTGGGCGCTCAAAGAATCAATGCTTATATTTTCTTCATTGGCAATCGAGTTGCCTAGTATATTAGTGGCACCTTTTAAGCTAACTTCAAAAACTTGCTTGTAGCTGATGGCCCCTAGCGTTGAATCTCGCTCAAGAACATAGAATACTTGGCGGCTTGGGTCATAGGCCACATCACCAATCTTGTCTACTTTGTTTTCGTAAATTGCTTCATCAGGTGCAACGGTAGCCTTGCCGGCCATTGGATATAAATATTCAGCCGAAGGAACACCTGTAGTTGCATCTATTTCAAGAATTCTTATAAGTGAACTCTTTTTAGCATCTGTGGCGTTTGTTGCAGCTAGTGGGCTTTGTACAAAGGCCCACAATTTATTAGTGGCGGCATCGTAGGCCAAGCCCTCAAAGCCTCGATTTGATTGGCGTTTTGCATATTCAGCCGGAAGAGTTTCTTTCCCTAATGAATCAGCACTTAGGCCAGCATCAACACCAGCACCAATAGGAACATAACGTTCAATCAATTTGCCAGTGGAATCAACTTTATAGATTGCTGGTCTATATTCGTCGCTCATCCAGATATTTCCATCTTTGTCTTGAACTATTGACTCAAGATCTGCTCCATATCTGTCGTATGCCAACAGATTGCCATTTGCGTCAACTGGCATTTCGTCTGCCTTGCCATTGGAGCGGCCAGTGATTGGAGTAATACCGTCTTTTTGGAAGAGTTTTACTTCACCAGTTGTAGATACAATTCCTGTTTTCTCGTCCAATGCAAGTTTGTAGAACCTTGCTTGATAATCGGGAAGTAGGAAAGGACGTACTTTTTCTAAAACGCCATCAGTTCCTGCGGTTCCGTCAGCTTTAATTACATCTTTGCTAGTTGAATCGCCATTGGGTCCCCTATCTGCAGGGGCAAGAAATGTTAATCTGCCCAATGAATCTGTGCCTGTATAGAATAGACCTGACAGTCCACCACCTGGAACTATTGCCCCTGCGCTTGTGGTGCCAGGGCTAGCAATATTTACCTTGTAGTTAGTGATACTGGCTTGTCCCCTGACATAATCCTGAACACCTAGGCTGCGCAAAGAAGCTAATGATGGAGAACCTGTACCACTTAGATTGACTACGCCAAGTGCATTATTTTCTTGAAAAGTAATGTAGGCTTTGCTTCCATCTGGGCTAACCGCAACATATTCAGGTTCTAGATCTTTGGCTGCTGTTGTACCAGCTGGCCCTGTGATTCGGATGCCTAATGATCTTAATTCAGCTTCTCGGCCGTTGTAATTCGTGAATCCAATTGATGAAACAGTGGAACTACCTGGAGATGTTGCATTGATTGAAATTACTGAAATTGATCCTTCGGGGTCAATTGTGTAAAGCTCATTGGGTTCTCCTTCGTTGGCTACAATTAATTTGGTGCCATCAGGAGTAAATGCAATTGAATCGGGAAGAACACCAACAACAACTGAGCCTGCTGCAGTTATCTTCGCGCTGCTGCCCGTTCCTGAAACTGTGAAAAAATTAATTTTTCCCGGCGCATATTTCCCTTCACCTTCTCCCTCTAAAGCGACAGCTACAAGTCCATTTTTGTTTACAGCAACACTATTTGTATTGCCGATCAAGCTAATTACTTCTTTGAGGGCTGGAGCAAAAGGATTGCTGAAATCTACTACTGATAATTTATTAGTACCTCCTATGGTGAATACAAGTTTTGCAGAGCTGTGATAAGCACTGATCTCTGCTCCGCCAGCAGATAATCACAATGTGCTGAGGCTTTCCATCGAAATATGATTGGACATTTTGGAAATTTAACTTCTTTTATTAAAGTGTTAATTTATTATGTGTGGAATAAGAAAAAATCAAGCTTTGGTTAAGTATTGATTTTTATTTGATTATAGTTTTTAAATTGATTCCCCGCCCCTTATTCCCCTTGGTAGCCGAGTTCCGCCAACCTGCCTGGTTTCTGGCGCCAATGGGGCACCACCTTCACAAATAATTCTAGATATACCGGCCCATCAAATACTTTTTGCATCTGCAGCCGGGCTCCGGTGCCGATTGCTTTGAGCATGGCACCGCCTTTGCCGATAAGTATTCCCTTTTGGCTGCTGCGTTCCACCATCACGGTGGCAAGAATTGCGGTGCGTGGCCCATCTTCCTCTAACCGTTCGATCTGCACTGCTACCGAATGGGGAATTTCCTCCCTTGTTAGATGCAAAACCTGTTCGCGTATTAGTTCTGCCAAAAGCAGTTTTTCTGGCTGATCGCTGATTGTGCCAGCTGGATATAACATTGGCCCTAGGGGCAGCAATGGTTCTAATGCTTCTACCAAGGCACTGCAGCCATCGCCTGTAGTGGCGCTAAATGGTAATAATGGCGCTTCTGGTAAAGCATCTTGATAGCTATTAAATAATTCTTGTTGTTCTTCTGTATTAACAAGATCTTGTTTATTAAGACCCAGTAATACCGGTTGACGTATTTGTTTTAGTAAATCAAGCACAAACTGATCACCGCGTCCAAGCGGCACACTGCCATCCATCAAAGCAAGCACCACATCCACTTCGCCAATGCTGTTGCGTGCTGTTTGCACAAGCCTTTCACCTAGTAGGTGATGCGGTTTGTGAATTCCAGGCGTGTCTAGTAATACAAGCTGCGCTGTGGCGGTTGTGAGTATTGCCCTAAGGCGATTGCGGGTGGTTTGGGCTACCGGTGAGGTGATCGCTACTTTTTCGCCCACCAACTGGTTTAACAAGGTGGATTTACCCACATTGGGCCTCCCGATCAAGGCAACAAATCCCGAGCGAAAGCCCTCTGGCGTTGGGCTCCAAAGCACATCTTCAGTTGCCGGTATTGGAATCTGCATCTACCTAGTGTGCTGGCTTGAGCAAGGCAGTGCTTAAACCCCATAACCTTGGTGAATAGTTTTAGCTTTTGCGATGAGTTTTGAAGCAGCAATGGAAGCAGCAGCCCTCTGGTGTGGCACCTGGGAGCAGGGCGATCTCAGCGATGAGGTGCTGGCAGATAAGGTTGCGCAGTTGCTCACAAGCCGTGATGGCGCCCGCGGTTTCTTTGTGGTGAGTTTGCCAGCAGAAAATCCATTGATGGATCGATTACCTGAACCATTACTGATTGCCCTCAGGGCTGCAGGGGAAGAAGTGGTGGATTTAACGGCCCGTAATTTAGCTATGAGCACCGCTATGGCTGTTTATCACCGGCGCGTTGGCGCAGAAGATCAATGCTTAGGTTCAGAAAGAGTGCAACGCCGCAGCCGAGAATTGCTGCAAAATCTAGAATCTGGAGCGGTAAAAATCAGGCTTGAAACTTTGCTTGCTGCCACAGATGGTATTGGTAGCGATGTTGCTTTTTTGGATCGCTGGCAATACGACGACGAACAAAAAGCCGCCATTAAGGCGGCTGTGTTATCAGTAGCTGATTAATGAATTGAGATTAAATCAATCGCGGCGGCTACCACCGTTTAGGGCAATGATTAAACGCAGAATGAAAATAAATAAGTTTACATAAGTTAGATACATGCCCAAAGCACCCGCTAGATATTGATCATCATTGTAAGTGCGCGGCATTGTATAGAAATCAACGAATGCTGCACCAATAAAGATCACCGTACCAAAACCGGCAATCATTAATTCAAAACCACCGCCCATAAACATTCCAGGGGCAAATATACCACCAATAAATTGCACCACCATCGCAATTAATAGGCCAACAATCCCCAAACCCACCACCGCTGTTAGGGCTTGGCCAACGCTGTCGCTCATGCGGCGTCCCACAACAGAAGCAATCACAAATGTGATCCCGGTTGATAGGGCTGCAATTGCTACTCCACCAACACCTGCAGGGCTGCTGATCGCCATAGCTACAAGGCCACTTAAAGTGAACCCAGTTACCAAGCTGTAAACCGCCAAAAGGGGCAGTGCAGTGGCGTTATTGCCTTTAAGTGCTACATTCTGAGCTACAAAAAATAGGACAAAATTACCAATCAATGCCACCCAAAACAGGGGCATAAAAATTGGTGTTGCAATCATTGTTAAACCGCCAAGCACTCCAACTGAGGTGAGCACCATGCCGCCGCCCACATAGGGCAAGGCGCGATTTACAACATTGGGACCAACAAGGGCGCTGCTTTGAGCATCCCGGATCGCTTCTCTGAAATTACTGCTGGCCGGCATGGCACTTCCTGATTAATTACCTTTATATGCTGCCAGCCTTAAGGGGCTTTTGACACCTATTGGTGTGCGGATCACCGCCGCTTGTTGGCGTATGCCTCCACTATTTCCAGCACCAAAGGGTGACGCACCACATCTGCTGCAGTAAGGGTGCAAATTGCAATTCCTTCTTGGTTTTCTAGTAGTTTTGCCGCTTCCACAAGGCCACTATCTTGGCCATGGGGAAGATCTACTTGGCTTGGATCACCAGCCACCACCATGCGTGAATTTTCACCAAGGCGGGTGAGCAGCATTTGCATCTGGGCGCAGGTGGTGTTTTGCGCTTCATCAAGGATGATGAATGCATCAGCCAGGGTGCGCCCTTGCATGTAGGCCAAAGGAGCCACCTCAATAACACCTTTATCAATTAATGCAGTGGTGCGTTCTGGGCTGAGCAAACTATGAAATGCGTCGTAGAGAGGTCGCAGGTGGGGATCTACTGCTGTTTCTACAGCTGGCCTTGTAAGCACTATGCGCTCCACTCTTCTTTCCTGCAGGCAGCGCACCGCCTGCACTACCGCTAGAAAAGTTTTACCAGTGCCTGCAGGGCCAAGCGCCAAGGTGAGTTCATGGTTTTGCATCGCCTCCACATAATTGCGCTGCCGCAAAGTGCGTGGTCTTAGTAATTTTCCACTTTGGCTGCGGGCTAATACCTGCTGGTTCAATTGGCGTTGTTCAGCGCCTCTACCGCTTGCTAAAGCCTGAAGATTGGTATCTAGATCAGCGGCGCTAATGAATTCACCTTCAATCCATTGGGGCCTAAGCAATTCAACTACTGCAGCTGCCTGCTCAAGTTGTTGCGCCTTGCCATCTATATGAAGCTGCAAACCCCTTAGTACCAATTGGGCTCCGGTTAATTCGCTGATGCGCCGCAGATTTGCTTCTGCTTCGCCGGCAAGGGATAAAGCAGCTGCTTGATTTGGTAGATCAATCGCGAAGCGTTTGCGCTCCTGCCCTTCCATGGGAGGAGGGGTCAGGCTTCTTCTGGAGCAGCTTCTGCTGGTGTTTCTGATTCTGCGGCAGCCGCAGCGGCAGCTTCTGCTTTGGCGGCTTCTGCGGCGGCAAGTTCAGCCGCTTTTGCTTCTGCTGCTGCTTTTGCTACTGCTTTTAGCTCTGCTTCACGGGCAGCAGCTTGTTTTGCTTTACCAACGGTTTCAGCAGCGCGAATAGTTTTTGTAATCATTCCGCCTTTTTCCAGCAGTCCCCTTACGGTGTCTGATGGTTGGGCGCCTTGATCTAAGCGACGACGCAAGCCCTCTGTATCAAGGCGGGTTTCATTGGTGCGCGGATTGTAAAAACCCAGTTCCTCGAGCGGACGTCCGTCTCGGCGGCTGGTGCTATTGCAAGCCACGATCCGGAAGCTCGTTTCCCTCTTTTTACCGAAACGCTTCAGGCGGAGCTTGATCATCGTGACTAAGTGGGCGTAAACAGGGATCATCCACCATAACTGGTGGAGGTTAGAGCTGGCCGAAGCCTTTGCGTTTTTTTTCTGGTTTATAGGCCTTTGCTGGTTTCCCTGGTGCTTTTTGCCCCCCCATATTTGGCATACCGGGCATAGCGGGCATTCCTGGCATTCCTGGCATTCCGGGCATTCCGCCGCCTCGGCTCATCTGTTGCATGAAGCCCCTCATCTTTTGGAAATCGGCAAGCACCTTATCCATCTCTGCGGGTTTATGGCCGCTACCCACCGCGATGCGCTTGCGACGCGAGGGTTGAGAGGCTAAAAGATCGGGATTTTCTCTTTCTTGTTGCGTCATCGAGCCGATCATTGCTTCGATTCGTTTGAGCTGGGCTTCCCCTTGCTTGAGCATGCCATCGTCGATTTTGTTCATGCCTGGAATCATTTTCATCAACCCCCCTAGGGAGCCCATGCGTTTGATTAAGCGCATTTGTTGAACGAAATCGGAAAAATCAAATGAGGCTTCTTGCAGCTTGCGCTGCATCTTTTCCACATCGGCAATTTCCACTTCCTTTTGCGCCCTTTCCACCAAGGTGAGAACGTCGCCCATGCCAAGGATGCGGCTAGCCATCCGCTCTGGATGGAAAGGTTGTAGAGCTTCTACTTTTTCACCGGTGCCGATGAATTTGATCGGCGCACCACTCACCTTGCGAATCGATAAAGCGGCGCCACCGCGGCTATCGCCATCCAATTTTGTGAGTACAGCACCAGTAAGACCCACCTGGTTATGGAAGGAGCGTGTGAGTTCAGCCGCCTCTTGGCCGATCATTGAATCCACCACCAGCAACACTTCATCCGGTGTTACGGCAGTGCGGATACGCACCATCTCAGCCATCATCGCCGTATCGATTTGGAGCCTGCCGGCGGTATCTACAACAACCGTGTCAAAACCCTGCTCGCGGCCATAGGCAACCCCTGCAGCAGCAATATCTTCTGGTTTTTGATCAGCCCCAAGGCTGAATACCTCCACATCGATTTGCCGCCCCAAGGTTTGTAACTGCTCGATGGCGGCTGGCCTGTACACATCGGCTGCCACCAGCAATGCCTTACGGCCCTGTTCTTTTAAATGCAGCCCCAATTTCGCGGTGGCTGTTGTTTTACCTGCCCCCTGCAGGCCTGCCATTAAAACAACTGTTGGTTTTGTTGCTGCTTGAGCCAGAGGCGCATTCGCACCCCCCATCACCTCTACTAATTCGTTGTGCACCAACTTGATAAATTGTTGGTCGGGGCTGATACCGCGCACCACCTCAGCGCCAAGGGCTTTGCTGCGCACATCAGCAACAAAATCCTGCACCACCTGCAGGCTCACATCAGCTTCAATCAGTGCACGCCTAACACTTTTTAGTGCGGCATCTACGTTGTTTTCGCTGATAGCCCCTTGGCCGCGCAAACCGCGAACGGCATCTTCAAAGCGCTGGGAAAGTTCTTCAAACATCAATTAGCTCCTTAATTACTAGAACGAAAATCCGCCAGCTGCCACGCCTGCTTCGGATTTGGGCGAATAAACACATAGGTGTTATTTAAGGTAATGGCGGCATCTTGTTTTAAAGCCTTGCCCTTTGCGTCAAGCAAATCTTCTGAGTACAGAATCTCAACTTGCGCTTCGAGGCGAATTGGGCTGTTACTTACAACATTGAATTTTTCAATTTTGGCGGATATCCGTTGGCTAAGGCCCTGGTTTGCATCGGCAGCACGATTATCAACAACATTATTAACGAGTTTGGCGGAAGCTAGTTTGCTTAAGATCGCTTGATCATTGCCACCTGCTAGCAGATCAGCTTTTGCCTCTAGCCATTGCTCGAGCACCTCACGGGTTGCTTGTTCTGGGTTTGGTGGTTTTTCCGGGCTTGGCAACTTTTCCGGGTTTGGCAGTTGTTCTGCGCTAGGCAATACAGCAACCGGCGGCGGTGGCAGCAGAAGAGCTTCTTTCGGAATAACTGGAGCTTGCTCTTGTTTGCGTCCGAGGTTTAAACCGATTGCGCTTGTGGCAACCATGGCAAGCCCAATGGCTAACCAGCGTTGATTGCGGCTCCAGCGGCGAGTTTCCCACCAGGTTTTGGCCTGCTGCACACGTTCCTGCAGATTTAGTTGGGGTAATTGTTTAATTTCAGCGGCGGGATTATCTAAGAGTTCTTCCAGTTCATCAGCACTGGGGGTTGGTATGAATTCAAAATTAGTGATGGGCTCATGTTGCGGCTCAAGGCCATGCAGGCGACGGCGATCGCTGCGCTCCACATAGGCCTGCACATCGCGATCAGCGAAATATGCTTCAAGGTCAGGATCTGCTTCTAGGTCGCGGTAGCAAGCCAAAACCTGCCGCTCCAGCCAATCGCGGCAATAAGCGCAAACACCAGCTAAGGGATCATCGCCCTGTTCTTTAGCCCAATGTTCCAATTCAGGGTCGCTACCGCGTTGGAAATGCAATTCCGCTGCTTTTGTATTACCAAGAAGTAATTGCAAACAGGCAATTTCCGGCTCCACCCCCACTTCATGGAGGGTTTTTAATCGTTCTAAAGCCGCTTCAATCCTTTCTGGTTTGCGTTGCGCAAATCCAGAGGCGGTGAGGGCATAGGCACTAAGAAAATCAGCTGTAACCGAACCGGCTTCAGCCATTTTTAAGAACAAATCAATCTGTTCTTGAACAGTTAGAAAATTACGTATTTGTTGGAAAAAAGCCTGGAAAGCTTCCTGGGAAAAACTGGGATCCAATTCACCATCAAGCCCACCGCGGCGATTGATCAATTCCTGCAACAACTGCAAACCCAGCTCCCGTTGGAGGCTTTCGGTGAGGGGTCTACTCAATAGATCGAGCACCCGATAGGGCAGTAAGGCTTGAAGATCCGCTTCAAGCGCTAAACGCCGCTCAAGTTGCTGCCCCATGCGTTGCAGTAACTGGATTCCTTGTTGCAGCAACAGAGCTGCTGTTTCGTAATGGCGTTCGTGTTTCCGTTCACTGCCCCCCTGCTGGCAAGCCAAGGCCGCAAGTAGCGAGAGATCTAGTTCCCTGCTGCTGCCGAGCGCTGGCGCCTGGGGCGGCTGCAGGGCCTTGCGGGCCCCTTCAAAAGCTTCAATTGCTTGGCCTGATTCCATTAATAGAATTAAGCCGCCCACCTCCAAATTGGAGGGAATATCAAGAGCTGGAAAAATGCCGGCGCTTTCGTTTGTTTGTTCGGTAACCAAGCGTTCATAGTTTTGACGCCGTTCTTCATCCGCTAAAAGATTTGCACTGAGTTCCAATAACTCAGCGCGAGCATTAAGGCCCTCTTGGCTAAAGCCTGGGCCGGGGGGGCGATCTAAGCGTTGTTGCAGGGTGCGCAATACGCCATCACTGGCAACTACGGGGCTTACTCCCAGCAAACGAAAATGGTCGAGGGGTAGCTCCAAGTGCTGGATGCTTTAAGAGGCTCGAAGTTTACGTTGGTTCAACGGTAAAGTTTGTTTTTTAATGGGGCCAGGGTGCCATGACCAGCGAAACCGCTGCTGCCGCAGGCTCTACCC
>ERZ888423.2825-NODE-2825-length-12313-cov-4.798499_pt1 | contig 12313 bp, 12 predicted proteins | sample MGYA00520523_ERZ888423 | MGnify/ENA primary metagenome ERZ888423 (study PRJEB32303, sample SAMEA104408611) | aquatic metagenome | biome: Brackish water; feature: Pelagic; material: water | place: Baltic Sea | collected 2014-06-08T10:24:00 | depth 30,27 m ...
GCCGCGGTCGGCCTGTTTGCGTCCGGCGGCTGGGGAGCCCTGCTGTACCTGGCGGCGTGGGGGACCCTGGCCCAACTCCAGTACGTCGGACAGGGCCCGTCGGCTCCGCCGGTCCCCAAGGCCTCGTCCGCTCGCAATCGGCTGGCCGGGCTCGGGCTCGTGACCGCGGGAGGCGTGATCTTCTTCTCGTCGCTCCCCGGCCTGCAGCCGGGACTGGCCTGGCCGGTCGGCATCCTGGGAGCCGGCATGCTGATCTCCTGGCGTCAGATGGCAGCTGGTGCCGACGGTGATCAACGATCCCGGGCCGCCCAGATCATCGGCGGTGTGCTGGTGATCCTGTCCGGCGTGGCGCTGTTGCTGAGTATCGGCTTCGGGGTCGGGGCCGGAGGCACCGGCGTCCTGGCCGGTGTATCGGTGGCCGTGGGGCTGATGGCGGTGTCGACACCGTGGTGGTGGAGGATGGTTCGCGATCTCGATCTCGAACGTCAGGCTCGAGCCCGCTCCGATGAACGGGCCGAGGTGGCGGCGCACCTTCATGACTCGGTGCTGCAGACGCTGACCTTGATCCAGCGTCATGGCGACGATCCGCAGACGATGCGTCAGTTGGCTCGTCGCCAGGAACGTGAGCTGCGGAACTGGTTGGACCCGGCCCGGGCCGACCGAAGCGGCCTCAGTGTCCGGGGCCAGTTGGACGAGATGGCTTCCGAGCTCGAAGAGCTGCACGGCGTTCCCGTCGAGGTGGTCGCCGTCGGCGATTGTCTGGTCGACCAAACCGCGGCCGCAGCTCTGGCCGCGACCCGCGAGGCGGTAGTCAACGCGGCCAAACACTCCGGTGCCGATCGAATCGACGTGTACGCCGAAGTCGGGGACGAGGTCGTCGAGATCTTCGTGCGGGACGTCGGTGTCGGCTTCGACCTGTCCGCCGTGGCCCCCGATCGGCGTGGTATCAGCGAGTCGATCCGGGGTCGTATGGAACGGGCCGGCGGAATGGTGGCGATCGTGACGGCGCCCGGAACCGGTACCGAGGTCGAGATTCGAGTTCCACGACCACCCGAACCGCAGGAGCGCTCCCAACCATGACCTATCAGCCGACCGTCGTCCTGGTCGACGACCACGATCTGGTGCGGGCCGGAGTCCGGGCCGAACTCGGCGATGCCGTGCACGTGGTGGCCGAGGCCGCCGACGTTCACGATGCCGTCGATGTGATCGTCGATCGTTCACCCGACGTCGTCTTGCTCGACGTGCATCTGCCTTCGGGCACGGGAGCCGATGTCATCGCCGCCGTCGTGGCCCGAGGTGGGGCGAGCCGATTCCTGGCCTTGTCGGTGTCGGACTCGCCCGATGACGTGATCTCGGTGATCCGGGCCGGTGCCCGAGGCTATGTCACCAAGGCCATCAAGGGAGAGGACCTGATCGATGCCGTGCTGCGGACGGCCGAAGGTGACGCCGTGTTCTCGCCTCGCCTGGCCGGCTTCGTCATCGACGCGTTCTCGGCTGCCATTCCCGAACCGGTGGATCCCGAGCTCGACCTGCTGTCACCTCGCGAACAGGAGGTGATGCGACTGTTGGCTCGGGGGTATGCCTACAAGGAGATCGCCCGCCGGCTGACCATCTCGATCAAGACGGTCGAGACCCATGCGTCCAGTGTGTTGCGGAAGTTGCAGCTGTCGAGCCGGCACGAGCTCACCACCTGGGCCGCTCGCCGTCGCATCCTGTAGCTCGGCGACGCGTGTGACCGTGCGACCACGCAAAGTGACATGAATTCGGTCTTGAACTCGGAGCGTGGTTGACCTAGGTTGTCGACCGGACCGGGCGGGTTCTTGATCGGAGTTCTCCTGATGCTTCACACCCGCCCTCTCACCCCAGCACGATTCACCCCAGAACGATCCTCGGCAACGCTGACTGCAGAAACGCTGACTGCAGAAACGCTGACTGCAGAAACGCTGACTGCGGAAGCGCTGACTGCGGAAACGACGGCACCGACCGTCGTCACCGAAGACGTGTTCGGTGACAACGTGCTGGTGCTCGAGCGTTTGGCCGCCACCGGCGCACCGTTGACGCGGATCGAAGACGAACAGGGCAACCCACTGCGGGGCGCCGTCTTCGGCATCGGACTCAGTCTGCCGTTGTGGGGGCTCATCGGTCTGCTGGTTCGCGAGCTGCTCAGCTGAGCAGCTGCCCAGGCGACGGTGACATGGACTGCCTGGGCCCAGACTGACTACGGTCCCCCCTCATGTTCGTACCCCGAGTAAATCTTCCCCAACACATGCCGGTCGTCGATGGCCGGTGGTTCGTCGTCGACGAGCGTCAGCAGGTGCTGTTGATCGATGGGCAGATTCCGGTCGGGATCGAGCCTCCGGTCGGGGATTCGTCCCGGCATCTGATGGGGCTCGACTCGGGCACGCCGATCTGGGCCGCTCGGGCCACGGGGGGATTCGATGATCCCGAGGACGCCGAGTGGGTGCACTTGCGTGCCCTCTTCGGCCGCATCCCCGAGACCGACTGGGCCTTTGCCGGCCGTGCCTCGCAGGTGCTGCTGTGGGAGCGGGATCACCAGTACTGCGGAAGGTGCGGGGCGAAGAACGAACATCATCCCACCGATCGGGCCCAGCAGTGCCCCGACTGTGGGCTCCAATCCTTCCCTCGGATCAGCCCGGCCGTGATCATGCTGATCGAACGAGACGATGGGAAGGTGCTCCTGGCATGGGGTGCGCAGTTCCCCGGGCGCTTCTTCAGTGCGCTGGCCGGGTTCGTCGAGCCGGGGGAGAGTCTGGAGGAGTGCGTTGCCCGAGAGGTTCGCGAAGAGGTCGGCATCGAGATCGATGACATCCAGTACTTCGGTAGCCAGCCCTGGCCGTTCCCGCACTCGATGATGATCGGATTCCGTGCGCGCTACGTCAGCGGCGACATCACCATCCAGGAAGAAGAGATCGTCGAGGCCGGCTGGTACGGTCCGGACGAGCTTCCACCCGTGCCCAAAGGCGGCATGTCGATCGCAGGGTGGCTGATCCAGGACTGGCTCGACCGCACCGCGGCCTCGTTGTGACGACCGGCCCGGTCCGGGCCGTCATTCCTTCGAGGCGACCGCGTTCGGGGTGACGTTCATCTTCGGTTCGTATTCGGCGACCTGGAGATCGGACTGCTCCCCCTGGAGCTTGGCTCGCAGATCGGCTCGGCAGGCCGCGCAGGGTCCATAGAGACGTTCGGTGGCCGGTTGGTGGCAACGCGGGCATTCGATCTCGAGGTCGGCGGTGAGCGAGGCAACAGCGGTAGACATGTCCACTCGATCAACCTAGCCGCGTCGAAGCCATGACGATGGGGGACCGGGTCGCGGTCATGAGGCGGAGGATCCTCCAGCAGGTGGACACGCCGCCGAACCTCTGCAACTCACCGGCCAACGTCTTCGCCAACGCCGACCTCCTCGCCATCGGCTCCTGAGTCAGAGTTCCCGGGCCGGGTCAGGGAAATCACCCGTTCGATCCGGCCCATCCGGCGTTGTACCCTCGTGCTCACGAGAGGAGTTCGGTGGGTTCTGGCGGAGTCATTGCACTGGTCCTCGGCTTGGTTCTGGGCCTGGGTGTCGGTTGGATCCTGTGGCGGCGAAACGGCCTGTCGGCAGGCGAACGAGCCAATGTCGGCGCGCGCATCGAGGGCCTGCGTCGACAGTTGCGGATCGCCGAAGCCGACCGCATCGAGGCAATCGAGGCCATGAACGCTGCCAAGGACGAGCTGCGGTCCGAGCGAAGTCTGCTCGACGGCGTCGCCTCCCAGTCCGGGATTCCGCCTCGAGTGTTTCGTCGAGCACTGGCCCGCGACTACCTCCACACCGCAGATCCCTACCGCGCCAATCATCTGGACATCGAGGTGGCGGCCCCGGATCGACCATCGGCCGAGCCCGACGGCGCCAACACCGAGCAGACCGAGCAGACCCAACGACTGATGGCGTCCTTGCAGGACAGCCTCGATCAGCGGGCGGTGCTCGTCCAGCGTCTGGCGGCCAGGGAACAAGAGCTGTCGGCGTCCAGAGCCGAGGTCGCTCGAGTCGCTGCACTACGTCTCGAGGTGGCCGAGCTACGGACCCGAGTTGCCGACCAGGCCATCGAATCGAATCGTCTGGAGGCCGAGTTGGGACAGCACGACCTGATCGAACGGCTCGACCGGGTGATCGGCGAGTTGAACGACATCCGTGATCGCAAGCGTCCACCGGAAACCGGCGTGGTCTGAACCGACCCTCGAACGGCGATACTCCCAGGGTGTCGTCCCCGATGTTGGTCACGCCGCTCGCCTCGCCGCCCGACGCCCGGGTCCGGGTGCCGGGCTCGAAGAGTCACACCAACCGCGCCCTGATCTGTGCTGCGCTCGCGTCGGGAACGTCCACGCTCGACGGAGCGCTGTTCGCCGACGACACCGAGGCGATGCTGTCGGCCATCGAGCGGCTCGGAGCGACGGTGCGAGCCGACGAAGCGGCATCGATCATCGAGGTCGATGGGTTCGCCGGCTCGTTGCCCGACGGAGAGGTTCACCTGGACGTGCGACAATCGGGGACCACGGGCCGGTTCGTGCTGCCGGTCCTGGGGCTCGGCTCGGGACGCTACGTCCTGGATGGAGACCCCCAACTGCGGGCTCGCCCGTTCGGCGACCTCGTCGACGCGTTGGAACACCTGGGAGTCCGAACCGAAGGCCGAGGTCTGCCCATCGTCGTCCACGGCGGGCATCTGAGGGGAGGCGAGATCGACGTGGCGGGTGACGTCTCCAGCCAGTTCCTGTCCGGCCTGTTGCTGAGCGCGCCCTGCGCGTCCGGTGCCATCGCGATCCGGGTGTCCAGCCCCCTGGTGTCGGTGCCCTACATCGATCTGACCCTGGCCACCATGCGAAGCTTCGGTGCGTCGGTCGACGCTGTCGGCCACGAACGATTCGTCGTCGCCCCCACCGGTTACCGTGCGGCCGACGTCACCATCGAGCCCGATGCTTCGGCTGCCTCCTACTTCTTCGGTGCCGCCGTGATGACCGGCGGCCGAGTTCGAGTCGATCGGCTGGGTCGAGACGCCATCCAAGGCGATCTGGCGTTCGTCGACGTGCTCGAGCAGATGGGAGCGCGTGTGACCCGAGGCATCGACTTCACCGAGGTCGCCGCCGGCGATGCCCTCCACGGTGTCGACGTCGACCTCCGTGACTTCTCCGACACCGCACAGACCCTGGCCGTGGTGGCCAGCGCAGCGTCGTCGCCCACCCGCATCACCGGCATCGGCTTCATCCGCAAGAAGGAAACGGATCGGATCGCAGCGGTGGTGACGGAGCTGAATCGTCGGGGCATCCTGGCCATCGAGGAGGAGGACGGCGTGATCGTCCATCCCGGTCGCCCGACGCCGGGCGTTGTCGACACCTACGACGATCATCGGATGGCCATGAGCTTTGCTCTGCTCGGTCTGGTCGATCCCGGGATCGAGTTGAGCGATCCGGACTGTGTCAACAAGACCTTTCCCGGCTACTTCGCAGCGCTCGACCAACTCCGCTGATCATGCGTGCGGTCGTGCTGCGGGGCCCTCGTGTGGTCGAACTGGTCGACATCGATCCGCCGGCTCTGTTGCCCGGCTCGGTCCTGGTGGCCGTCGAGCGTTGCGGGGTGGCCGACACCGACCTGGAGAGTTTCGAGATCGGCTCGGTCCCGGCGCCGGCATGGTTCGGTCACGAGTGGTCGGGATCGGTGGTGGAGATCGGCGACGGGGTCGCCGGCCACTTCGTCGGAGAGCGAGTCGTGGGTGCCGTCCCGCCCCCGTGCGGGAGCTGCCGGACGTGCCGAGCGGGATTCGGCGATCATTGTGAGTTGGTGGTCGACATGATCGTCGGAGCCGACGAGTTGGCCTCGGGTCACGGTGCCTTCGCCGAGTGGGTGCGAGTGGACGCCCGCCGCTTGCGGCCGATACCGGAGTCCATCGACGACGCTGATGCCACGCTGATCGAGCCTGCTGCGGTGGCAGCGCGGGCCATCGATCGAGCCCGACTCTCCCTCGGCGGTCTCGTGGCCGTGATCGGGGCCGGATCGATCGGCTTGTTGTCGGCCGAACTCGCTCGACTGTCGGGTGCCGGTGCGGTCGTCGTCATCGACGCCCATCCCGAACGTCGCGAGCTGGCCTGTGATCTGGGGGCCGACGCTGCCTTCGAGTCCTACCACGACGCTCGACCCTGGTTGGCAAGCAAGGGCCACGGTCTGGGGGCCGACGCAGTGTTCGATTGCAGCGGTCGGGTGACCGTCGACGTGTCCATGTCGGAGTCGACGAGCCTGGTCCGTCGAGGTGGAACCGTGGTCGCGGTCGGTGTCCGGTCCGGGCCCCAGGAGCTGCTGTCCAGCGGTCTGATCGAAACCGAGATCGATCTTCGGGCTTCGTTGGGCTACCGGCATTCCGATGTCGAGCGGGTCATCGGGTTGATGGCCGACGACCGTCTGCGAGTGGGCGCCCTGCGAGAGTCCCGAAGCATCGGGTTGGCCGAGTTCGCAGCGTTGTTGGCCGTGGGCGGGCGAGCCGTTCGTACTCCCTTGGTCGCACCGTCGCTGATCTGAACGCGGCCGTCGACGGACCGCAAGCCTCAGATCGAACGCAGCGTGTTGAGGAAACCGGCAGCCCAGCTGACTGCGTCGTTCTTCTTGACCAGCCGACGCATGGCCCGCATCCGACGCCGGGCCTCGTCCGGCCCCATCTCGACCGCTCGGAGGATGGCGTTCTTGACGCCGTCGATGTCGTAAGGATTCACCAGAAGTGCGTCCTTGAGCTGATGGGCAGCCCCAGCGAACTCCGAGAGCACCAGGACACCCGACTCGTCGACTCGAGCCGCCACGTACTCCTTGGCCACCAGGTTCATTCCGTCACGGAAGGGGGTGACCAGCATCACGTCGGCGGCACGGTACATGGCCAGCAACTCCTCGAACGACCGGGTGCGGTGGATGTAGTGGACCACGGGATAGCCGACCCGGCCGAAGTCACCGTTGATCTCGCCCACCAGCCGTTCGACCCGCTCCCGGAGCGACACGTAGGCATCGACCTGGTCCCGGCTCGGCTCGGCGATCTGGATCATCGACACCTGTGAGGGATGCAGGAGCTCGTCGGCCAACAACTCTTTGAAGGCACGAAGGCGGACGTCGATGCCCTTGGTGTAGTCGAGGCGATCGACACCCAGCATGACGGTGTGGGGTTGGCCCAACTGGGCCCGGAGATCCTGTGCCGCCTCGGTGACCGCGTGATCGTTGGCGGCCTCGTCGTAGCGCTGGAAATCGATTCCGATCGGGAACGAGCGGACCGTCACCGCCCTCCCATCGACATCGAGCCCGCTTCGGCTGGTCCGAGTGGCCAGACCCAGCCCGATCGCGAGGCGGTGAAAGTTGTTTGCATCAGAGGGCGACTGGAACCCGACGAGATCGGCGCCCAGGAGCCCCGAGGTCAGGGCCCGCCGCCACGGCAGCTGCGAGAAGAGTTCGGGTGAGGGAAACGGGATGTGGAGGAAGAATCCGATCTTGAGGTCGGGGCGAAGCTCTCGCAGCATGTCGGGGACCAACTGGAGCTGATAGTCATGGACCCAGACCATGGCGCCCTCGGATGCCACCTTGGCGGCCGCGTCGGCGAAGCGGCGATTGATACTGCGGTAGCCCTCGTACCAGTGGCGGTGGAATTCACCGGGCTGGACCTTGTCGTGGTAGAGCGGCCACAGCGTTCCGTTGGACATTCCCTCGTAGTGAAGTTCCCGTTCTGCCTCCGACAGCCGGACCGGCACCAGTTGCATGCCGTCGAGAACGAAGGGCGCCACGGTACGGGTGGTGTCCTCGCCGGTCCAACCCAGCCAGGCCACACCATTGAATTCGGCGATGGCAGGAGCGAGCGAGGCCACGAGGCCTCCAGGACTGGTGCGCCACTCCAGGTCGCCGTTGTCGTTCTCGACCCGTTTGACCGGCAGTCGATTGGCGACCACGACGAGATCAGCACTGAGAGATTTCGTGGACCTTGGCTTCGCCATGGCGACCAGTATCGCCGCGAACGGACGACTTACCCCAGATGGAAGACGCCGTCGGGGTCGACCTCGACCGGTCGGCCCACGCCTTCGACCGTCATCAGCTCGGTCATGACCTGGGAATCGGTACTGTTGGCCCACGATCTCGCACCGGACGCGGTGCGCACCGCGGCGAGGGCCCGCTCGGGTCCGGTTCCTGAATGCATGACCGTGTAGCCCTCGATCCGGGCCTCGCCGACGAAGCCTTCATCGATCGGGGTCACGGGAATGGTGTCGACGGCGGCCTGGACGTTTCGGGCCTCGAAGGGAGACGACGGCGGCTCGGTCGAGTAGATCCCGAGGGCGTGCTTGGTCAGGAAGCCCCCGTTGGCGGTGACGAGGCCCAGCGTGCCGGGATCGTCTCGAAGTGTGGACGCCATGGTCGCGATCGAGTGGGTGACATAGTTGTTCAACGGTCCGCCGGCGAACGTGAGCCCACCGGTCACCGTGAGCTGGCGATCGAGCCCGATGCCCAGCTCGGTGGCCGAGATCTGGACCGCCGAGGGGAAGCACGAGTAGATGTCGATGTGGGCCAGATCATCGGGCCCGAGGCCGGTCATCTCGAACAGCACACGGCCCGCTTCGTTGATCGCCGGCGATGAATGGAGATCCCGTCGTTCCGACACCGTGTAGGTGTCGTGGGCGTCGGTGCCGGCGTAGGGGAAGACCCAGCGATCACGGGGAACCCCGGCTGCCTCGGCCGCCTCGGCCGAACACAGGATCAGGGCTGCGGCCTGATCCAGGTTCCAGTTCGAGTTCATGGCCTTGGTGTAGGGGAAGCCGACCATGCGATTGTCGTCGGTCGACTCCCGGATCTGCTCGGCCGACATCGGTGTCCGTATCCAGGCGTACGGATTCTCCACCGCCACCTGGTTGAATGTGCTCCACAGCGCCGAGACCCGATCTCGATGCTCGCCGATGGTCTCGCCCCGAGCATGCCGAAACGCCGACTCGAAGGTCGGGTAGAGCTGGACCGGCATCTCGAAGCCGCGGGCCGCCTCGAACGGAGTGGCCATCTGTACTTCGGTCTGGAAACGTTCGTCGGGTTCCACACCGACCTGTTCGGTCAGGTCGCGGGGCAGGCCGGCAGCCCGCTTCTTTCGTCGGCTCCAGATCGTCTCGCCGCCGGTGACGATGGCCACGTCGAGCTCGCCCGACCGGATGCGAGTGGCCAGCGCGTTCACATACGACTGCGGCGTGTTGCCGCCCGTGGCCGACAACAGGGTGATGGCATCGGTGGCCCCGATGTTGTCGGCCAGGATTCGGGCCGGGTCGGAGTATCCCCAGGCGCCGTCGACGACGCCGATGGCCGACGCCTTGGCCAATAGTTCCGGGGCGCCGCTGTCGACTCCGGCAGCCACGACGGCCGCCTCCATCAGGGCGATCGCCTCGAGGGCCTGACTCAGATCATCGGGCCGTTGCTTGATCTGGCCAACGCCGACGAGTACGGGAGTCCGGGGATCGAGTGTCATGGGACCGACCTTATGGTCCGCTCAGAATCGCAGGCAATTCCTCATCCGTGGCTGACCAGCAGAACACCCAAGAACAGGATGACGACCCCGATGATGGCGCCGACGGCACCCGTCATTGCCTTCACCGCACGGTTCTCGCTGGCAGCGTGCGCGAACGCCGAGACACCGGCCACCACCACCAGGAGGATCTTGATCCCGAGGACGGCGTTGTAACCAGCCGGCAACTCGGTCCCGGCGGCCAGCATGTTCCAGATTCCGGTGCCGAACGCGACGGCGAAGGCGGGCCAGGCCAGGCGGGCGAAGCCATTGGCGGCCGCCTTGGTCGCGTCGGGGCCGACTTTGCGGAGCCCGGGCACCATGCCCGCCAACGCGAACTGGCCGCCGACCCAGATCGCAGCGGCCAGAACGTGCAGGAAGAGCCGAATGGTCGTGAGCGTGGGAGAGAGCATGGGGAAGGTGCTCGCTCAGCGCTTCAGCAGCTTGCCGAGAAGACCGCCGAGCCCCCCCTTGGTGTTCCCACCGCTTCCGGTCGCCATGCCCAGTACGTCGTCCATGACCGACCCGTCACCGTTGGCATCGAGAATCGAGGCCAAGCCACCGAGGCCGGGCTGCTTGGCCTCGACCGACTGACGCTCCTGACCCAGGAGCGATCCCAGTCCGGCCTCGTCCAGTCCCTGGTCCTTCTTCTGCTTCGAGAGGTAGCCCATCACCAACGGTGCCAGCAGAGGGAGCAGCTTCGCGATCGTCGACGCATCGACACCGGTTTGGCCGGCCAGGTTCTGTTGAACCGCATCCCGCTTCGGGCCGAGGACGTGACCCAGGATGGCGTCACCATCGCCACCGCCCCCGAGCAGCGAACCCAGGTTGCCGAAGATGGAATCGTCGTGGGAGTCGAGGGCCTTGGACAGGCTGGCCGCACCGGCCGGCTGCTGAGTGTTGTTGGCCAGACCGCCGAGGATGGCGGGCAGCGCAGCAGAGAGAAGTCCCCCCATGGCGCCCTCGTCGGCACCGACCGCATCGGCCAGTTGGCTGGCACCAGTGGGGCCGAGTTGGTTCATCAATCCGTCGAGAAGTCCAGACATCGGTCGTCCTTTCGAAAGGCGTTTCGCCTTCGGTTCGTTGTGTGGCTTGCTGCCTGCTGACCCTACTCGCCGGGATCAGCGAAGTCACCGGGCTACGGATCAGCCTCGGCACGGTTGGCCGCGCAATGCACCACAGGCGGGACCGTCGTCGGGCGGCTCGATGCCCGGGACCACGGGCATCAGCAACGATGAACCGTCGGCACCTCCGGTGGCCACCGTGATCCGAACCGGTTCGTCGAGGATGTCGAAGGTCCATTGGGGGCGGCTGTTGCCCGGCGTGTCGATGGTGAGGCGCAGCCTCGTGCCGGCCCGGAAGACCTGGGCGAACGGAAGGATCTCGACCCGAGCCGGCACGAAGACGCCGGGTTCCAGCAGTGCCACGTCGTCGGAGAGATGACTCGGCGTGGGTCGCAGGTCCGTGGCATCGTCGTCGAGCTGTCGTTGCGAGAGTCGAAGCCATCCGTTCTGGATGTAGGTCTCCGATCCTTCCGGTCCGATCGACGACAAGGTGACCTCGATGTCCCCATCCGTTCCGTCGACGGCGACCCGCAGGTCGGCGCTGGCCGGGCCCACCATCACGACATCGGTGGCGAACGGTTCGGTGGTGAAGGTCAACGCGCCATTCGAACGCTGCCAGTCCCAACCCGGGGTGGCGGTCCAGATCCGATCCAGATCCGGCACGATGACCCGGGCTCCTTCATCCGGATCGGTCGTGTAGGCAACCGTCGTCGGGGCGGCCGGGGACTCGGTCAAGGCACCACTGGAGGCGGTGGCATCGAGGTACCAGCGAACCGGCTGGAGCTCCGACGGAGGCCATTGATCGAACGATGCATCGAAGTGCGTCACGGGTAGACCGGGTTCGGTTGCGCCCTGTTCGAACAGGATCCGAACACCGGGCTCGCGCTCGTAGACCTGGCGGGCCTCGTCGAGGCTGGACCCGACAAAGCGGTCGGGGGGAAGAGCGAGCGAGCCGAGCGGGGCATCGAACACGGTCGACAGTCCGGCGCCGGCCAGGAATCGGGTGACGACATCGAGGTCCGGTACCCGCTCGGCCACGAAGAGGTCGTAGAACTCGATCAGTCCGCCCAGCACAGTCGGCCCCAGCGGATCGACGTGGAGCCCGTTGTAGAGGGTCGCGCGCACCACCGGTGCGTTCTCGAACCGAGGAATCAGGCTCGGGAACCGGCCACCCGTCTGCTCGTCCTGCCACGCTCCTGCCAGGTAGACGGGCACGTCGATGCGTTCGACGTCAGGCGATCGTTCGTCGGTGAGGGCATTTCGGAAGGGCGTCTCCCGGGTCAGGCTCACCAGGTCCGGGTTGTGGTCTCGCCAACGTTGGTTGTCCTCACACCGTTGGTCGCCGGCGGCAATACGGTCGACGGTCCAGGCCTGGCCGGACGCGCCGGCCTGTTGGCTGACCTGGCGGGTCCACGCCTGACCGAAACCGTTGTTGTAGATGCCCCCCGGGTACAGAACGGATTGCACACTGTCGATCACCGACAGCGGGGCGATGGCGGCAAGACTCGGGGGTCGCGTGGCGGCAACTCCGAGCTGCATGATTCCCGGGTAGCTGATACCGAACATTCCCACGTTGGCCGACCAGTCCTGCACCGCCACGGTCTCGATGACGTCGTACCCGTCGAGTCCCTGGAGCGGCTCGAAGGCATCGAAGGAGCCGCCGCTGCACCCGGTGCCCCGGACGTTCACCTGCACCAGTGCGTA
>ERZ888423.2827-NODE-2827-length-12311-cov-59.792510_pt1 | contig 12311 bp, 8 predicted proteins | sample MGYA00520523_ERZ888423 | MGnify/ENA primary metagenome ERZ888423 (study PRJEB32303, sample SAMEA104408611) | aquatic metagenome | biome: Brackish water; feature: Pelagic; material: water | place: Baltic Sea | collected 2014-06-08T10:24:00 | depth 30,27 m ...
CCTTACCTCGGGTGATACCAAAGTCATGGAAAAGCTTACAAAAGAAAAAGAATATTTAAAAAGATTTAGGTATGAATTTTTTTCAGTTAATATTGGAAGTGCGCCTTATCTTGGAACTGGTTCAAGTATTAAAAAAACATCTAATAATTCTCAATCATTAGGAACAGCTTATAAGATATATGCCTGCGGAATCATGGTTGCCCAAGGTACGGAACTTGATGATTATGACGGTGAGGAAGAAATAATTATTCCGTTAGAAACAGTGATGGTTATGCCAAATTAAAATATGAATAAAATTTTAAAAAAAATTATGCAGATATTAAAGGTAACATCCATTTCCTTGGTATTTCTTTTAGTTGTAAACAAAGCTAGTTTTGCATGCGATTTCCTTTCTATCAACATTGGTGGCAACAAATCTCAAATTGAAAAGTATTTTGGACCTATCGAGACAGATAAAGAAAATGCAGAGGAACCAAATGATGTCACAACTGTTTCAACAGGGATTGATCGTTTTTGTCCCAATTCAAATCTAGGTAATTCTTTTATTCAAGCGTTTATTGTCAATGATAAAATTGCTGGAATTATAGTTGGAGTATTAAATGGAACGGATAATGAGGAAAGTAAAAAACAGTTACTTTATAATTATGTAATCAGCAATTATGGTAAAATTGAAAATAGTAGTAGACCAGACTGGACAGGTTATAAAGCTTGGAAAATTGGTGGTAAAGAAATTATATACGGTAAGTGGTACCACAGAAAAAAATTTCTAATTGAAGAATTACAAATATCAAATGCAGAATATAAAGATTATTTAATTATTGAATAAAAGGAATGATAAAAAAATGTATAAGTTTTTAAAAATTATAATTAGCAATCTGTTTATTGTACTTGTTGTATTAAATCAAAATGCTATCTCTAAACCTTTACCTCCAGGCTCGGGTCCAGGAGATGTTCCAGCTAACATATTAATACTTTTAGATAGCTCTGCTAGCATGAATAGAAAACTTAGTTCGGGTAGTGGAATTGATAATCCAAATGATATTGTAGAAGATTCAGCTGGTAACCTAATTGTAGGTGAAGGAAATTTAGGCTTTGTAAAAATTCTAACAGCTGACAATACTGTTGATCGAACTTTTGCAGCAGGTAATAGAAATTTTAGAGGTTCTGCAACAGACACATGTACTTTAGATGGAACTAATAATTCTACAGTTAAAACTATAAATAACTTGGGTCTTGCAACTAATGTTAAGGGTGTATCGGGGGATGTGATTTATGGTGCTGATCTTGACTCAAATAATGGAAAAATTGTAGGAATTAATACATCTGGAAAATGTATTGAAGTTATTACTTATGCTGAGCTTGGTGGTTTTAGACCTATGGCAATGGAAGTAAGAACTATTAATGGTAACGATCATTTATTCGCATCGGGAAGATGGTGGGGAGGTAATGACTGGCGAAAATATTTTTATACTAAAAATTTAACGACAGGTGACTCTTTAACTTGTGGAAGTAATTATGGTGGAAGTTTGGGTACTGTTATTCAATCCGGCATTCGCCTTACAGTCGATAATAGTGGAGGATTTGTATATTATAACTACCAGGGACACATCCATGGATATGCATTAACTAAAACTGGAAACAATTATTGTCCTAGTGATACAGGCCGAGACAAATATTATGCTCAAGGCAACTCAAATACTTCTCATCGAAAAGCTACTGCAATTCAGGTTTCTCCAGATAGCGATTCTACAATATATGTTACAAGTTTTGATCATGGTGTAGTTCAAAAAGTACTTCTTACAGGAGATAATACATTAAAATCAGTCATACTTGCTGGAAGAAAAAGAGATGCCGAGAATACAGCCAGTGCGGGTGCACTTAGTGCAGCGGAAGTTAATTTATGGGGTCCACAAGCTTTGTTTGTTACTTCTACAAAAGTGTGGGTGTCAGATAATAAAGCAACGATACAAGAATTTGATGAAAACAAATTTACCAACGCTTTGTATCCCAATATTGATACTTCATGGCAGGCTGAATACGGTGGAAAAAAAGAGACTAGATTTGAAGGAGCTAAGGAAGCTATCAAAGCAGTTGTATCCGACTCTTCGTTAACAGCAGGAGCTAATTTTGGCTATGGGTTTTGGAATGCCGGGGTATTAGGTGAGGGAAAAGGTAATATAAATACAGTAGGTAAAGGATATTACTGCCATGTCGTTGATGGTTGTGATTATTATAGAGGCTGGAATGGAGTGCATCCAGAAGGAAGATCTCAACTTTTTAACAGTGACTCAGGTATATCCGTAGGAATTAGCAAAGAGGGTGCTGCACAAATACCGGGGGCACTTGATGTTACATCTTTAGAATGGGGAACAGATGCCAATGCTTTTGCACAACTAGCTGATGAATATTTTAGGCAACACCAAGATGCATTAAACTTAAAAGGTACGGAAGCCGACGAAGCTGACTGCCAAATAAGTTATGTAATAGTTATTGGTGATGGTGAATGGACACATGGTGAACAAGCAGCAGAAAAAATTCGATTATTGAGACAAAATTTGGGTGTAAAAACTTTAGTCGTTGCTTATGGTGGCGGAATTAATGCTTCAGGACTGAGCAAATTTGATGCAATGGCACTTGCTGGTTCATGTGACACTGCAGGCTCACCAGATTGTCAAGCAAGAATAGATGCAGATAACGCTCAAATGTTAAAGACAGAGTTAGCAAGTAAAATACAACAAATTATAGCTGAAAAATTATCTTTTACTGCTCCATCAATTACCGCAACCATTCAAGAAGGGGGTTCTTTATACCAAGCACAGTTTGAATATATCCAGTATGGAGAATGGCGAGGAACCATCAGTAGACAAAGTGTTAAAGCTGATGGATCTCTTAATACAGAATCAAGTGAAGAAAATTGGAATGCAGCAGAAAAATTAAAAAATAGAAGTAACGAGAGAAACATTTGGACTACTCTGCCAGACAACTCATATATAGGAAATTGGAATAATTGGACAACAGATGACAAATATTTATCAGATATAGAAAGTCTTTTTGACTTAACTGGAAATTCAATTTTAGATTATCATAATACCACATCTAATTGTTCAAGTGCTGATGGTGTAGAAGATGGAGTAAATGATGATGTTAAGGGATTAATTAACTTTGTTCGAGGTATAGATTATTTTGATTACGATGGAGACTGCAATATAATTGAAAAAAGAGCCCACTTATTGGGCGATGTTTACAATTCACAACTATTAGAAGTTGGACCTCCAGATGCAAATTCAAATTTTACAGATGTCAATCAAGAGGCATATTGGAGAGCTAAAAACAATTACCAGTCTTTTGTTAATGCAAATCAATCTAGACAAAATGTTATTTATGCGGGAGCAAATGATGGAATGCTACATGCATTTAATTCAACTACAGGAGAAGAGGAGTGGGCTTTTATACCTCCTTTCATTGCATCAAAACTACCAACGATAATAAACAAAGCTTATGATGGAAAATTTGCAGGAGATCCAGGTGGAACTAATCCAATTTTTGGTGTCGATGGTTCACCAGTTGTTCATGACATGTATATACAAGGACTAAATGCAGATGGAGCTTATGAGCAAGGTAAAAGCTGGCGTACGATATTAATGATTCCCTATGGAAGAGGAGGAGCTGGTTTTTCTGTATTAGATGTTACCAATCCCATTATCAATGGTGGTCAAGGACCTCTGCATATGTATTCCGTTTTTAATGATCATATAAATAGTAAAGTTTTAGTAGCTGATAACACAGGTCAGATTGCAGAATATCAATACACTCAGGCAACTATAAATATAAGTAACTCAGAAGAAGCTAAAATAGCATCTGAAAATCAAAATACAGCAGATGCTGCTGACTCAGACACTTGTGAAGTTGACAATAGCTGTACTCAACAAGATGCCATCGCTACTTGTCAAACAAATGCTCTAGCTTCCGGTTCATTTAGAGCTAACGGAACAGCAGCTTGTTTTACAGGTTCAACATTCGTATTTGATATAGAGGTTCCCTCAGATGGCGCTGGTAATGTTAGTCAAGATGATCTTGTAGTTACTGAAATAATAAATGGAAATAAAGTTAAAATAAATTTTGCAAGTGCTAGAATGGTTGGTGGTTTTTTGAAAGTTGATTTTGGAGCTGAAAAAACTTTCAACGTAGGTACAGGCGATGCATCAAGTAATCAAATTGTTTTGCAAACTTCATGCTCGTCCACTGGCACAGACCCAGTTGGATATGATTATAGCCAACTAGGAGAAACCTGGTCAACACCAAGAATATTTAGAATTCCTGCACAAGAAGGTGATGAAAATATTAATGATGATAAATATGTAGCAGTAATTGGAGGAGGCATGGGAAATACCTTTGTATGCTCAGGATCAAATGTATTCCTTGTTAATTTAGAAGATCTTGAAAATCCAGGCAGCATTTTTGGTGCTGTGGTTAATCAAGGAGCTATTAGTATCGTTGATACTGATACTAGTGATATAGCAAATGCACTTCCAACAACGCCTGTTGTTATCACACCAGATTCAACACGAGGTGTTCCTTGGAGAGGAGCCATGGTTTATTTTAATGACCTTGAAGGAAAAATTACAAAAATTAACTTAACCAACCAAACAATTAATAATGCTAAACTTTATGATCAAACAACATTATTCAAATTAAATGCAACAGTTGAAAATGGACGATATAGTTATAAATCCATGGATGCCACAATAGGAAAAGATACAAATAATTTTTGGCTCTTTGGTGGAACTGGTGACTTCCAAAGAATTGGTGACAGAAGTAATAAGATGGACAATATCTTATATGGGATAAAAGATGAGGAATTTCCATACTTTAAGCACTTAAATGAAGTTAATGTTCCTAAACAATCGGAAGGTAACTTTGAGGAAGAGGCTAAGAAAGGTGCAGATGCGGCTAATCATATTGATGATGCAACGGTTTGTGCGGATACCACTATTGATGCCACTGGAGAGCTTTGTCCTGGTCCTAATGAACAAGCATGGGTTATTAAATTAGATCCAAAAAATCAGCCAAAAAGATTTAGAAAAGTGTCAGCACCGCCTACGGTTTATAAAGGGAATGTATTCTATCCAATTTACGAACCTCCTGTAGGAAATAAATGTAATATAGGTAAAGCGTTTATTTGTTCAGCCGATGATGAATGCGGAACTAATAATTCATCTGAACTAGGCGCAGTAATAGCAGGTGAAGATTGTTTATTTGTTAGAAGAGGAATATTGTCTGAATTAACAATATTTGCAGACACACTTTATGGTAACGTAGCAGGACCTGCTGAACAAGAAGATACATTATTCATCCTCTCTACCAATGCAGGAGAAGTCACTACTTACAGAAGATCTTGGAGAGAAAATTACTAATAAAATTTTTTTATAATAAAAAAGTTTTAATTTGGTTGGAAAAAAATACATAAAAAATAACTGCAATAATAATATAAGGACCAAAAGGAATTTGAGACGACATCTTTCTAGATTTATTAATTAATGATGGCAAAACAAATATCAAAGCAACAACAGAAGACATAAATATTGTAAAAGGAATACTAAACCAGCCAAACCAAAAACCCACCACTGCTAATAATTTAGCATCCCCAAGACCCATACCTTCTTTTTTTCTAACTTTTTTATAAAAAAAAATGATCAACCAAATTATTAAATAACCGAAGACTCCCCCAATTAAAGAGTTGATATAATTAGGAAAAATTGTTTGATTTAAATTTGGATCAAAAGATTTAAAAAATCCTATAACCATTAAAGGAAAAGTTAATTCATTTGGAATTATAAAATGTTTTAAATCTATAAAAAAAATAATAATAAAAAAAACACTTAATATTGATAATAATAAAGCAGCAAGAGTTAGTCCAAAAAAATAATAGATTGATACAAAACTAATAGCAGTGATTAATTCAACTATAAAATATTGTGAATTAATTAGTTTTTTACAAAATCTACATTTACTCTTTAACAATATAAAAGATAGTAAAGGAATATTGTCATACCAAATAATTTTCTTTTTACAGTTAGGACAGGAGGATCGCCCTGTAACTATACTTTTATTTTCGGGCAAACGATGAATACAAACATTGGCAAAACTTCCACAGATAATACCAAAAAAAAATAAAGCTAAATAATGCACAAATTAAATTTTTATTTGTGAAGCAAAATGTAAAAATCCATCTATAGAGTATTGTATAAATAATGCCATGTCTTGAAGATGCAAATAAAAGTTTGGTGAGTTAATAATAATTTCCATAGCTGTATAAAAAATATCAGAAGCAAACTAAAATGCAAATTACAATTTCTTTGTCTAAATTTTAAAACATAATTGACTACATAAGCATCCGTTCAATTTTTTGAACAGATCTGATGCATTAAAAAGATAAAAGGTCCTTAATAGTAATTTTTTCTTGATAAAACTTACAAGATAAAAGTATACGTTGACACAAACCCAATTTAGGCGATATGTAACCCATTATGGGTGCATTTCTATGACAACAGATAAAGAAACAAACGAAAATATTAAGACTATTTCTTCAGAGGAAAAAAAAAGTATTGAAGGAGTTAATGCACCAGCTTTTTCAAAAGGATTATATGACTGGCTAATGTTTTTATTAGCCTACTATTCAAGAATAAGAGAAAATTTAAAAATTGATTTTGAAACTTTTATTATTCTTCAAGTTGTTGTTAGTCATTCACTTTATCACCTGAACAAAGATGGAGTTAAAAAATTTACTGAAATTCAAAAAAATTTTGATTTAATGTCTATGTCTAATTTGAGCAAAATTAATAAATTGGCATTTGCTAGTATTGCAGAAGTACTACATTTACCAAGAGAAACTGTTCGTAGAAAAGTATTACAGCTTGAGCAAAAAGAAATAGTAAAAATTGATGATGTCAGTGGAATTATACTTGGGCCTGCTTATAAAACAATTTATAAAGAATTTGTTTCAAAAACCACATTAGATACGAGTACCTTAGTTAAAAGATGGAAGACCAATGGGACACTCGAGAGATTATTGCAAATGGACAAAAAATAGTGAGTAAATTGTTTTATGCACTGTATGACCTAGCTAATTCAGCTTATACTATTATAGTTGTAACATTTATCACATCAGCATACTTTGCAAATCAAATTGTAGGTAATCCACAACTTGGTGCAGCGTACTGGCAGTGGACAGCTGGACTTTGTGGAATACTAGTTGCAGTAACGGGTCCTTTACTTGGAAGCTTAGCTGACAAAGAACCTAAAGGTAAAATTAATTTATTACACACATTTACTATCTTTTGTGTTTTATTCACAAGCCTGTTTTGGTTTGCTAAACCATCAGTAGATTATATATGGTATGCATTGATTATTTTTTTACTATCAAATTATTTCTATGAAGCTGCTGTGATTTTTTATAATTCACTATTAAAAAGCTGTTCAAATGAAAACAATATTGGAAAAACATCAGGCTTTGCATTTGCTTTAGGATATATTGGATGTGTTCCAATATTATTATTTTCATTATATGTTTTTGTGTTACCTGACACTATTCCTTTTGGTTTAGATAAAAGTAAATTTGAAAATATAAGATTTATTCCTGTTATTGCTGCGATTTGGTTTTTAATTTTTTCTTATCCCATGATAAATTATTTTAAACATCGCATTGAATACAAAGAAAATAGTGATCCAACTCCCGTTTTTAAAAAACTTATTGCATTAATATGGAAAAATAAATTTACAAGTACTGGAAAGTTTCTTTTAGCTAGAATGATCTATTCAGATGCTTTGATTGTTTTAGTTGCAGGAGGAGGCGTGTATGCTTCTGGAGTTTTCGGTTTTACTTCGCAAGAGTTGTTAAAATTAGCTATTTTTGCAAACTTAGTTGCGTTCGTAGGAGTTTTGATAGGTGGGTATTTGAATGATAAATTTTCATCAAAAATTATTATTTTAATTTGTATTGCCGTATTAACGTTATGTATTTTTTACTCTTCAATTATTGCGCAAACTAAAACACAATTCTTTTGTAATGTTATGGTTATATCTCTTTTTATAGGAAGTATTCAAAGCGCAAGCCGCGTTATGATGACAGGATTATTAAAATCTGAAGATCAGGGAAGTGGCTTTGGATTATTTAGCTTTTCAGGTCGAATTACAGCATTTGCCGGACCTTTATTGGCTGGAACCATGACTTTTTTTTTCTCTCAAAGAATAGGACTCTTATCTATTAGCATTTTCTTTATTATAGGTTTTATTTTGATGCTTTTTGTCGATAAAGAGCCAAAAAGCGAAAAAATCTCTTAACCATCTAATTTTTTTTTAAAATATAAATAGTTCATGTTTGGGGCAAATAGGGATATTTTTTTTACAAATATGAATCTGTAAGATTAATAGATTTTTAATAATTAAAAAATATACTCTAACACAAGCTTAATATCTCTAACACAAAAGATATAATTTTTTACAGAAATGAAAAAGAGTCATTTTTGTTGATTTTTAAGTTAAAAAAAATTTTATTTTTCTAAATTGCTCTAACACAATAACAAAAAAGTCTAACACAACAACAAAGTAGTCTAACACAATATTAAAATTACTCTAACACAATATAATTTCTCTATTTAGACCAAAGTCTGAAAATTTATTATAAAATTAAAAACTTTTTCTACTTTTTATAATCGCTATTTAAAAATCAACAATTTCTGTATTTTAAATTTTAACAAATTGAACATCTTATCTCCACTAAGCTCGATTCAATCTAATTCTTAAAATTCTTAAAAGATTACTTTTTTCAATTGTTTTTGAATTTTGATACTTCACCCATTTTAGGTTCATAACTTATAGTTAGGTTCTCAATTTGTGTTAGAGATTCGAATGCTTGGTGTTAGAGAAAAAATTTTATTATAATAATTATGGACGAAAACAATAAAGACAATATTAATAGTAACGAAGAGACCAATGAAAACCCCAAGGTTGATGAGAATCAATCACAGGGTGAATCTAGTTATACTGAGAACAATTCTTTCGAGACATCAAATGAAAATCAAGAAGAAATACAACCTAAAATTGAAGAGAATAATAACCATGAAGTAATTCATAAAAAAGAAGGCAGGTTACACATATATGTTAGGCAAGATAAATATAAAGGTGAACTAAAATCAAAAAACTTTGTTGGCAGAATTTATATTGATGGAAAACAAAAAATTTCTTCATCAGGAACTCCCAATCTTGAAGAGGCTATACCAATATTGGAAAAATGGTTTGATGACATTCATGCAGAAAACAAAAAAGAAGAACAGGTTCACCAAGAAACAATAGAAGAAATAAATGAAGAACCATCTGTACTACCAGAACAAACAGAACCTGTAACTGCTTCACAAAATGTTGCTGCTTCAGTTGAGAATAAAGAAGTTTCAGAGTCAAAAATAAATTTAAGTGTTTTTGAAAAATTTAAAAGTATTAAATTAAAAAAAATAAGTTTTGATAAAAAAGATTTAACAAAAAAAATTTCTGCACTAGGAAAAAATAATTTTGTAGGGAAGGTTGAGAGTTTTTTTAAAGCACGACTTGGAAAAAAATCTGCTCAAGGTGAAGAAATTTTAGGCATAGAACTTAATAATACAGAAATTAGATTAGCTCAAATTTCAACCAATAAAGAAAATCAGTGGGTTCTTGATAAATTTTTTATACATCCTATTGATTTACCAGATGAAGCTTCAGTTTTAGAAAATGCTGATCATGTAAGTAATGAATTAACGATTGCTTTACAAAAAGCAAAAATTGTAACAACAAATGCTGCGATTGCAATTCCAGTAACGAGTGCGATAATCCGTGTAGTAACAGCTCCGTTAATGACTGAAGAAGAATTAGCAAAAGCAATTGATACTAATTCACTTTGGGAAAACTTGGTTCAACTAACTGACAACCTAGATGATTATTCTATTTTTCATCAAGTAATAAATAGAAATCAAAAAGAAAATACGATGGATATTTTATTTGTTGCATCAAAATTGTCTGACATAAACAATTATACCTCCATTATTAAAAATAGTGGTCTTAATCCAGTAATTATTGATGTTAAATGTTTTGCATTAAAATCAGCTGTAGATCAAATTAATCAAATTTCTAAAAGTGCAGAAGATAATAATTTAACAGCAGTATTAGAATTTGGTTTAGATGAAAATTATTTAATGATTTTATATGATAATAACCCAATTATAACTGATATTTTTTTAAGAGGTCAGGATAGAAAAATTTTACTAGAGTCAGGCAATCATGAAGAAAGAGAAGCTTTAAGTAGAAGGTTTAGTACACAAGTAAAACAAGCGATACAAGACTTTGAAACAAAACATGAAAAAAGAATTAGAAACATAAAAGTAGTTTCAGACCTACCAAATGTAGATATTTTTTTAGGAATTTTTAGAAAAAATTTAATCAATACAGGATTTAATTTATTTGATCCACTAGACGGCTTGAAAGTTCCAGAACAACTAAAACAAGCTATTACTTTAAAAAATCGATCTTATTTATCAACAGTCATTGGACTTGCTTTTAGAAAATTAGATGTCTTTGGGTATTACAAATTTGTAACTGCAGTCAAAAACATCAATTTATTGCCAAATAGAAAAAGTGTAATTAAAGAAAAGAAAATAAAAGCTCTTTCAAATTTTGCATTTAAGGGGGTGGTAGGAGGAGTAATAGGGATTTATTTAATACTTTTCACATTATCTTTTTGGAATATTCATTCCTACAACAAAAAATTAAATAATTATGAAAATGTTCTTTCAATGCACGTTGTTAAAACAAAAGAAAAAGCAAAAAGCACTAAAGAGTTGGGTTTAATTACAAAAACTTTAGAATTAAGTAAAAGTTTAAAATCAAATAAAGAAATTAGTTATAGAGTTTTAGCACAAATAGCATCGAGTGTTCCTAATAGAGTAAAATTTGAGTCTGTAGACTATAACGGAAAAAGCCAAGTTATAATTCAAGGTGTTGCTGCTAGTGATCAAGATATTTTAAGGTTAATTGGTAATTTAAGTAGTAAAAATTTAATTCAACAAGCATCGTTAACTTCAATGCAATTACCAACTAATTCTAATGCAACAGGACAACCTAGCAAAGGTTTTAAAATTTTTGTTAAAATTAAAAAAGGATAAAAAAGATGGACTTAAATAATTTAAATATAGAGGATTTAAAAGCAAAAGTTTTAACTTTTACTGACAAAAAGACTCTTATAAAAAGTGGAATTGCTTTCGGGGCAATTGTTTTTTTTCTAATTATTTACTATTCTATTTTAAATCCAATTGTAAATTCAAAAAAAATTAAACTAGATGATATGATTGTTAAACAAAATGAAATAATTGAATTCACCAAAAAAATAAAAGCAAACAAAAGTAAGATAAAAAAACTAGAACCTGATTATGAAAAATATTCTACATTATTTCATTCCAGAGCAGAAGTTGAAGGACTTTATCAAACCCTAAGTAAATTTGCAGGACAAAATGGTTTGGTTATTTCAAAAATAGAAAAGAAAAAACCAGAAGCAATTAGTAGATCAGATATTTTAGATAAAAAGAAAAAGACGACCAAAAAGGAAAGTGTAAAAAATATAGCTTATTATAAAATTCCTGTGGATTTTGAAATTACAGGTAATTTTTTAGGCTATATTAAATTTAAAAGACAAATATCTCTGTCAAACAAAATGCTCAATTTTGACAAAGAATCAATAAAAGTTGTCCAAGGAACTTCAGCTGGCACGATAAAAGTTGATGGAACTTTAACTATTGTAGGATTAGCAAATGATTTTTTTTAAAACTATAACCTTATTTCTGGTGTTGCTTTTTATGAGCATTACTCCAAACAATGTAATAGCTGATAGTCACGATGTGAATAAAAATACGGAGGAACCATTACCTTTAAATGACCCTTTTGCTGGAAACTCTTCTTTAGGAAGTGGAGGAAGTATCCTTTCATCAGGTCAAGCAGGGGAACGTAAAAAAATGAGTCTATATAATTTTAAACTTGTGGGAATTATTTCAGGCTCTAAAGAAAGTTATGTGTCTTTAGTTAATGCTTCAGGTGAAATTATAACTCTGAAATTACAAGATGAATTAAGTGACGGAGTAAAGTTAGTTGATATGACACTTAACGAAGCAGTATTTCAAAAGGCAGATGATACCTACATGACAATTGATTTTAACAATAAAATTAAGGAAACTGATGAATTTTAGATTAATAAAAATATTTGTTTTATTTTCTTTTTTAGCACTCAGCTTAGC
>ERZ888423.2829-NODE-2829-length-12310-cov-8.297266_pt1 | contig 12310 bp, 11 predicted proteins | sample MGYA00520523_ERZ888423 | MGnify/ENA primary metagenome ERZ888423 (study PRJEB32303, sample SAMEA104408611) | aquatic metagenome | biome: Brackish water; feature: Pelagic; material: water | place: Baltic Sea | collected 2014-06-08T10:24:00 | depth 30,27 m ...
TGGTCGCCGCGATTGTCTTCCTGATCGACCGCCCGGATATCGAGGGGCCCGTCAACGTCGTGGCCCCCAACGCCGCCACCAACGCGGAGTTCGCCCGGGCATTGGGCAAGGCGATGAAACGCCCTTCGTCGGTCCCGTTGCCTCCGGCCGCAGTCCGCGTGATCCTCGGCGAAGCCGGCGACGAACTCGTGCTGGCGGGGCAACGGGTCTCACCTACGAAGCTGCTCGATGCGGGTTTCGAGTTCGCCGATCGTGACATATCGAACTGTCTTGAACACCTGGCCGCGCGGCAGGCGGCATGACCACCACGACCCGGAACCCATCGACCCGACCCACGAGGAGCTCCACATGACACCGGATCTGCCACCTGACGTCTCACCCGATGATGCTGACATTCTCTGGACGGATGCCGGCCGGCCGTTCGTGCGCACGCCCGACGAATGCTTCGCCGACCTGCCGGATTACCCGTGGGAGCCGCGCTACGCCGAGGTCGACGGGATGCGGATGCACTATGCCGAGGTTGGCGATCCCGATGGGGAGGTGGTGCTGCTGCTGCACGGACAGCCCGATTGGAGCTACCTGTACCGCAGCATGATCCCGATGCTGGCCGCGTCCGGCAACCGGGTGATCGCCCCGGACTTCATCGGCTTCGGCAAGTCCGATAAGCCGGTCCAACTCGCCGACTACCGCTTCCTGCAGCATGTCGCCTGGACCGAGGAGTTCATCGACGTGCTCGGCCTCGACGGGATCACCCCGGTGGTGCAGGACTGGGGTTCGCTGATCGGTCTGCGCTGCGTCGGCAACCGGCCCGATCTGTTCGCCCGGATCGTGGTCGCCAACGGCAACCTGCTGGTGTTGCCGGAAGGTGCGAAAATCCTCACCCTGCCGGACTCACTGGAACCGCAGGATCTGGAGTTTCCCGATGTGATCGGCCCCGGCGGTGGGATGGACATGTTCCAGGCCTGGGCGACCTACGCGCTGGTCGGCAAGGACTTCATGCCGTCGGTGCCGATGCGGGCCACCATCGGAGCTCCCATCACCGATGCCGAACTCGCCGCCTACGACGCACCGTTCCCGGGCCGGATCTACATGGCCGGACCGCGGACGTTCCCGTCGCTGCTCAACACCGTCGGCGATGTGCCCACCAACGAAGCGGCCCGCGCCGTTCTCGAGGAATTCGACCGACCGGTGCTGGGCTGTTTCGGCCTGCGCGATCCGATCTTCGCGACCCCCGACTTGATCGCCGCAACGCGCGAACGGATCACGGGCGCTCTTGGCCAGCCGCACCACGACTACCCCGATGCCGGACACATGATCCAGGAGGACGCTGGCGACGATCTGGCGGCGCGGATCGCCGCATGGATCGCTGCCACCCCGCGACCCTGATCGTTCCCCGCCAACCGATCAGTAGCCGCCCCCGGTGGCTGAAGATCGCCCGGGGAATGTCGACCAGGATGCTGGTGATCTGCACCGCGGTAAACCCGTGCTCACGCAGGGCGGGCAACACGTCTCGGTGGATTTGCAGGGAGTGCCAGTCCAATGCGAACAGGGTAATAACTGCACAACCGCCCGGTTGTCGGATTTGCCATTGAAATGAGAAGAAAGCCCTTGCCAACTTGATGAGAAGGACGGGTAAGCCGCCGGTCCGGATCCTGGCGTGGGCCAGAGCGTTGAGAACCTACATGTGCTGCTGCTAGCTAGGTCGCGCATGAACCGGATGATGTCCAATGAACCCATCAGCGCGTTGGGGGCATATCTAACGGCTGCTGAAGCTGAGGGCCTGGCTGTCCTCCTCAGCGCCGGTGAGCACACGATGCACGCATTGTCGGCGGTAGGCGCTGCACGACGGGAGCATGCTTCAGAACTGTTGAAGGCGGCCGGTATTAGTCATGCCGCACCCGAACTGTCGGTCGCGGTGCTGCGCGGCATTGCCGGGGCGAAGTCAGTCCATCGTGAACTGGTGCCGGTGTGGACGATGCCCGGAAACGAAGCAACGATCGGGCATCTGACCAACCAGTTCCACGACGTCGTCAGCGCTGCGCGTATTTCTATCACGTGTGCCACCTACAACTTCTCGGCCACATCCAACATGTGGAGCGCACTCAACCAGGCGTCCGAACAGCCGGGCGTGGCCGTGTGTGTCTACGTGGACGCTGACAAAGGCGACCCGGTCGGCGTCAAAGCGCAGTTGCCCCGCGCCACCGTCTATCGGTCAGCCACCCTGGCGGACGGACGGCCGATCGTCAGCCACACAAAGTTCATCGTCGTCGACCGCGAGATTGTCCTACTAACAAGCGCCAACTTCTCCTACAGTGCCGAGAACCGCAACGTCGAGTTCGGCCTTCTTATCCGTGACAGCGGCCTCGCGGCGTCGATCGAGTCGACCATGACGAGCAAGCGGGGAAGCTTGTATGAGGTTCTGTGACATCAGCCGAGGTCAGGGCATCCGGAGGTGCATTTTTCGGAAGAATCTCGTATCGTGTTGCAGAGGAGGTGAATGTCGATGACCACCCGCCATGACCGGCACGGCGCGCAAGCAGCCCGGCGATCCCTGCTGGATTCTCGCAACCGATTCTGGAAGACGGCCGACATCGACGCACCGCCCTCGACCGCACAGCACCTGCTCGCCGACATGGTGACCCAAGGGGAGCTGCGCCACATCCGTAAAGGGCTGTACTGGCGCGGTATCAAGACACCGCTAGGTATGGCGCCACCATCCTCTGACGCGCTGGCCGCCGAGCTGACAGACCACAGAGGCATCGGCCCCGCCGGGCTATCGGCTGCCAACGCGCTGCGGCTGTCCACCCAAATTCCGAGGCGGGCCCAATACGCCGTGCCCGCACGCCCGCCGAGCGATGGCGACACGGTGCACTTCGTGAACCGCTCCGCTCGTCGTGGCCGCGCCGAGCATGCGCTGAGCCCCACCGACGTGGCAGCACTGGAGGTGCTCGACGGCTGGGACCGGGTGATCGAGACCACCACCAACGAAGCCATGAGCCGGCTGGCCAGTCTCATTCAGTCGGGACGCATCGACGCTGGTCGCCTGGCCGGTGCCAGCGGTACCGAGCCGGGTTCGGCGCGGGTGCGGCTGCGCTACCTGCTACGCAGTGCCGGGTTGCCGACCCTTGCCGACGAGGTGCCCGCGGCTGATCCGCGCACCGAGTCCAAGGCTCTTGCCGGTCTGCTGGCTACCTGAGCGTGGCGCTCTGGCGCGAAGACGATCCGGAAGTCTTTACCGCGACGATCAGCGCTGCCGCTGAGCGCATGGGAGTGCAGCCCTTGGCGGTGGAGAAGGACTACTGGGTCTGCGAGGTGTTGCGCACGATCGTCGCCACCCACAGCGAGGAGGTCGTGTTCAAGGGCGGCACCAGTCTGGAGAAGCTACGGATCATTCAGCGCTTCTCCGAAGACCTCGACCTCCTCGTGGTCGGGGAGCATCCGTCGGAGAACGCCGCCAAGCGGGCGCTGAAGGCGATGCTGGACACCGCAGCCTCGACAACCGGCGGAAAGTGCGCTGACCGGAAATCCGGCGGCGACGTCGGCACCCGGTACAGCAAGGCTTATCTGGAACTGCCGCTGGAACACAGCGACCTTTCCGGCGGACTTGCCGACCCCAAGTCGGTTCTCATCGAGCTGGGCCAGACCGGCGGTCCGAAACCGTCGCGGAACGCAACCGTCGAATCGCTGTTGTCCCGCGAGCTGAGGGGGGCCGTCGAGGGAGAGTGGGATGACCTAACGCCTTTCGCGGTGACTATCCTGCACCCGGGCCGGACCCTCATCGAGAAACTGTTACGGGTCAACAACTTCGTGGTCGACCCAGGCCGACGCGATACCCCGCACGGATGGCCCCGGATCGGGCGCCAGTTCTACGACCTTTGGGCTCTGCTCGGCGACTCATCAGTCGTCGAACTGCTCACCAACACAGTGCAGGTCGGCGAAATCCTGCAGAGCGTATTCGAGGTGTCGGAGAGCTTCGGCGCCGACCAGCCGGTGCCGCAGGGGGGATTCGCGGCCTCTGCGGCGTTTGACCCCGCTGGTGAATTCGCGGCGGGTCTGCGCGCGGAACACGACAAGGCGATGGGCGAGCTTTACTACGGCACCGATGCGCCGACATTCGACGACGTCCTCGACCGGGTGCATTCCTGCAGGGAGCTGTTGAACCCGCCGGGTTGATGCGGGGGCGCTCGGACTGTTCTAGCTGATGTCGATGCCAGCGGCCAATACACTGCCACCGGGCCGTGCGGGTTGGTGAATATTCGTTGCTGGCCTGGCTCTACGCCCCCTACGCTCGACATAATGGGCAGCGTGATCCACGATGCGCGAAACCATCACGATGCCCCGCCCGGGTCTTCGTTGCCGGTTGATTGGCCTCTGACGGCTCGACAGGTCGAGGAGTTGGTGGGAAACGATCCGACCACCCGCGAAACGTTGTTGCAAGCTTTGATTGCTGGGGTGCAAGGCAAATCGTCAGGCAGTCAAGCCAGATCCTCTCGGGCGCACGCTCGGCGGATCCAGCCGGTGACCTATCAGGTTCGTGTCGATCTGGACGGGGCGAAGCCGCCGATCTGGCGGCGCCTGCTGCTGTCCTCGGAGTTGATGCTCGACGAGCTGCACGTGGTACTGCAACAGGCCATGGGGTGGGACGGCGGCCATCTGCACGAGTTTCTTAGCGGTAAGAACAGGATGGACCCCTTCGCCGTGCACTACGTCATGCAGTACATGCTCGACGACGGCGCCGAGGGTGTCCTAGAGGACGAGGTTCGCCTCGATGAGCTGCTCACCGACCCCAAAGATCGGTTGTTCTACTGGTATGACTTCGGTGACGACTGGGAACACACCATCGTGGTGGAGAAAGTGTTGCCCCGCCCCGGCGATGAACCGCCCGCGATCTGCATTGGCGGCGCGCGTGCCTGCCCGCCAGAAGACTGCGGTGGCATTTGGGGATACCACGACCTTTTGGCAGGCAAGACGGTCTTCGAAGACAGCGAGTTCGAATTCGACCCCACGGATTTTTCGGTCGAAGAGACCAACGCATGCTTGGGTGATCTCTTCGACCAGGCACACGAGAACCGGTGGGTACCCGATCCTGTCGCCGGTGCCGATGACCGCCTTCTCGAGGCGGCGGCATCGGCAGTGGGGTGGTTGTTGAACCGTGTGGGCGAACACGGAATCGGGCTGACCGCCGCCGGATATCTCCCACCCAAAGTGGTGACCGCAGCGATGGACGAACTGGGGTGGCGGGACTTTTGGATCGGCAGCTGTACCCGAGAGGACACCACCGCACCGATCTTCGAACTCCGCCAAACTGTTCAGCAACTCAAACTGGTTCGCAAATATCGAGGCCGACTGTTGCTCACCAAAACCGGCGCCGCCCTTCGCGGCGACCCCGAGGCGCTACGCCACCATCTGGCCCAGCACCTGCTACCCAACCCACCGTGGTGGACTCGGATGGCAACAGCGCCGCCATCTGGCCCAGCCTCTGCTACCCACTCCACTGTGGTGGACCTCGACGAACCACCGACGATCTAACCGAGCAGGTGCTGGCCGATTTCGATCACCCCGGGACGCGGCGCCATTCCGGACGTACTCGCGGTCTGCTGATCCGAAATAGCGGACTTGCCGCATCGATTGAATCGACGATGGCGAGCAAACGGGGAAGTCTGTATGAGCTTGTATAGCAGTCCATGTCGATTAATATCTTGGCTCAGCAAGATTCCGCTCGGGGCGTGAGGCGAACTGGTTCCGCCGGACCGGATGCCCCGCGCTCTACCGTGGGCATCTCCGCCCGGATGGTTCATTCCTCACCTATGTTAATCGGCAGCATCAATCATTCCGTACAACGGATTTCGTGCTGCCGCACTGCGTGTTTCGGATCCCGCAGCCGTCACGTACCGGCGTGACGTAGTCATGGATTCGTGGCCCAGCAGCTTCATTAGCGTGTACACGTTGACATCTGAGCTGGCCAACTCAGTAGCGTAGGTATGCCGGTTATGTGGAATTCCGCATAAGCGGCATTAGGTGGACGGCGGGGTTATGCGCCCTGCCGGATTGTTTGGGCTGGTAGAGGCCCCGCGGATAGTGTTTTCGTCCGCATAATCCCGGTGGTCGCCGTCACCGCCCCAGCGTGTCGAGCCAGCTGATCAGGGAGGTGTCCGAGGTCCAGTCGGGCAGGATGTCGGGGGTGAGTGGCTCGTAGGCATTCTCGATCGCTTTGCGTTTGGTTTCTGCGTCGGCGCGGGCGTAGATCTCGGTGGTGGACACGTCGGCGTGGCCGAGTAGATCGCGGATGTAGATGAGGTTGACGCCAGCCTGGATCAGGTGCATCGCCCGGCTGCGCCGCAGGGTGTGGGGCGTGACCGGCAGGCCGGGAGCCCAACCGGGGTTGCGGGCCCGGACGGCTCGCGCGTGGCGGGCCAGGAGCTTAGCGACCCCCGACCGGGTCAACCTGGAGTGGTTCGGTCCGCAGAACAGCGGGTCAGCGTCGGCGCCGAGGCCGGGGTGGGGCTTGAGGTGTTCGAGATAATCGGCGACGAGCCGGGCGGTCGGGTCCATCACGGGCACGTACCGGATCTTGGATCCCTTCCCGCGGATCGTTACCGTCATCGGTTTGTCGCCGCGGATGTCGGCGACGTCGAGGTCGCAGAGCTCTTGGACGCGGGCGGCGCTGTCGTAGGCCAAGGCGAGCAGGACGGTGTCCCTGACGGTGCGTGCGCTGGCCGTGCCGGGTTCGGCGAGCAGCGCCTTGACCTCGTCCCCGCTCAAGTGCCCCAGGTCCGGGGCCGGAGTCTTCTTCTGCCGGATCGCCAGTACTTGGGTGAGCTGGTCGAGGTGGTCGGGCTGCTCGATGGCGGTGTAGCGGCAAAATGACTTGACCACCGCGAGGCGCTGGTTGCGGGTGGCCGCCGAGCAGCAGCGTTGGGTTTCCAGCCAGTCCAGGAACCTCAGGACCCGGGGCCGGTCGATGTCGACCAGGCGCAGTTTCTCCGGCGGTATGCGTTCTGCGTCTTTGAACCAGATGAGCAGCAGCTTCACCGCGTCCCGGTAAGCGGCGACGGTTCTGGGAGAGGCGCCGCGCTCCCCGGCCAGGTGATCGGTGAAGAACTTCGCCAGCCAGCGCCCGGCCAGATCCGGGGGCGGGCCGGGCCGCGGGGTCACGACTGATCCTTGGCTGGGGCGGGGATGACGTAGCCGAACCGGATTTGGGTTTTGTCCATCACCTCGGGGTAGGCGTCTGCGGTCAGCCTCAGGTAGTACTGGGTGCCGCGAAGGTCGGTGTGGCCCATGTAGCAGGCCAGGTAGGGCAGCATCACGGCCAGGTCCGCGTTATCTGCGGCCCATCGTCGCAGGTTGGCCACGGCGAAGCCGTGACGCAGCGAGTGCGGATGGGGACCGCCGATGAAGTGCGGGATGCCGGCATCAGCCAGGTAGCTACGGAACCGCAGGTAGATGGTCGACTGGTTGATCGGCCTGTCCGCGGCCCTGCTGTAGAACACGTTGTCGCTGTGCTCGGGGGTCGGGTGCGCGGCCGCGGTGTAGGCGTCCAGGGTTGCGGTGAGTCGGCTGGTGATCGGGATTGTCCTGCCCGCACCGTTTTTCGAGTCCCGGATCCGTAGCGTCCCGGCGCTGGTGTCCACGTCCGACAGGGTCAGGTTGAGCGCCTCGGAAACCCTCAGCCCGGCGCCATAGAGCACCCTGAACAAGACCGGGTCGACCATCGCCTTGTTCGAGTAGCAGGACATCGCCTGGGAGTCGATCGCGGCGAACAAGCGGCGCACCTCACCCTCGGTGAGCACATAGGGCGGCTGGTGACAGACACGGACGGCAGTGGTTGTGACCGGGGTCCAGGCGTACCAGCCGACGGCTTGAGCGTGGTCGGTCAGTTGACGCAGCGCCAATTCGTTGCGCCGGACCGTGGAAGACCGCAGGTGGCGGCTGTAGAGGAACCCCTGGACCGCTTCTTTGGTGATCGAAGCGTCCGGGTAGCCCTGCCCTCGGCAGTGGTCGACGAATTGGTGCAGGACCCTTTCCTGGATTTTGAACCTGTATCCGCCGGCGTGGCGCACAGCGACCAGGTCGGCGACCAAGTCCGGCAGCGTCGTCTCAAGCATCGCGCTCACCGGCCCCGGCCCGTTCCATGACGTCTTCGACGTCCAACGCGCAGCAGCGCAGCCGTTCGGTGTCGAAGCGAAGGTAGTAGGACTGAGTCGTGTCGCTGCAGGCGTGTCCTAATACGGCCGAGACCACCGGAATCGGCGCGCCGTTGCCGATCATCGCCACCGCCAGCGCGCCGCGCAGGGAATGCATCCCGCAGACCTGGCCGGGCGGGAACTCGATCCCGGCGCGGGCGGCGTGTCGCGACAGCCGGGAGGCCACCGAGGAGGCGCACCCGAACGCGTCGAACGGGTGACGATGCTTGACGAACACCTTCGGGCAGGTCGTCTCGGGGCGACCAACTCGGACGTAGTCGATGATCGCCCAGCCGACGTCGTCCAGCAGCGGCAGGATCAACGGCCGGCCCGTTTTGTGCTGAACGATCGTGATCTTCTTCGCCCGCCAGTCCAGATCGCCCAGTTCGAGGTGACGCAGATCCGAGATCCGCAGGCCCAACCGGGCGGTTGCCAGGATCATCGCGTAGTCGCGTTTGCCGGTGACGGACCGACGGTCGATCACGGCCAACACGCGGCGAATCTCGTCCGCGGTCCACAGGTGCGGCTCGGACTCGTGACGGACGTGCCGGTATGGCGGCAGCCGATCTGCCAGACTGCGCGGTGTCCGGCCCGTAGTGGCCAAGAAGCCCAGGAAGTCGGCCAGGCACGACCTCATGGCCGCAACGGTTTTGCGTCGCAGTCCACGTTGGCGCAGAAAGAAACCCGACACGTCCCGCACGCCGAGTTCCGCGAGATCATCGACGTCCACCTCGACCAGGTAGCCCAGGAACCGGCTGGCCGCCCTGTCCTTCGCGACCAGGGTCGCTTCGGCGTTGCCGCGATGACGGCACGAAGCGAGGTAGTCATCCCGCAGCGGACCGAACTTGGTAGGACAGCCGTCCTTGGTCGGAATCACCGTCCGGTCAACATCGACCGCCCGACCCGCCAGCACGTCGGCCATCAATACCACCGGCCGACGAACCGCCTGGACACCCCTGTCTTTCACCGACTCTCGCAACGACCCCAACCTGACCCCGGTCTGGTTCGCGATGAAGTCGATGCACACCCGGTCGCTCGCCGTGTTCAGGCCGCGCCCGGCCAAGAAGGCCGCGAACCCGTCCAGCACGCCCTGCTGGAGGCGGACCGTACCCTCGGCCCTTCCCGCATCGCGCAGCGCCGCCAAGACGCACTCGACGGAGTCCCTGACATCTGTCTCTCCCATGAGAATCACCTCTGCATTCGGTAGTGAAATGAACAGAAGCGATTCTTCGCCGATGCCAGCTCGCGCCCAGCAGCGTTACGAGCCAGCTCACGCCCTCCCCGATCGGCTGGTGTTGAGCGGCTCAACACTCGACTCGCTGGGGCGGAAAATACCCAGGGTGAGTGGGCAGGCGATAGCGACCCGGCGGAGCTTGCGGAGCCGGGTGTCTTTGCGGAGCTGGGCTTTTAGGTTAAGCGGCGGGTTGGAGGGTGACGTGGTAGCCCATCGCCATGAGTTGCCTGACGTAGTTGCGTGTTCTGCGTTCGGTGTTGACGGGCCTGTCCTCGCCGGTGGAATTTTACTGGCTCCACCATGCTGGCGGCGTCTATCCACCTTTACCGCAGTCGGTTTCGGGTCGCTATTTGTCCTGCAGTGAGCGGGAGGACTCACCCACTATGAGCCATCTACGGCAGTAGCAGTATCAAGTACCTCGTCATGAACGCCGATGGCGCCGACAACGCGGAGAAGGCAGGCGGGTAGTAGTGCCCACTGTCACTCGAAGAGCTGCGCGCCAGACGTGACCGGATGTTGCCGCCCACGACGACCATGCCGGACGGGCCGTCCGAAACAACCTACGTTGTGAGATTGACCCGTCCCGGGGTTTCCGGAGGTGCATGAAACTCGGGGTGGTTGACCCTTGCGTACCCTGGTGGAGGCGATCAACGACGTCAACCCGCTGGCCGGACTGATGTTGCCTCTGCCTATTCCGACCCTTGGACGAAGATGGGATCGAGGTAGGAGGCTACCAGGGCAATCTGGTCGTCGAGGTTCTCCTCGCACACGGATTCGAGATTCTCCTTGCGCCGCCAGGCGGCCCATTTTGCTTGTGCGACAGCGCTATAACCGGTGAGGTGGGGTGCGACGGGTTCGAGCGGGACGCCACGGTGGCGCGCGACGGCCTGTGCGGCGGTGAGCAGTTCGTCGGGATCGATGCCCCGGCGCGCGAGTGCGACGATGTCGACGTAGTCACGCCAGCGTGTGCTGGTGATGCCGCGTTCGAGAATGGTGACGCCCTTTTCAGCAATAGCGGTCTCGGGTGCGTAACCGAGGAGTGTGATCGGGTCACCAAGGACCCGGTCGATAGTCACCTGCCGGGGTGGCGGCACGATCGGGTCTCCGGTGGATACATCCCAGACTGCGACGCCTTTCCACGTTCCGATCGACACGACGACCCGTAACCGAAGGCCCGGGTAGTCGGCTTGCTCGCGGATCTCCTGCACGCTGATCGTGTCGACGTCGAATGCCACTCCGTCATCAACATCGATCGCGGCGATATCCCGAACCACCTCGGCGAGGTGCTCGGCGGTGACGTCTGCGCTCACGGCGTTGGCGTCGGCGTCCTTCGTTGGGCGGCGCACCCCGTAGGCGGCCAACAGGACTCCGCCTTTCAGGACGAAGTCGCCGGCATGAGAGGTGCGGGCAAGCCGGTCTAGGAACGATTCGAGAGTGTGCCGGATCAGGTACTCCTGCGTAGGTGCCCCGGCTCCGCTCTTCGCCGCGGCGGAACGGGCGGCCGATTGGATGCGGCGAAACGCTGTGTCGCCGTTGCTCACCCCATCATCTCCAAAGCCTGCAGGACCGGGGACTTCGCCCGAGGTAGGCGGACTGCGATGTCGATCAGCCGGGCCGGTTTGCCGCCTCGGCGCAGCCACTCGCGCAGCGCATCGCGTGCAAGTTCGTATCCGACGTCGCCGCGCAGCCGGAAGGCGTCGGCGATCGAGCGCTCAGGCGAATAGATTCCGATTATCTGAGCCGATTCCGGGATCGTGACCTGCTCGCGCCCAATCTCGAAAGTGTTTCGATCGAAGTGATGCCACGCAATTGCACCTGTGCTGGCCGGTGTCCTCGAGCCGCGGGGGATCGCGACGTCCAGCGCAGCGGGGATCGCGTCGGTCAGGTCGTGGTAGGCGAGCGCGGAGGTCAGGCAGATTGTTGCATCAGCGCGCCGCGTCGCCGCCTCGATCTGATCCCAGTCAGCGGCCGACGCCTCCGAGGGTAAGTAGATGCCACGGGCAATGCGATCCAACCGACCCGCACGCGTGCCACGATAGAGCGCACTGCGCGACAGACCGGCCTGACCTGCAGTGCTCGGAGTCAGTGCTTGCACGGCGCCACCTCCCTACTGAGAGTTGATACGTAACGTATACAGATACTACTACCTGTAGACGTTTCGTATTGGGCGCGTCGAGGCTCAGTGTCCCACCAGTGTCCCAAAGCATGCTCAAACTAGCCGGATAAGGCGACACAGCCGAGGCGGGCAAACCGCCCTGACCAGTACTAACGCGACGCGATGCAACAGCGGATCACGTTCTTGAGCTCCCTGGCAATCAGGTGGTCCCATCCCCCTGGCAAGCGACACTCGGCCACATCCAACATGTGGAACGCAATCAATCAGGGGTCCGAACAGCCGGGCGCGGCGGTGTGTGTCTACGTGGACGCTGACAAAGGTGACCCGGTCGGCGCCAAAGCGCAGTTGCCCCGGGCCAGCGTCTATCGGTCAGCCACCCTGGCCGACGGACGACCGATCGTCAGCCACACCAAGTTCATCGTCGTCGACCACGAGATCGTCCTACTGACAAGCGCCAACTTCTCCTACAGTGCCGAGAACCGCAACGTCGAGTTCGGTCTGCTGATCCGGAATAGCGGACTTGTCGCATCGATTGAATCGACGATGGCGAGCAAACGGGGAAGTCTGTATGAGCTTGTATAGCAGTCAATGTCGATTGATATCTTGGCTCAGCAAGACCCCGCTCGGGGGCACGGGCGAACTGGATCGGGACCGGATGCCCCGCGCTCTACCGTAGGCATCTCCGCCCGAATGGTTCGTTCCTCACCCATGTGAATCGGCAGCATCAATCATTCCGTACAACGGATTTCGTGCTGCCGCACTGCGTGTTTCGGA
>ERZ888423.2830-NODE-2830-length-12304-cov-7.066536_pt1 | contig 12304 bp, 9 predicted proteins | sample MGYA00520523_ERZ888423 | MGnify/ENA primary metagenome ERZ888423 (study PRJEB32303, sample SAMEA104408611) | aquatic metagenome | biome: Brackish water; feature: Pelagic; material: water | place: Baltic Sea | collected 2014-06-08T10:24:00 | depth 30,27 m ...
ATGGCTTGCCGAACTATCAAATCCCCAATGCCCAAGCGCTCTACGACTCAATGGGTGTGGCTCACGATAAACGTTGGACGCTTGACTTACCCAGCATGGACGATACGTTTGGCTACTTGCGCACGGTTCGCGACGCCATGGTTAGCCAGTTGCCAGAGGGTTTAACCGATTCAGCCACCAGTTACGTTTGGCAGCTGGCCACGTTTCATGAAGATATGCATGGCGAGGCTTTTGCCTATACCCGTCAAACTGTAGCTGATCCAATGCCCATGATCGCACCACCAGCCAGTGGTTTGGCCTCTCTGGACGTGGGCGCTCTGGATGGCGAAGTGTTTGTTCCTGGCGGCGAACACACGCTCGGTGCAGATGAGACCGTTGGCTTTCGGTTTGACAATGAAAAACCCTCTTTCACCCAAGCTTTTGACCCATTCACCATTGATGTCGCTCCGATTACCAACGCCGCATATGCGCGTTTTGTAGAGGCCGGTGGTTACGAAAACCCCACCTATTGGTCACCCGCTGGTTGGGCCTGGCGCGACACTCAAGCGCTTAGCGCACCACGTTACTGGCGCCATGATGGTGCCAGTTGGCAAGTCCGTGTCTTTGACCGCTGGCAATCTTTGCCTCCCCATGCGCCCGTTAGCTATGTCAGCCAACACGAAGCCCAAGCATATTGCCAATGGGCAGGTCGTCGTTTACCGACTGAACTCGAATGGGAGGTGGCTGCAAGCCGCCAAGCCGTGGGGCAGACACTCAGCCCGCACAAAACACTTTATCCATGGGGCAATGAACCCCAAGGTTCATTGCTGGCCAACACCGATGGTTATCGAGTCGGTTGTGTCGACGTCGCCGCTTACCCAGACGGTGACAGCGCCCTGGGTTGCCGTCAAATGCTAGGTAATGTTTGGCAATGGACCTCAAGCCTATTCAAACCCTATCCTGGCTTTAACGCTGACCTCTATGCCGAGTATTCTGAGCCTTGGTTTGCCGACGGGCGCATGGTGCTTCGGGGCGGCTCTTGGGCCACGCGCAGTCGTTACTTAAACAACAATACGCGTAATTTTTTCCCGCCAGAGCGTAATGACATTATCGCTGGGTTTCGCACCTGTGCGCTTTAGTCTGATCAAACCTAAATTTAAGAAAAACCCTGTGAAAGTGCATTATTGATCCAACAGGCCGCTGTTTGTGAGAAAAGCAATGGGATGGCGAAAAGCTATGTTTTCCTTCTCAAAGAACAAGCATCAGCGATAGTCATCCGAGCGATGCAAGTTCGACGGACTCATCAGCGCATAATGATCAGGCCACTGACTAGGTCTCACCCATTAATTAATATTGCACTTGGCACTTGAATCCACAGGTCCAACTGATCTGCAGCCTACTTGCAAAACCTCCAAAAACCATATTTAGTCCAAGTGCTATTTTTTTTTAAACATGTCAGTTTGAATGGCTATAGTTTTGTGTTTTTCAAATGAGTCTTTTAGAAAAACGGTGTACTCAACCGAGCCTTTACTTAAAACTACAGACCCTTTTTCTTCTAAGGCTTTCACAAGTAACGGGTCTTTAGCTGCTTTGGCAAAAGCGTTTTGCCAAAACTCAATCACGTTTACTGAAGTACCTTTAGGGGCTGCGACGCCTTTGGGTGAACCATAAATAATATTCATGCCCTGTTCTATTAAGGTGGGAACATATTTAACCAAAGCGTCACGGGCCCCAGTGGCAATACCGAGTGCCATAAGTGAACCATCTTGTATCGACTTCATGGTTGTAATGAGATGGGTTTCACCCAACATGATTTTGTTATCTAAGAGGGCGGTATTGCGTAGATTAGACCCTTCGAACTCAACATAACGAAACTTAACGTCAGCCGCATCTTCGACCAGCAGAAAAAAGAAATGGCTCCGTGAACCACGCGTGATACCAACCGTAATTGACTCAGGTTTTTGCTTGGCAAGATCGATCATTTCTTTAAGTGATTTAAACGGCGCTTTAGGTGATGCACCGATAATTGAAGGTGTGTAACTGACTAACGCGATAGGTGCAAAGGCCTCATAAGAAAAATCTGCGCGACCCGCTAAGTCACTGGTAATTATGTTTTCATGAATAGCAATGAGTGTGCAACCGTCTGGCTTAGCGTTTTTAACTTGCGTTGTACCAACAACACTACCTTGCCCGACTATATTAATAACTTCTAATTGTGGTTTGATACCCGTTGAATTGATCGAGTCAGAAAAGGTGCGAAATACAATATCGGTTTCGCCCCCTTTGCTCCAAGGTACAACCAATTGTGCTGTTGAGCAGTTAGGAGCACTTTCTGCGATGTCACTTCCAAATGCCAAGGTAGAGGTACAGGCTAAAGATGTGATTGCAAAAATATTTTTTAAATTCATGAGACTGACTCCAAAAAAATGTCTTTACTTCGTAAGTAAAGTGGACCCTATAGGTCAAGGATGAATCGACCTCGGTATCGAGGAGACTTGTTGCCCCCCCTCTGTCACAATAGATGTCCGAACTTTTATGACAACTACCGATTCTGTTTTCTTAATAGAGGATGCTTTTGAAATTCATTTTCAATCATATCTCTATCGTTTGCACCTTTAGGAAAATCTTACTACAACACGAAATAGCAAATTTCAAACATGATTACCGACTCGCTGTATTTCATGACGATTTGCCTATCATTTCGGTGGCTATTTTGTTTGCAACAATTGGTCTCTCTATTTCTGCTGTAACAGTTCAAGCGACTAACGTAGTAGGTACTTGGGTTGGAGTAACTCATGCGGCAATATTGGGTGTTGACCCACATCACAATACGAAAGACCCTAACAAAATTCGATTCGTTAAAACCGAGTTTACATTTGTGATCGACAAGCAAGAAGGGCAAAACTTTTCGGGTTATCGTATTTCAAAGAACGGTTTAAAAGACAATTTTGTCGGTGCTTTTCGATCAAATATGAAAAGTGGTGTGACCAGTAATTCTGACGGCACGCGGGTATTTGATATGGTGGGCAACGACATTATGGATAGTTGTTACACACATACAATCAGTGCAAATGGTAAAAGTACCGTTGCAGCGTGTAATGAGCTTAAGCGTCAGTAAAGATGGCTGTGTACTCATAAATTCGCCAGCCGAATATTGTGAAGATTACCGTCTTTGAAGTGTTACATGCTAACTCCCATTAATTAGTGCAGCGGCAATGAACATTTTGTATGCTTTCTTAATAAGCGATAAATGCGCACCATTCACTGTGCGTGGTTATTCTTCATTTTTTCGCATCTGACCAATCATATGCAGCACGAAGCAAAGCGCTGGCTTGACAGCACAGTCGCAAGCACTCACGTTGGAGAATACAGGAGGCTTATTCAATTACAACGGCCAACCGCTAACGCTTTGATCACAAAGCCAATCCAATCACGCTCTAGAAGTGGTACTTTTTTCCGACAGCAGTAGGGGCCAGCACTTGATCGCCAAACGCGTTGCTCAGCGCAGAAATTCCGCGCCAACCCGTGCAATGACCTGCACCGATGAGTTTAAGATCGAAGCCCTTGAGCCCTTGAACGGTCTCACCGATAATCGATTCGTTCGGTCCTGACAAATGAAATCCGCCAAAAACTGCGTGAATAGGAATCGCCGGAAAGCGCTGTTTGGCATCCGTCAACACGTTCACCACACCGGCATGCGAGCAGGCTGAAAAAATTACCAGTCCCTTGTCTTTGATATTCACACCAAGCCAGCGTTCATCGATTAGCAGCTCGTCTGGCTCCCACTGACCATCACTCATTTGACGAACCTGTCCGGGAAGCCCTTTCTCGTAAGGGGTCACGCGTGGAATCTCGCCACTTACCATCAACAAACCATCACCAATGGTAATCGCCTCTCGACTCAGATGAACCTGAGCACCAAACGCGGTTAACTCACTCGGTGTCGGCACATCAACCATTTCACGATAAAGACCCCCTGGCAACGAAATCGCGCGTCTGTGAAACATGTCTGGATGGCCGTAGAACGGAATCTCACCATGCCCTTTTCTCTTGTGAATCAAATTTAGCGCCAACAGCAACGCCCCGGCATGATCCCAATGCCCATGCGACAGCACAATGCCGTCAACTTGACTCAAATCAGCGCCAAGTCGACTGACGTTACGCTCAAAAACGTATTCTTCTGGCCCCGTATCAAACAATATGGTTCGTCTGAGCCCCCCCTTTGCTACCGTAATTAGGCAAGACAAACCATGAGCGGCACAACACAAACACAAACCACCCATCATCCTGCCGCCTCTCTCGAAAAGCCCAGTGGCTTCGCTCTTGACACCAGCCGGTGTAGAAGACAGCATGTCGGTGGTGTTATCTACCAAAATTTGAATGTCCAAACTGTCAACTGTCTGCAACATGATGGCTCACCTCCGTACTTGTGGATTCATTCAACGTTTCTCTCGAGATTAATGTCACACGTCTAGCCTGAGCCACAGCCAAAAAATCACCGCTTGGGATAATTGACTCAGCGCCCAGACCTGTAAGGTAATTTTTATAGCATATAAACTACAAACTGCAGATGAAAAAGACTAATAAAGAGTTAAAGACGGTTGAGAACTCCGCCTTAATTGGCGCAATAATCGAATGGTACGAATTCTTTCTATACGGGGTCGTCTCTGGGTTGTATTCAGCCAGATCTATTCCGTAGCCATAACCCATATATTTCTATTCTTTTGTCGTATGCCACCTTCGCAATTGGCTTCATCGCGCGCGCCCTCGGTGGCGTGATCTTTGGGCAACTTGTTGATTAAGCATTCAAGCGACGAGTCACGAGCTCAAAATGATAGTCAAGAGGTTTTTTCTTGGTCATGAGCGTGCCAGTGGTGGGGACACTCGAAGTTTAGTTTTGGTGGGTGAGGATAGTTAGAACTCAATTTTCTTAACTTGAAAACACATAAATTGAAAGCGTCATTTTTTTTGCATGCCATTCTGTATGCCATTTTGATTTTGTTAGCAGTAAACATTGTTGTGGCTTTGAGGTCAACCTTCTTGCATCATTATCACGTCGCGCTCACACAAACCTTATAGGGGGGATGGACCAACCCATGCACCCGCCGGTACTCACCCATGACCGTTTTTGCGCAGGGTAGAAATACATATATGCACGTGCACCTTCAATTTTAGTCGGGCATAGAAGCACTGTGCGATCAGCGATCAATCACCACTTGTGTATTGTGCGAACGCATGCTGTGAATATTAAGCGCTATTTTTGCTGGGTTAATAAAGTCTGGCTTAACCTACCAAAAAAGCACGTCAACGAATCTATTTATTTAAAACAGGCAACATGAAAAGAACGGACATCCTTGTTGACAATTACAGCACCGATGTATAAATTTACGGTTATTTTCAGCCTCGTCTTTGCGCAATAAAATGTTACCTAATCTGGCAGATTAGTTGTGCAAGGATGATGTGCGATTATTTTTTTATTATTAACTAGTGATGATTTTTAGGAATTCGACATGACTCGTGCTGCCTTTGGGCTTGTTGCGATAGCTTTCACTATCTGTATGAGTGGGTCACCCCAAGTATTCGCCAAGACACCTTCCGACACTTTGGTTGTTGCTTGGACTTTTGATAATATGATCACTCTCGATCCAGCTGAGTCATTTGAGTTTACTACTGAAGAAGTTTTAAGCAATAGCTACCAAAATTTGGTTGATTACGACCTTAAAAATGAAAATGAAATATTTGGTGTGATTGCTCAAAGCTGGACAGTATCACCTGACGGCAAGACCTTTTCTTTTACCATCCGCCCTGATTTGAAATTTGCGAGTGGCAATCCGATTACGGCAGCAGACGCAGTCTACTCCCTGAGCCGTGTTGTCAAACTTGATAAGTCACCCGCTTTCATTTTGGCTCAATTTGGGTTGACGTCTCAAAACGTAGATCAAAAGATTCGCCAAACTGGAGCGCTGACCTTCGAGCTTGAGATGGACAAACCATATAACCCCCAGATTCTACTTCACTCTTTGACCGCATCTTTCGGTGCAGTGGTAGACAAAAAGCTTGTGTCAAGCCATGAGCAAGAGGGTGACTTTGGGCACAACTGGCTCAAGACTCAATATGCGGGCTCAGGGCCATTTAAGATAAATGAATGGCGTGCCAATGAGACTGTCGTACTAGATCGAAATAGTCACTACACTGGACCGAAACCGACCTTGGCTCGAATTATTTATAGTCATATTCCAGAACCCGCTACGCAGAGATTGTTATTAGAAAAAGCTGACATTGATATTGCACGAAATTTAACGTCTGAGCATATTGCTGCGCTCGATAAAAACCCTGAAATAACGTTCGCCAACGGGCCTAAAGGGGCTATTTATTATTTAGGTTTGAATCAAAAAAACCCCCATTTAGCTAAACCACAAGTGCGTCAGGCGATGAAGTACTTAATCGATTACGTAAAAATTGCTGCTACGATTAAAGAAGGAAAAGTCAGCGTTCATCAAGCCTTTTTACCCCATGGCACCTTCGGCGCTTTGACTGAAACACCGTTTTATTTAAATGTTGCAAAAGCCAAAACGCTTTTAGCTGAGGCAGGCTTGCCAGATGGCTTTAACGTGACAATGGATACGAGCAATACGCCTGAGGTGAAAACTATGGCGCAAGCGATTCAGCAAACCATGGCATTAGCGGGTATCACGCTAGAGATCTTGCCATCTAATGGTAAGCAGGCCCTGACAAAATACAGAGCACGTCAGCACGATATTTTTTTCGGGCGTTGGGTTGAAGATTATCAAGATCCACATAGCAATGCTGTTGCGTTTGCCAGCAACCTCGATAACGCTGATCAAGCGACCGTTAAGCCCTTGGCATGGCGAAACAGTTGGTCTATACCTGATATGACCAAAACAGTGGGTGAGGCGGTTCTTGAGCGCGACAGCGATAGGCGCAAGCAAATCTACCTTGATTTACAAACAGCACACCAACAAAACTCGCCCTTTGTCATCATGTTTCAAGAAATTGAAGTATTAGGCGCAAGATCTAATGTGAAGGGTATTGTGATTGGCCCCGCTAATAGAAATTCTTTTTGGTCAGTCACGAAATGAAGCGGTTTTTAATGCTGATAAATTTTCGACTGAGTAGTCAAACCGATATCTACAACAACTGCTCAGCACTTTATTTAAAGCCGACATCGTTCGTAAAGTAATGCCCTGAAAAAAAACTATTACGTTAAGCAATGTTAGCAGCACCGCGATCAGCTCCCGGCATGGGTCTCAAAGGTCATGTCAACACCCAACGCTCGTACAACCGCTATGCTGGTTTTCAAAGTCAGATTGCTACGATCATCAAATAACCGCTAAAGGTATGCATATTTAGTGACTGACAACTACCGACAGTAAGACGCACCACGATGCTAGCTCGACTCTAAAAGACCGAACAACTATTGTGACAGAGGGGGCCTGCAGGCGAATAATAGTGAATGGATTTACCCTGCAAACGTGTCCCATTCGCTACAATTGACATATATGATGACCTTTGCAGATGCTTTCCTTATCCGTGGTCATGTCAAGCCCTTGAATAGCTACTGTAAGGTCTGGGCGTTTGCTGACTTAGCACAAAGGTTTGCCACAACGCCAAAAAACTTAACCGATTTCTTTTTTTACCTGAACTAGGAAACGCACATGCTTGAATCTGAGAAACTCCGACTAAGTGCTCGTAGTGGCGAGCTCAACCAGCCTACGGCTGGGCTTGCATATGGTTTTGTGCAAGCTAATCTGGTGATTTTGCCAGCTTCACAAGCTATGGACTTTCTGCTTTTTTGTCAACGTAATCCCAAACCTTGTCCCTTGCTCGGGGTAAGTTCGCCAGGCGAGCGTCATATTCCTGGTTTGGGCTTGAACTTAGATATTGCGACTGATGTACCTCGCTATCGTATTTGGCACAACGGCGAAATGACCTTAGAGACGACTGATATCAGTGAGTACTGGCGAGATGATTTAGTGAGTTTCGCTTTGGGTTGTTCATTTTCTTTTGAAGAAGCCCTGCTCGAGCAAGGCCTGGAAATTCGTCATATTAGACAAGGGTGTAATGTGCCGATGTATCGCACCAATGTGCCTACCCAGGCTGCAGGACCATTTCATGGAAAACTGGTTGTGACGATGCGTCCGTTTATGTCTGCTGATGCTATTCGGGCAATACAAGTCACGTCACGTTTTCCCTTTGTTCACGGTGCGCCCGTTCACATTGGTGACCCAACCCAGATAGGCATTGATGATTTATCCAAGCCAGACTACGGAGATCCTGTGCAAGTTAATGATGGCGAAATACCTGTATTTTGGGCGTGCGGTGTCACCCCTCAATCGGTTTTAATGGCCAGTCGCCCAGCGTTTTGTATGACACACGCACCAGGTTACATGTTGATAACTGATCGAAGAAATGCCGAACTCGCCACGTTTTAATAAAGGTCTCAGGCTGCAATAGGCATGTAGTGACTTTGATACATGTGACTAATGTGCCTATTTAGCACGGGATCATGCAGTTCAAACTTGAAATAGCGATAAGGTTGAATTTTACTTATCGTTGGCACCGTTCCACACAACATAATCGATAAGGTACCAGCTTGATGCTGGTCAGCCATGCCTGATGCCTGCCACAACGCCATAAGTGGCAGAATTTGAACTAGCGTTCCATCTTGATATAACTGCCATGGCTGCTCTGGCTCATTGCGAACCCAAGAACGCAGTTTTAATTGATCCAAATGCTCTTGCACATCCTCAAGTGGCCACAATGCACTAGCCAATGGTTTAGGGCAAAGTTGCTTGGATGCTGCAACAGAAACGGTTTCCCAACCCCGATCAGTGTGATCGGAGCCAGTACCTAAATAAAATTTTTGCCCATCAAAGACCAATAGTGGCTCGACTTCACCAGAGGATTGTTCGCCTAAAAAATATTGTTCTACACCGAGTGATGCCAATTCAGGGCTGACTCGATAGAAAAGTGGGTACGTAGACGGGGCAGGAACGCCAATGGCTTTGAGTTCATCAATATGATGCTGGACCGCTTCACGATTACGACCCGTCCAGCCAGCAACGGTCAAGGTGCTTAATGATAAGTCTATCGTTTTCTCAAAAACAGTGAATTTCATGACAACCTACGAAAAAAATTGGGTTAAAAGATTTAGGCGATGACGCGTCACTTCAAAGAGGCTGGCAACCAAAGTGCCAGCTGTGGAAAAGCAATCAACAATCCCACCATCACAAACATAATGAGCACATAAGGAATAGCCCCTAGCATCACTTCCCCAATGCGTCCTTCGCCTCGGGCGCTTTGGACCACATAGAGATTTAAACCAACCGGCGGTGTGATAAGTGCCATTTCAACTAATACAATCATCAGGATTCCGAACCAAACGACGTTAAATCCGAGTTGGGCAATCAAGGGAACCACAATGGGTATGGTCACTACCATCAGAGATAGCGTCTCAATAAACATGCCCAAAATGACATACATGAGGACAATCACGAGCAAGGTCATTAAAGGGGTCAAGCCCATACCAGTTAAGAACGCGTCTAACTTGCCACCCAAGCCAGCTGATGCGAGTGTGAAATTTAAGAATGAGGCGCCGATTATGATCAGCATAATCATAGAAGTAATTTTCACGGTGCCCACCACGCTTTGGGTAACCATATTCCACGTGAATTGACCAAACGACCAAGCAATCAAAACAGAGCCACCCACACCCACAGCCGCAGCTTCAGTTGGTGTGGCAATACCGTAATAAATCGAGCCAATAATTGCTGCAAATAAGAGCAAAATTGGTAAAAGATCTTTGAGCGAACGGAGTCGTTCACCCCAGGTGAAATGACGGCGTTGACCACCGAGGCTGGGTTTTATGACACACACCACGACTGTTACCAGCATAAAACCTAACGCTAACAAGATGCCTGGTACTAATCCAGCTAAAAACAGCTGAGGAATTGAACTTTGAGTCAAAAATCCATACACAATCAGGTTAATAGAAGGTGGGATCATGATACCCAATGTGCCCCCAGCAGCAATTGCACCAGAGAATAGTCTGGGGTCATAGCCTAAGGCCTTGGCCTGTGGCATCGCCACAGTGCTCACACTGGCAGCGGTAGCCACTGAGGAACCAGATGTGGCTGAGAACATGGTTGCTGTTGCAATGTTGGCGTGTACCAACCCGCCTGGTAGCCATGATACCCAGCGATCTAGTGCACTATAGGTTGAATGAGCAATGCCCGAACGAACCAGAATCTCGCCTAGCAGCACAAAAAATGGGATGGCAATGAGTGAGGATGAGTTCGAGGTTGACCAGACCATGCGCCCCAATGCTTTTATGAGCGGAAAGGCACTGTAAAAATAGTCTACACCAAAGCCCAACAAAAACAGGACTATACCAACTGGAATGGTCAAGGCCAGCGCGCCCAGCAAACCCACGATGAGATAAGTCATCATCGTTCAATTTGCCCTTCATTTGACATGCCAATTAAATCTAGTGCGCGATTAGTTTTGCCCTGTGCGATAAATACCAAAGCAGCCAAAAATTGAACCCAGGCCACGATAGCAAACCATATCCAGCCTAGGAACCATGGCAACTGCACTGTCCATAACATTGTCTCGAGTGGTGTATTGGCACGTGAATGATTTAGGATCGACCTTTCAACGACAGGCCAGCCTTTTAAAACAATGAGCGTAATGACGACTGCAACGCTCGCGATGGCAAGTACATCAAATGCTAACTTTAAATTTGTTCCGCAACGATCACGTAAAGCTTCGATGCGAATATGGCCTAAGGCAGTTAGGGTGTAACCCATACCCCAAGCGGTCAGAATAGCCATGAGGTATCCGCTGATTTCATCGGTACCACCTAAAGAGGAGCCAAATAAGCGTAGGGTGATGTCGAGCAAAACGATCATCACCCCTCCCCAAAGTAATATACCTAGGCCAACGAGTGTCACGCGATTGATCGCATGACAAATGCCTAGTAAGCGGTCAATAAAGGGCATGTGACGAGTATCTAATTACTGGATCTTCACACCGACAACTTTACCTACCGTATCACTCCAACGCTGTCCCCAGTTACCGCCAGCACGTGCTGACCAATCTGGTAACACTTGTTCGACTAGAACCGTTTTGGCACGATTAAAGTCTGCATCAGACACTTCAACCAAAGTCATATTTCTAACTTCACCGACTGGACATACGCCTTTGCCTGTCAAGCATGCAATATCATTTTGCAGAGCAGATTGAGCAGCAGCCCAAGCTGGATCTTCAAAATTTTTCTTGATGGTCTGTGTAATGAGAGTGCGCTGAGCCTCGGTCAAGCTCTTCCATTTAGTGAGGTTAATTGCCGTTACCACTGGATCCCAGCCGCCGAGTGGAATAGCCAGCAAGTGTGTTGAGACTTCCCACCAGCCTGCTGAATAACCAGACCCTGCGCCGGTTACTGCACAATCTACAACACCCTTTTGTAAGGCACCGGGCACTTCAGAAAACGCTACATTTACGCCTTCGGCACCCAGCGCTTCTAAGAACTTGGCGGTCATTCTGCCTGAAGCTCTGATTTTTTTGCCTTTGAGGTCATTTAAATTTTTGACCACTGCGTTGCAAAACACAACTTGAGGTGGGTAAGGAGCGATCGCCAGAACATGACTGTTAAACCGATCACGGAAAATTTCATCGATCATTGGTCGCGCTGCATTGACCATCGCGCGGGCTTGGTCAGCTGTCAATGCCACGAGTGGCACATCTAAGCCTTCTAGTTCGGGGGCATCAGCTACAGCATAATCACTTACTGTCATACCTACGTCATAAACGCCATCACCCAAGAGACGAAAAACATCGCCAACTGCTGTGCCCATCTGGTTGTGCGTGGTCATCGTAACTTGTATGTCACCATTCGCAGCCTTAGGTAATACTTCGGTCCAATATGGCTTTTCATATTCCTTGTAAAGGGGTAGGCTTGACCAGCTTCCGACCACAGATAGAGTCTCTGCGATAGCACTTACACAAAATAGTGACGCCACCGCAGTCATAATGAGTTTTGACTTCATAGCACATCCTCTCTTTTTCAGATGGGTAAACAGAATAGACTTAAAGAAGCAATTCATATCGAATTACAAAACCAAGTCAGTACATACACTGTAACTAAAACGATGAGGGTTTGGAAATAAAACGAAGAGATATGCAAAATATAATTAAAAAGTATCTTATGTTTGATTTTTCACAATCATATCTCTATCGTTTGTACCTTTAGGAAAATCTTACTACAACATGAAATGGCAAATTTCAAACATGATTACCGACTCGC
>ERZ888423.2831-NODE-2831-length-12303-cov-49.876306_pt1 | contig 12303 bp, 12 predicted proteins | sample MGYA00520523_ERZ888423 | MGnify/ENA primary metagenome ERZ888423 (study PRJEB32303, sample SAMEA104408611) | aquatic metagenome | biome: Brackish water; feature: Pelagic; material: water | place: Baltic Sea | collected 2014-06-08T10:24:00 | depth 30,27 m ...
CCGACGCGGCGATGAGCTGACGGCTGTTTTGGCCCATGATGACAAGCTGATCGGCAATCCGCTTTTGCCTGCCCTGCATGGCGGGGCTATCGCGTCGTTTCTCGAGGTGACGGCAAAGATGGAGCTGTCCTTTGCCATGCTTTGGGACGCGGTCGAGGCCGGGCGGATCGATGCCGAGGCCCTGACGGCCCAGACCCTGCCGCGCCTGCCCAAGACGATCGATTTCACGGTGGATTATTTGCGCAGCGGATTGCCCCGCGATGCCTATGCGCGGGCCCGGGTCAACCGGCAGCGGCGGCGCTATGCTTCGGTGCATGTGGAGGCATGGAAAGACAACCGCCAACGCCTGTTCGCGCAGGCCACGGGTCATTTCCTGATGGCCGACCAGGATGGTTAGGGGCCGCTGCGCCCGCCGGGCCCTTGGCGCATGCTTCCTGCCGTATTTCCCGGGCAAAGATGGTGATCAAAGCCAGTCGCCCCGGCCGGTGCCGGTGATCTGGGTGATGGTGGTCAGCCCTTGGGCGCGGGCGCGATCCTCGAGCCCTTGGGCGATGCGCGCGGCCAAGGTCAGGCCACCATAGACCAGCGCAGTATAAAGCTGCACCGCGCTGGCGCCCGCGCGGAGTTTCTCCCACGCCTGGTCCGCCGTGGCGATGCCGCCCACGCCGATCAGGGGCAGCCGCCCCCCCGTCAGATGCGAGAGCTTGGCCAGAACGCGGGTCGAGCGTTCAAAGAGCGGCTGGCCCGACAGCCCGCCCGCCTGATCGCGGTGGCGGCTTTTCAGCCCCTCGCGCGCAAGCGTCGTGTTGGTGGCGATGATGCCCGCAAGTCCGGCGCTCTGGGCAACGTCGGCGATTTCGGCCAGCGCGTCATCATTCAGATCGGGCGCGATCTTGAGAAAGACCGGGATCGGGCGGGCCAGATCGGCGCGTGCGGCCATCACGCCGTCAAGCAACGATACAAGGGCTGCGCGCCCTTGCAGATCGCGCAACCTTTCGGTGTTGGGTGACGACACATTGACGGTGGCAAAATCCACAAAGGCGCCGCAATGGGCCAGCACCCGCGCGAAATCGGCGGCGCGGTCGGGGCTGTCCTTGTTGGCCCCAAGATTGAGGCCGATGGGCACGGCCGCGCGATGGGCCGCCTGAAGCCGCGCAGCGATCGCCGCCATGCCCTGATTGTTGAAGCCGAAGCGGTTGATGGCGGCGCGATCTTCGGACAGGCGAAAGAGCCTTGGCTTGGCATTGCCGGGTTGGGCGTGTGGGGTGGCGGCGCCCACCTCCAGAAAGCCGAAACCCGCGCGGGCCAAGGGGCCGATGGCTTCGGCGTTCTTGTCAAACCCGGCCGCCAACCCCACGGGATTGGGCAGATCAAGCCCGGCCAGCGTGACGCGCAAGATGGGCGAGGTGACCGCGCCCGGTGCTGGCAAGAGCCCCGATTTCAGCGCCGCGATGGCCAGACCATGGGCGCGCTCGGGATCGAGCTTTTGCATCACCGACAGGCCCAAACGTTCCCACATCTTACAGATCCGCAGGAAAAAGGTGCTGCCCATCCACCAGCGCCAGGGGCCTGTGCCAGATCACATCAGCCAGACGCAGCGGGCCATAGAGATGCGGAAACAGCGCCCCGCCGCGCGAGGGTTCCCAGATCAGCGCAGCGCCAAGGCTGTCGGCCTCGAAGGCGGCAAGGATCAGGCCCTCGACCCCCGCAAAATGGCGACGCGCGGTCTCGGCCACCTGTTGGGCGGTCGAAAAATGGATAAAGCCATCGGCCAGATCGACAGGCGCACCTGCGGTCTGACCTGTCTGGTTCAATGCGGCCCATTCAGCCGCGCGAAGGAGTTTGTAGATGTGCATGCCCCCCATTGGCGCGCGGTCTGGTCGGCGTCAAGGGTCAGCCACGGGTCATCAAATGACTTTACCCAGGCATCATGTCCCGGCACGATGCAGGGCAGTGACCATTGAAGTGGAGTAAACCCATGCGCAGACAGATTATCGCCACGACCGCCAGTCTTGCCGCCTTGTGCGTGTCACTGCCGGTGATGGCCGAGACCACGTTGCACATCTTGCACATCAACGATCTTCACAGCCGGATCCAGCCGATCAACCGCTTCGATTCGACCTGTTCGGCCGAGGATGAGGCGGCAGGCGCGTGTTTCGGCGGCGTGGCGCGGATCGCCACGGCGGTCAATGCCATTCGCGGTCCGCTGGAGGCGGCGGGCGAAAAGATTATCGTGCTGGATGCGGGCGATCAGTATCAGGGCAGCCTGTTTTTCACCACCTATCGCGGCGCGGCCGAGGCGGAATTCATGGAGGCCATCGGTTTCGATGCCATGGCGCTGGGCAATCACGAATTCAACAATGGCCCCGAGGGTCTGTTGCCGCTGCTCGACGGGGTGAGCTTTCCGGTGATCGCGGGCAATCTGGATGTCGCCGCCGACCCGGTGCTGGCAGGGCGGGTGCAAGATCATGTGGTGCTGGATGTGAACGGGGTGCAGGTGGGCCTCGTGTCGGCGCTGACGCGCGACACGATGGAAATCTCGTCGCCCGGACCCTTGATCGGCTTTTCCGACGAGATCGCGGCGCTGCAGGCCGATGTCGATGCGCTGACGCAACAAGGTGTCGGCATCATCATCGCGCTGACCCATGTGGGTTTGCCCGACGATATCCGCATAGCCCAAGCCGTGAGCGGTATCGACGTGATCGTGGGCGGTCATTCCCATACCTATCTCAGCGCCAGCGATCCCGGCCGCGCCGGCCCCTATCCGCTGTGGATCAGCAATCCCGAAGGCGCGATGGTGCCGATCGTTCAGGCCTATGCCTATTCAAAATATCTGGGCCATCTTGAGGTCACATTCGATGCGGCGGGCGATGTCCTTCATGCGCAGGGCGATACGCTGCTGCTGGATGCCAGCGTCACGCCCGATGCGGATATCGCGGCCCGCGTGGCCGAATTGGCCGGGCCGATCGAGGCCGCCATGGGCGTTTTGGTGGGCGACACGCAAGGCGTCATCGAGGGGGACCGGAGCGTGTGTCGCGCGATGGAATGCGCGATGGGAAATCTGGTGGCCGATGCCATGCTCGACCGGGTGCGCGATCAGGGCGTCCAGATCGCCATTGCCAATGGCGGGGGCCTGCGGGCGTCGATCGATGCCGGACCGATCACCATGGGCGAGGTCCTGACCGTCCTGCCCTTCCAGAACACGCTGGCGACCTTTCAATTGACCGGGGCCGATGTGGTGACAGCGCTGGAAAACGGCGTCTCCCAGGTTGCAGAAGGGGCGGGCCGTTTCCCGCAAGTGTCGGGGATACGGTTTGTCTGGGATCCCGCCGCCGATCCGGGTGCGCGCATCGTATCGGCCGAGGTGGACATGGGCGGGGTCTGGACGCCGCTTGATCCGGCGGCGACCTATGGGGTGGTGTCCAACAACTTCATGCGGGGCGGTGGCGATGGCTATGCCGTTTTTGCCGCCAATGCGGTGAACCCCTATGATTTCGGTCCCGGTCTGGAAGAGGTGGCGGCACGCTATTTGACCGAAAACAGCCCCTATGCACCTTATACCGATGGGCGCATTTCCATGGTCGACTGACGGTTCCTGCCGGGATGACACAGCCGGCAGGCGCGGGCTTGCCGGCTTTTTTGCGGGCAGGGGGTGACGGGGCGTCTGGGGCATGTCTAACTTGGGGCCATGTGCGGACGCATGACCATGACCCATCCCAACGACGCCATGGCGCAAGTGTTTGCGGCCATGCCGGCCAATGATCTGCCGTCGGTGCCGCGCTACAATATCTGCCCGACCCAGGCCGTGCCGGTGGTCACCGCCGGGGTCGGGCGGCGTGCCTTGCGCCCCATGCGGTGGGGATTTTTGCCGCATTGGTACAAAGCGCCAAGCGACGGCCCGCTGTTGATCAACGCGCGCGCTGAAACGATTGCCCAAAAGCCTGCCTTTGCCGCAGCAGTGCGCGCGCGGCGCTGTCTGGTGCCTGCGACCGGGTTTTACGAATGGACCAAGGATGACCAAGGCAACCGGCTGCCCTGGTATTTCACGCCCCGGGACGGGGGTGTCTTGGTCTTTGCCGGGGTCTGGCAGGATTGGGGGCAGGGCGCGGATGCGCGGCCCTGCGTCGCCATCGTCACCACAGCCGCAAGTCCCTGGATGGCTCAGACCCATCACCGCGAACCCGTCTGTCTTGCCCCCACGGATTGGGCGCGCTGGCTGGGCGAGACCGGGGAAAAGGCCGCGCCCCTGATGCGTGCGGCGCCCGAGGGGTATTTCGATCGCTGGCGCGTGGACGCGCGGGTCAATTCCAACCGCGCCGAGGGGCCGACCCTGACCGCGCGCATGGGCATGTGATCAAACGACAGCCCGATGCGCGCGCGACAACACCATGACGGCCGCAGATCGCCCGGCACTGGCATCTCTTGGCAGGCCGATCAAGCGGGTGGCGCGGACTGATCTTTCAGCGCTTGCCGCGCGGTGACCCGTTCGCGGTGGATCATGTAGAGCCCGGCCCCGATGATGATCACGATGCCGGTCAGGCTAAGGGCATTGGGGAAATCCCGAAACACCAGATAGCCCAGCAAGGTCGCCACCGGCAGTTCCAGATACTGCATGGGCGCCAGTGTGGCCGAGGGGGCCAGCGACAGCGCATAGGTCATCATGATATGGCTGACAGTCGCAAAGAAGCCGACCCCGAACAGCCACAGCATAGCCACGCCTTGCGGCCAGACGGGATCAAGCCATGCCGATCCCGTGTCTTGGGCCAAGACCAGCACCGGCACACAGATCACGCTGGCGATCAGCCCCGTATGGAACTGCATGCTGACCGGATGCACCCGCCGCGACAGACCGCGTGTCACAAGGATGTAGAAGGCAAAACCGACCGCCGTGCCCAAGGGAAACAGCGCCACGGCGCCAAAGGCCGCGAAACTGGGCTGGATCACGAACAAGACACCGACGAAACCCACCACAGCCGCCCCCACGCGGCGGGGGCCTACATCTTCGCCCAGATAGAATTTGCCCACCAACAGCACGATAAAGGGGGCGACAAAGACAATCGCCAGCGCATCGGCCAGCGGCATGACGCTGATCGCGGCAATGAAACAATAGGTCGAAACCAGCAAGAACACCGCGCGCAGCACCAATGCCAGCACATCCGCGCGCTCGACCCGAACCGAAAGCCCCATGAGCCAGACGATCGGTGCCATCAGCACACATTGCACCACGAAACGCGCAGCGGTGACCTGTCCGACCGGGACGCTGTCTGAGGCAAGTTTTGCCGCCACATCCAGCAACGGGGCGGTCACGCAAAACCCCACCATGAGGCCGACACCGGCAAGAATACGGTCAGGGGGCAAGATCTTGGCGGTGTGGCTGGTCATGGAACGCTTTTGAACGCAAGCGGCGGGCAAACCTGTTTCGTTTCCGACCACCGCCGCCAGTGCAGGGTCGCAATTGGTGCACGTCTTGAAAAGCGCCCGCAAGCAAGATGTTGCGGGCCGTTGGCCATCGGTCCAGAGCGGCCAGGATTTGAGCGCCAAGTCCCCGGCTGACGACAGGCCATGCGCTTTCCAAAGGCGCTTGGCTATGTCCGCGCGGCTTCGAACCTTGCCCATGCATCTGCGAAGCGGGCAAAATCAAAGCCCTCGGCCCGTGCCGCTGACAAGACGATCTTTTCGGTATCCAAAAGCTTGGCAATCGCAGCCCCCAGTGCCGCTTCATAGCCCGCAGGGATCACCACGGCACCATGGCGGTCGGCATGGATCAGATCGCCATCGGCGATGCTCAGGCCAAAGATGGTCACTTGGGTGGCGATCTCGCGCACATGGACAAAGCCATGACTGGGTCCGATGCTGCCCGCGATCACGGGAAACCCGTCGGGCAGATCGCCCAGATCGCGCATCACCCCGTTGGTCAGCGCCCCCGCAAGGCCGAAGCCCTTGTGGACGGTCGTGTTGATCTCGCCCCAGAAGGCACCGATGGCGGCCTCTCCATCCATGTCTTCGACGACCGCGATGGCAGGACGGGGGCCTGTGGCCATGTGCTGGTAGTAGGCCATGCGCCGCGTGCGGACCACATCGGCGGGTTCGGTCGGCGGGGCGGCGGCTGCGATCCGTGCCGTGCGCGCATAGCCCAGGATTGCGCCTGCCTCGGGCGCGCTGCACAACATGGTGCCGCGCGTAAAGCGGTCAAAGCCGCGCTTGCCCTCGACCACCTCGATGGCGTTGCAGACGGTCGGCGTATCCACCCGCCGAAGCAGGGCCAGAAGTGTGTCATCCATTCTCGGTCTCCTTGAGCCACGCCAAAAGGTGGCCTGTGGTGATATCGGGCTGTTCGAGGCAGGGCAGATGCCCGGCGCCGTCGATGATCGCCAGACGTGCATGTGGCATCAGGGCCTGCATGGCCACATGGCGGGCGGGTGGGCAAAGGCGGTCGTGACTGCCGCACAAGACCAGTGCCGGGCCCGGATAGGCCGCAAGTGTCATGCTCTGGTCGGCCCGCGTCATCAGGGCGCGCGATTGGCTCAAGAAGACATCGGGGCCCAATTGCTGCGCCATATCGGCGCAAAGCTCTAGGATATCGCGCCGCTCTTGCCCGTCTGCCAGATAGGTGGGCTTCAATTCTTCGCGCATGACCGCAGCCAGTTCACCCGCTTTGACACGTTCCATCTGTGGCACGCGCCGCGCCGTCACGGCCTCGGTCTCGGGCAGATGGTTGGTGTCAAGCAGCGCCAGCCCCGCGACGCGGTCAGGGGCTTGGGCCACAACCTCCATCGCGACGATGCCCCCCATCGACAACCCGGCCAGCGCAAAGCGGGGGGGGGCGATGTCGAGGATCGCATGCGCAAGCGCCGCGATCCGGTCAGCCCCGGACAATGCGGCCACATGCACCGGCCGGTGGGGGGCGATGGCCGCGATCTGCGGCGCAAACAGGCGCGCGTCGCACATCATCCCCGGCACCATGATCAAGGGAAGGCTCACCGCACCAACGCAGCCCCCTCGGCCATGGCGGCAAGCTTGGCATAGGCGATATCGGGATCGACCGAACCGAAGCCCGCAAATGTGCCAAAGCCGCAATCCGAGCCCGCGATCACGCGGTCCGCGCCGACGATATCAGCGAAACGCTGCAGGCGCTGGGCCACAAGCTCGGGGTGTTCGACAAAGTTCGTCGTCGTATCCAGCACGCCCGGCACGAGGATCTTGTCCTCGGGGATGTCAGCCTGACGATCGCGGAAGACCGCCCATTCATGCCCATGGCGGGGATTTGATGTCTCGAACAGCACATAGCGCGCCTTGGCCGACATCAGCGTGTCGAACATCTTGGCCATGGGGATGTCGCAGACATGCGGCCCCTCGTAATTGCCCCAGCAGATATGCACCCGCACCCGGTCTTGCGGGATGTCGCGCAGCGCGTGGTTCAGCACCTCGACATGCAGGCCTGCCACCTTGACGAAATCGGCATCGGCAAGCTCGGGGAAAAGCATATGCCGCGACAGCGCCAGATCCGGGCAGTCGAGTTGCAGATCGAGCCCAGCGGCCACGATGGTCTCGTATTCCGCCTTCATCGCATCTGCGAGTGCAGACAGATAGGCTTCGCGCGTGGGGTAGTATTCATTGGGCAGGAACAGCGAGATCACGCCAGGCGAGGCGGCGTTCATGAAACCCCGGCTTGCGCCATGCGCGGCCATCGCGGCCTTGAGGTTGGCGATATCCTTTTGCAACTCGCCCTGACCCTTGGAGATGACGGGGCCTATGCATTTCGGCCGCGCATAGCGGGGCGAGCCGCCATCATCGGCGAGTTTCTTCAGGAAATTGGGAAAAAGCTGCAGATCGCGGGGCGGGCTGCGGGGCGTGTCGCCATCAAAGCCCGTGTAGCGATCCTTGACATAGGTGGCGTAGCTGATCTTGGAGGTTTCCCCGTCCGAGACGATATCGACCCCCGCCGCCACCTGTCGCGCAACGGTGCGCGACACCGCCGCCGTCATGCAGGCGTCGAAGGCGGCCGGATCGTATTCGGTGCCGCGTTCGCGGGCAAAGATGAAATCCACGACATCCTGACTGCGCGGCAGGCTTCCGACATGGGTGGTCTTGATCTTGCTCATCGGGTGGTCCCCTTGATCTTGGATGGCTCTGGCCGGGCTCAGGACTTTCGGGTCGGGCCCGCCGGGTCGTCGGTGCCCAGCACATGGTAGAGTGCCGCATCGCCCGACATCGACGGCGTCAGACGATAGGCGAGGCCCTGTGGCACCGACATGGTGTCACCCTTGGCCAGCGTGGCGCTGCCGCCATCCCAATCGACGCGCCAATGGCCCTTGACCGGCATCAGAACGGCGGGGCGGTCATGGCGGCGCGCGTCGCTTCCAGCCGAGCCGCGTGTGATGAAATGCACCTCAAAGCCCGGACGGTCGCGCAGGATGCCATCGGCCCCGATCACCTTGGCGGGGGTTCTGTCGGACAACGCGACCAGATCCCAGTAGCGCGCGACATGGTTTGGCAACACATCCGCTGTCGTCAATTCCGCCCGTTTGGCAAGCTCTTCGGGACCAAGCACGGGCATTGGTTTGACGCCTTCGGGCAAAGCCTCGCCTTTCTTGGTGTCATAAAGCTTACCCGTCTCGGCAAGGATCAGACCGTGCGATTTCGCCTCCTCGATGACTTGCGGCGCCCATTTCACGCCGCCCCCCGCATCATCACCGCCCAAGATCGCCATGATCATTCCATAATCGGTGCCGATATTCTCGAACCCACGGAAAATGCCCGTGGGGATGTTGATGATATCGCCTTCCTCCAGCACCACCTCGCCCGCAGTGCCCCAGCGGCCCCAGAAGAAACGCCAACGCCCCGAGAGGACAAAGAACACCTCGGCGGTGTTGTGATCATGCAGCGAGTTGCGGCATTTGGGCGGCTGGCCTGCGGCACCAATGTTGAAGCCGTGTTTGAGGCTGATATGCACATGCTGATCGGCGCTTTCCGACACACCGCCCCCGATGATGGTGAAATTCTCCTTCTGGTTTGAACCGGGCGTGTGGGCGTCGATGAAGGCGGTCTTGCAGGGGCGCAGATCGCCGTAGCGGACGATGCGGGCTTCCATCTCTTGGGGGGTCATCGCGGGGTGTCCTCGATCAAGTCATGTGGCGGTGTGGCGTTGGGTCAGACCAGGCCGGTGGCAAGGTGGATCTGCTTCCAGATCGCGGTTTCATCAAAGAGCGTCCATTCCCGGCGGAGCTGCACAGGCCCGCTGCCGTGCCGGCCGAACTCGGCATGGGTGATGCCCATCACATGCACCGCGGCACCCGTCGGTCGGCCGAAGATGCCCCAGCCGTCATGCTTGCCTGTCAGGCTCCAGCGGATCGCAGCGCGCGGGGGCATGTCGGGGTCAGCCCGCCCGATCCGGTGATGGATCGCGAAACGTGCCGAGGGGAAGGCCGCGCGTAGACCCATCCAGAAATGGGTCGCTTCAGTTGCCCCATGCACCGTCTTGTGTCCGGGATATTCCAGATGGGCTGCACGGTCGTATTCCGACCCGATGACCGCCATGTCGGCCCCCATGATCCGCATCAGGATATCGGCCAGTTTTTCACCCCAAGGGTCGGCATTGCCCGTTCCGGTATAGGGGCCGACGATATCATTGTCTGGGCTGCAAGGTTTGACGCAGGCCTCGGGTCCGCCCTCGCGCGTGATCAGGTCACGGGCGTAGTCCTCGGGGATCCATCCCATCTGCTGCACGATGGCCGATTGGTCGCGGATCAGCCATTCGTCATCGATCGTGTTGTTCCTTGCATGGCAATCGGCGATGACGCGGTACACCAGCTTTCGGCCCGTCGCCCGCCCATACACGCCGTCGCCCGTATGGGTCGCCACCGATAGGATCCGATGCGAGGACAGCATCCCCGCCTCGGGCGTGCCGGACCAGATCACATCCTCGCCCAAAAGCTGACGGTCGGGAAACTCCGCCAGCGTCGCCATGGTGGCTGCGATAACGCCGCCATTGCCGCGCACGACCGAGCTGGGCGAGCGTACGATAATATCTTGGGCGTAATAATCGTGGAGCGTGGCAATCGCGCGCCCTTCCCAGATCTCTTGGGTGATGCCGAGGATGTAATCGGGGAAATCGCGAAATTTCGGGTCAAAACCCTTCATGATGTCCATCCTTTGGGAATGCGCGCCGAGCTGCGCACGATCAGCGGGCCTGCGATCTCGATCTTCTGGGTGGGGCGGTGGGGGTGTTCGATCTGACCCAACAGCGTGTCGACGGTCGCCTCGACCATGCGGTTGAGCGGCTGGCGCAGGGTGGTCAGATCATAGGCGGGCCAGCCGGCAAGCGGCACATCGTCATAGCCCACGACGCTGACATCTTGCGGGATGCGCAGCCCCAGCTCGCTGCGCAGCACATCCATCACGGCAAAGGCCATGTGGTCGTTGCCGACGAAGATCGCATCGGCCGGATCGCGTCGTGCCATCAGGGTGCGGGCGGCCGCGGCGGCGGCATCGCGTGTGTACATCCCGTCGATCTCGTCAAGCGGCGCGGCGCCTGCCGCCGCCAGCCCCCGCCGAAAGCCCAAGGCCCGGTCGCGCCCGGTCGATGACCCTTGCCAGCCCATGATGTGGGCGATCCGCTGATGCCCGCCGGCAAGCAGGAATTCCGCCACCTTGCTGCCGCCCGACAGATTGTCGGATGTCACCGTCGACAACCCCGAACCATCCTGACCGCGGTTGAACAAGACCACCGGTATCCCGGATGCCGCGCAGCGCTCGGTCAGCCCGAAGGACATCGACACCGAGGCGGTCACGATCCCGTCCACCTGATAGTCCATCAGTTCCTGAACGGTGCTTTCGATCTGATCGCTGGCGTTTGAGACCATGAAAACCAGAATGTGATACCCGCGTTCCTGCAAGGCGCGCGACAGCTGTTCCAACGCGACCGGATAGAACTGGTTTTCCAGATAGGCGACCAACAGGCCGATGATCCGGCTTTTGCCCGATTTCATCGCGCGCGCCATTGCGTTGGGCCGGTAGCCCAGATGATCGGCTGCTGCGCGGACCTTGGCAATGGTCGTGGGGCTTGCCGATGCACCCGAGAATACCCGGCTGACCGCCGATTGGCTGACACCGGCCATGCGGGCCACGTCGAGCGAAGTGATGCGCTGCTCCGCCATCAGGCCACCCCATGCCTTGGGGCGGGCAATGGGGCGGTGGTGCGGTTCGGCGTGCAGGGGCTCATGCGTTTCTCCAATCGGGCAGCGGGATCTGTCCGGGAACCCGCGCCTTGTTGAATTCCCGCATCCGGGCCAGCACGTCCACACCGAGTTGGCGGTAAGCATCCAAAAGATCGACCAGAACCCAATTCTCGCGGATCAGATCCCCCTCGAGCCGCCAGAAATCGAGGCTTCGCAGCAAGATCTCCTGTCCTGCCGGGGCGATGCCCATCCATCCATCACCTGTCACGGTCAAGCGCATATTGGGCCAGCCTGTTTCGCAGACATAGGCGCCCTCGGCGACCCAGTGGCTCATCAGATCACCCATCGCGTCCAGCTTGCGGTCAGGCATGCCGCGCAGAAAGGGGCCCTGATGCCAGTTTCGAAAGCCCGATATCCCGCGTGATGTGCCGATGCCCGCAGGGCCATACCAGTTGAAACGGGGGTGCCAGTAAACCCCAAGGCGCATGATGTCCGGATCGGGATTGCTTGGGAACCGGCACAGATCGGTCAGCATGGCGATGACATGGTCGAGCGCCTTTTGCCCATCGCCAGATACCGCAAGCCCATCGCCGCTCATCGGGGCAGGGGTGGCAAGAAAGGCCCCCAGTTGCGGCGCCATGGGCCAGGCGCGGGCCTGCATCATCAGTTCGGGGATGTCCCAGATCGCCTGCATCTCGGTGATGCGGCCATCGGTGACGCGGAAATATTCGTGGTAGCGCATATGCGCCAGATGCCCCGTCGGCGGGATGCCAAGAAAGGGCGCAAGATAGGTGCCCATATACTGGCCCATGCAGCCGATCCAATCCTGCCCCTCGGGTGTGGTGCCCGCCATGACGATCATGTCGCGCCGTTCCAGATCGGGCATGGCGGCATGAAGCGGCACCAGACAGTCTTCGACAAGATCTGCGACATCGCCAAAGGGATGGCACATGCGAAGCGTCGCGTCAGGCGCAAAAAGCGCGCCCGTCACCGCGCGTGCCGTTGCAGGGTCGAAAGTCTCCATCGCGCGGCGATAGGGGGCAAAAAACGCCTTGAGCTGCTCGGGGGTCATCATTGCGCCGCCTCGCCGAAGGGGACGTTGCGCCCGCCATAGCGGCGGACGCGG
>ERZ888423.2832-NODE-2832-length-12302-cov-9.283906_pt1 | contig 12302 bp, 9 predicted proteins | sample MGYA00520523_ERZ888423 | MGnify/ENA primary metagenome ERZ888423 (study PRJEB32303, sample SAMEA104408611) | aquatic metagenome | biome: Brackish water; feature: Pelagic; material: water | place: Baltic Sea | collected 2014-06-08T10:24:00 | depth 30,27 m ...
GCCAAAATGAGAACACGTTCTTGTTCTGCTCTATGGTGCCTTCACATAATTAATCATGCACCGATCACGAGGGAGTACCGTGACCACAGAGAGCAATTCAGACAGCAGTTCGGCCAGCAATTCAGAGAGCGCAGCTGATAACGAAGCAGCAGTTCTGACCGAACGCCAGGGACACCTGTTGATCGTCACGCTGAACCGGCCGGAGCGAAAGAACGCCATCAATGGCGAGATGCTGGTTCGAATGCTCGACGCATTTATCGAGGCCGATACCAACCCTGATATTCGTGCCATCGTCCTGACTGGTGCTGGTGGAGATTTCTGCTCTGGGGCCGATCTCATAGAGATGGCGGGCGGACATCAGGGCGATGTCGCCCCAGGCGAGATTGATGTTCCGGCTCGGCTAGCCGCTGACCCGGACTTGCCTTGGAAGGCTCTCTTGCGATCCTGGCAGCCGGATGTACCAATCATCCTGGCCGCCGAAGGTGCAGCAATCGCTGGCGGTACCGAACTACTCGGAGCCACCGAGATTCGTGTGGCTGGCCGCTCAACCAAGTTTGGTATCTCAGAGGTGAAATGGTCGCTCTACCCAATGGGCGGATCCGTGGTTCGTATTCCTCGGCAAATTCCGTACACCATTGCGTGTGATCTGTTGCTCACCGGCCGCCATATCTCCGCCGAAGAAGCGTTGCAGATTGGCTTGATTGGCTATGTGGTTGAGGATGGCGAAGCCCTCGCGAAGGCCATCGAAATTGGCCAGCAAATCTGCGAGAACGGCCCTCTCTCGGTCAAGGCAATCCTGCGCACTCTGCGAGAGACCAATGGCATGCGTCAAGACGAGGCACTTGAGCACGAGTTCACCTACGGATGGGACGTGTTCGGCTCGGAGGATGCCCGTGAAGGCCCGCGTGCATTCAAAGAGAAGCGCAAGCCAAACTTTCAGGGCAAGTAGCCAGCACCAGAAGGCAAGCAGACAGCACCAGAAATACAGATTTCAGGAGATCACATGCAACTCGGACTTCAGCTCGGATATTGGGGGCAAATGCCCTCGCCCGATTGGGTGGAACGTGCCGTTGAGGCCGAACGCTTGGGCTTCACCTCGGTGTGGACAGCGGAAGCCTGGGGTTCCGATGCCCTGACACCCCTTGCGTTCTTAGCGGCCAAGACTGACCGCATCAGGCTTGGGACATCCGTGATGCAACTTGCCGCACGCACGCCAACGGCTACAGCTATGTCCGCCATCACCATGGACTATCTGTCGAATGGTCGCTTCATGCTTGGCCTTGGGGTCTCTGGGCCGCAGGTGGTCGAAGGGTGGTACGGAAGGCCCTCGAGTAAGCCACTTGCTCGAACTCGCGAATACGTAGAGATCATTCGACAGGTGATGGCACGCGAGGAACCGCTCAATTATCAGGGCGAGTTTCATCAGCATCCCTACTCAGGTGAGGGCAGCATTGGTCTCGGCAAGCCCCTCAAGTCCATCGTGCATCCACTGCGTCGCCGAATCCCGATTTACCTCGGAGCGGAAGGCCCCAAGAACGTCACTCAAACTGCCGAGATTGCCGATGGCTGGTTGCCGCTGTACTACTCCCCGTACCGCCAAGAGGTCTACTCCGACCAGCTCGAGGCTGCAGCAGATGACTTTGAGGTTGCAGCACTCTCGGCCTTCATCGTGACGCCGGACGATCGCCCGGAAACCATCGAGGCAGCCCTCGGCGGGACCCGAGCGATGCTGGCCTTTTACATTGGCGGGATGGGCGCAAAGGGGCAGAATTATCACACGAAACTTGCTGCTCGAATGGGCCTCGGCAAGCAGGCCGAGAAGATCCAAGACTTGTTCTTTGACGGCAAGGCTGATCAGGCAATCGGTGAAGTTCCTGTGTCATTTGCAGACGAGATTTCACTTGTGGGTACACCCGCACGCATTGCGGATCGCGTTGCCGCTTGGAAGGAGTCGGCCGTTACCGAGATCTTGGTTCATGCCGGCACCACCGACGAACTGCGTCAAGCAGCCGAACTTATTCTTCCCGCCTAATAGGAGTACTGCACAATGAACCGTTTTGAAGGTCAGACCGTGCTCGTGACCGGAGCTGCTTCGGGAATTGGCTTTGCCACCGTGGAGCGCCTGCTCGCTGATGGAGCATGCGTTTTTGGCATTGATATCCAAGAACCGACGAGTGAACTTACTGGTCACGATGGTCGCTTCGAGTTTCTCTCGGTGGACGTTCGTGATGCTGTCGCAGTCGAAGCCGCGGTAGCTGCGACGGTTCAAAAGTTCGGACGCATCGATGGGCTCATGACTGCTGCCGGAGTAGCCGGAGGCGGAGCCGTTCATGACCTTCCTCAGGAGGAATGGGATCGGATCATTTCCATCAATCTGACTGGCACTTATATCGCATGCAAGTTTGTGCTGAAGGCAATGCTTGCGCAGGAACCCCTGACAGATCCCGCAGGCCACAGCAGTCGCGGTTCCATCGTGACAGTCTCAAGCGTTGAGGGCCTTGAAGGAACCACAGGTGGCAGCGCTTATAACGCTTCCAAAGGTGGGGTCGTGCTGCTCACCAAGAACCTAGCGATTGACTACGGCGGCCAGAGCATTCGGGCGAATGCCGTGTGTCCCGGGTTTATCGAGACTCCTATGACGGACGAAGTCTTTAACATGCCTGGCATGGAAGCGGTCCGTGACTCCTTCCGTAGGGCTCACATGGTTCGTCGCTTCGGACAGCCCTCCGAGATTGCTGCTGTCGCTGCATTCCTGCTGTCCCATGATGCTTCGTTCATGACAGGGCAGGCAGTAGCAGTGGACGGCGGCTACACGGCTGGCCATGAACATGGACTTGTTGAACTCTTAGGCTTGTAACGAACGAGGCCTGTAGAGAATCGGGCCTGTAAAGAATTGAGCCTGTACAGGGCCTGCCTAGACAGTTGCAGTGGCGGAGTCAGTGAGAGAGCCAGACCCAGCGCTCACTGCTGGTGCAACGAGCGGCCACGGGTTCTCTCGTTCCACGTGCAGGGCAACATCAAAGAGTTCTGCATCTCGATGGTGACGGGCTAACACCTGCATGCCGACCGGTAGGTCATTCACCGTACCGACCGGAATCGACACTGCCGGATTTCCGTAAATGTTCGAGATGATGGTGAGTCCACCCATGGTGACTAAGTCTGGGACTTTGTCCACCACTGCCTCAATAAGCGAGTTCGACATTCTTGGGAAGCCAGCATTCAAGACTCGCAGACTTGCCATCAGGCCCTTGAACGCTACGCGTGCAGCGGAGGATGACTTTGCCTGATCCAAGAAATTGTCAGTAGGACTCGAGGTAGTTGCATCGGCTGCAAACGCTGGGCCGGGGTTGGTACTCGAGATGATGTAATCCACCTTCTCAAAGGCCCCTGCCATTGCGGCGTTTGCTTCGATGCGCTGTTGTTCTGCAACGGCTGCCAGATTCAAGTTGTACATGGCCTGAGCCAGAATGGTTCCTAATGCGATCTCGTCGGTAAGCAGCGGAGCGCACTTTGGCCACAGGGGACCAAACTCAGCCAGCAATGTAGACAGGTTTCCCATCGCCCACTGGGCCGCCAAGTTGGGTAGCTCAAGTGAGATATCCACCTCGATCATGCCAGCTGAGGCAATCAGTTCAGAGGCCTGTTTCCGGAGGTGGTCCTCGACCCCGGGCTCCAAAGTAACTCCGGCAATTGACGGAAGCACAGCAACTCGGCGCCCCGCTAGTTCGTTGGTTCCAAGTTGTTTTTCCCAGTTTCCTGGATCGGGAAGACTCGACGGGTCGTGAGGGTCAAGACCGGCACAAACATCGTAAAAGCGCGCTGCATCTCGAACCGAGCGAGCAAGGCTGCCGACCACCACAGTGCCCGGACGGAAGTAGGCATGGGGTCCTCGAGAGATTCGCCCGTAGGTGCCTTTCATTCCAAGAAGGCCGCAGTAGCCAGCGGGGATGCGAATTGACCCTCCGCCATCACCACCCGAGGCAATGCTGACAAGTCCCCCAGCCACAGCAGCTGCACTTCCACCTGAAGAACCGCCCGCTGTCTTTCCGTGCTGCCACGGGTTATGAGCGATGCCATTGAGCTTGGTGACGCTCACGTTGAGGCCGCCGAACTCTGAGGCAGTGGTCAGACCCACCGGCACTGCACCACCATCCTCTACAAATCTGCGGACCAGTTCGCTATCCGCTGACGCAATTCGATCCTTGAATACCAGCGAGGCGCCCGTGTCGGGCCATCCCTTCACTTGGTCGAGTTCCTTAATTCCGGTGGGAACCCCGCCAAAGGGCCGAGTCAGGTCCGCCGAAGCCGCTGCCTGCAGAGCGCGCTCGGGGTCGATATGAGAAAAGCAGTTCAGATCGCTGCGATCAATCGCGTCGTAGGTTGCCTGCAGTTCCTCTTTCGGGGAGCGTTCTCCAGCGCGAAACGCGTCCACTAATGAGCACGCATCGCCTAACCACGGTGTATCAGTCATACACAAGCATGCACGACCCCCCTGACTGAGTTCCACCCGTGGTCAAAATATTGTTCTATCAGGGTCACTGTTGCCGCGCTCTCGGGCACTGTCACCAGAGTGTCTCTCGGCCCTGAAAGAATGAGCGGATGCCACGTCAGGAAGAATTGTTCGGGAGCTTTGCCCGAGAAGTTATTGATGTTCCAGTCACAGACGAGATGGAGAACTCCTACCTCGCCTATTCACTCTCGGTCATCACTGCTCGCGCCATCCCAGATATTCGCGATGGCCTCAAGCCCGTGCAACGCCGGATTTTGCATTCAATGGCGAACAACGGCCTTCGCCCTGACCGCCCACACCGAAAATGTGCCGGCGTGGTCGGCGACACCATGGGCAAGTATCACCCTCACGGCGATGGCTCTATTTACGATGCCCTCACCAAAATGGGCCAGGACTTCAGTCGCAATATCACCCTGATTGATCCGCACGGAAACTTCGGCAGCCTTGATGATCCACCGGCTGCGCATCGCTATACCGAATGTCGCCTGACGCAGGCCGCAATGGAGATGCTCAGCGAAATCGACGAGGACACTGTCGAGATGCGCGCCACCTTTGATGGCGAGAACGAAGAACCGCTCTACCTTCCAGCACGGTTGCCCAATCTGTTAGTCAACGGCACTACTGGCATTGCTGTTGGCATGGCCACGAACATGGCTAGTCACAACTTGGGAGAGGTAGCCGAAGCCATCAAGTTGGTGATGACCAAACGCAGGCCAAGGCCCACAATCGAAGAACTCATGCAGGTGCTTCCGGGTCCCGATTTTCCATCGGGCGGCATCATCATCGATGACAGCATCCGAGATGCTCTCGAGACGGGCCGCGGCAGTTTCCGCATCCGAGCAAAAGTTGAGATCGTCAATCTGACTCGAGCTCGTCAGGGGCTCATCGTCACCGAGTTGCCATACCAGGTCGGCCCCGAGCGGGTGGTGGCTCGGGTTCGCGAACTCATGCGAGCAGAGAAGCTTCCGATGGTGACCGACATCAAAGACCTATCGGATCGCAAGACTGGTCTACGCCTAGAGATAGAGCTGCGGCCCGGTGCGAATGCTCGCGGTGTGCTGACAGACCTGTTCCGCCAGACTCCCCTGGAAGAGACCTTCGGGGTAAATAACGTGGTCCTGATCGATGGCAACCCGACCACTGTCGGACTCTACGAGTTATGCCATCACTACATTGAACATCGCCTTGACGTTGTGCGGCGCCGAACCCAATTCAGGCTCGACAAAGCAGAACGCCGGCTCCATCTACTCGAGGGCCTGCTGCTTGCGCTTGATGCAATCGATCTAGTGGTGTCGATTATTCGCTCCTCCCAAGATGTCGGGGAAGCCCGCTCTCGCCTGATTGAGCAGCTCAACTTGTCTGACGTGCAGGCAGTTCACATCTTGGATATGCAGCTACGCCGCCTGACAGCCTTAGCCAAGCTCGAACTCGAGACCGAGGCAAGCGAGCTACGCGGCCAAATCGAGGACTACAACAAAATCCTGTCCTCTGAGCAGCGCCAACGCACCATTGTGTTGAAGGAACTTGAAGAGATGGTGGAGTGCTTCGATTCCCCACGGCGCTCCCGAATTATCAGCCCCGAACAACTTGAAGACGTCTCCCTTGAGGACGTAGCTGCCGAGGTTGCCGCTGCCAGGGTTGAAGAGGCCTGCGTGGTGTCATTATCGCAATCAGGAATGATCGGCCGAGAGCCTGTAGATGGGCCCAAGCCAGCCACCTTCGGCCGCCACGATGTTCTGATCCAACGCGTTGGCACCACTACGCACTCTCAGATCTGGGGACTCACTACGAGGGGGCGAGTCTTTCCGAGCAGCGTGGAAGCCATTGGAGAAGTCACAGGTCGCAGTAGAGGCACCGCTCTCAGCGAACTGTTTGCACTCGACAAAGGCGAGAGCATTCGGATTCTGGTCACGGCCGCTGTCGCCGGCGGCGGCGGCGATGTGCCGCCACCGCTCATGCTTGTCACTGCTCAAGGAATGATGAAACGCATCAGTGTCGAGGAACTCGTTGGCACTCCTGCTGGCAAGGCAGCCATCAAACTCAAACCAGGAGACTCCATAGTGGCTGCGTTCTCAGCCCCCGATGGCCAAGACGTCGCTGTGATTGCCTCGAACGCTCAAGCCATGCGATGTGAAGCGGATGCCGTTTCAGTCCAAGGCCGAGGAGCGGCCGGAGTCAGCGGGATGAAGCTGTCTGACGGCGCCACCGTGGTCGGCGCAGGCGCTGTTGACGAGGAATCCATTCTGCTAACAGTTACGGATTCACAAACTGCCAAGGTGACCGACGCATCCGAGATACCCACCAAAGGGCGAGCCACCGCCGGGCTTCGCATCACCAAGTTCCGTACCGAAAAGCGTCTGGACTGGGCCTATGTAGGAACCGAACAGGACCTGCTGCTCGTGGTGGGAACCGAAGAAGCACCCTCCAAACCAGATGCCTCACCCGAACCACTCACTATTGCCCATACGGCAAGAGACTTGGTCTCAAAGGCGACTCGCCGCCGTTTCCTGGCCGTGGGTTTCGGGCGCTGGTAACTCAGACTGTCAGCTAGCCGTGATTGACTAAGTACAAATGGCACAGCCCACCCCAACCTCCGCACGCAATCGAACCCCCGCCGCCTACGACGCAAAGAGCATTCAACTGCTCAAAGGCCTTGAGGCTGTCCGCAAACGCCCAGGCATGTATATCGGCGGCACCGGCCCCGAAGGCCTACATCACTTGGTGTGGGAACTCATTGACAATTCAGTAGATGAGGCAGCAGCAGGCTTTGCCAACCTGATCGAAGTCACCCTGCATCGAGATAACTCAGTCGAAGTTTCCGATAATGGCCGCGGTATCCCAATCGGAAAGAAGGACGGCAAGCGCACTGCACTCGAGGTGGTCTTTACCGAGCTTCACGCAGGCGGCAAGTTCGGCACCGGCGCGTACTCCTCTTCGGGTGGCTTGCACGGGGTTGGTGCCTCGGTAGTGAACGCTCTGGCTGCCAAGCTCATCGTTGAAGTCGACCTTGATGGGGCTACGCATCGACTCAGCTTCGAGAATCAACTCCCGGGCAAGTTCTCGGCGACTGGCAAATTCACCCCCGGATCAACTCTCGAGGTCATTCGCAAGATTCCCCCTCGCCGGACTGGCACTCGAGTTCGTTTCTGGCCCGACTTGGACATTTTTGATCCAGGGCTGTCACTCGAATACGAAATCATTCGGGATCACTGTGCTCAGGTCTGCTTCTTGGTGCCTGGCCTCAAGGTGCGCCTGATCGATAAGCGCGGGTCATCACCACGAGAGCCCGAAGAGTTCGTAGCGAAAGGCGGCTTGGCTGACCTTGTAGAAACGCTGTCTATCGGCGAGCCAATTACCGAGATCATCACCTTGCATGGCCAAGGAACCTTTGAGGAGAAGGTTCCAGTAGAGGGCCGCATGCAGGTTGTGGAGCGCACCTGCACGGTGGACATTGCGATTCGTTGGGTCAAAGGCTTCGAGCCCGTTCTCTACAGCTTCGTGAATACCATCCCAACAGTTGAGGGTGGCACGCACGTAGCTGGTTTTGAGCGTGCCATGACCAAGGTCTCGAACGACGTGCTGCTCGCTGGCACAAAGAAACTGGCCCGGTTTGCCAAGGTGGGCAAAGACCGCGCCGAGAAAGGCGACGTCCAAGAGGGCATGGTCGCTGCAATCAAAGTGACCTTCCCCGAGCCCCAGTTCAAAGGTCAGACCAAGCAAGAACTCGGCACGCCCGCTATTCAGAGCATCGTGTATGAGGTCGTTCGAGACAATTTCACCAACTGGATTGAGGGCGGCGGAAAGAAAACTCATATTGCGGCGCTACGCGACAAGATCACCCAGGCCGTCATTAACCGCGTGACCACCAAGGCCACGCTTGATGCTCGCCGAAAGGCCGCCAACCTGAGCTCGGGTGCTATGCCGGACAAGCTCGCTGACTGCCGGCGTCACGGCATTGACGCCGAGTTGCTCATCGTCGAGGGCGATTCAGCTGCCGGCCCCGCAAAGGCTGGCCGTAATGCCGAATACATGGCAGTGCTGCCACTTCGCGGCAAGGTAGTCAACGCCGGCAAATCAACGCTCAAACAGGTCATCGAAAATGCCGAAGCGCAGGCGCTCTTTACTGCAGTTGGCGCCGGATCTGGTGCGGACTTCAACTTGGATCAGGCCAGATACGGCCGGATCATCATTCTGTGCGATGCCGATGTCGATGGCAGCCACATCCGGTGCCTCTTACTCACCCTGATGTACCACTACATGCGGCCGCTACTCGAAGCTGGACGAGTTTTCGCAGCCCAACCGCCGCTCTACACCGTCAAGGTGGGCGACAAAGTCGTGCATGCATTTTCGGATGCAGACAAAGATCGCCTCACGGCAGAGTTGAGTAGCGGCAACAGAAAAGCAGAGAACCTGCAATGGGTTAGGTTCAAAGGTCTCGGAGAGATGGACGTCGAGGAGCTCGCCGTTACCTGCCTCGATGCAGAAACCCGCATCCTGAGACGCATCACCATGGATGACGCCAAGGCCCTCATTGACGCAGGCGACCTTTTCGAAACACTCATGGGAACCGACGTTGCTCGCCGCCGGCAATTTCTGCTCGATCACTCAGAACTCGTAGATCGCGACATACTTGACGTCTGAGCATGCTGCATCTTCGCTCTACGGCCGTAGCCTTAGTATTTGCATGGTCCTGAACAGCTGAGGGGCCTTGAACAGCCGAGGGGCAGAACTTGTCTGTGGGGGTAACCGACAACCGATTGATCAATGTGGACGGGCCCAAGCTCGGCCACATTCCGGCCTTCGATGGTTTTCGAGGCCTGTTCGTGCTGCAAGTAGTGCTGTATCACGCACTTGTCACTGACTTTCTGCGGGGCTCCCCCATCATCATTGACTGGTTTTTTGTTGCCAGCGGGTTCCTCATTACTACGTTGCTGATGGACGAACGCAAGGCCACCGAGACCAACGACTTGCGGCGGTTCTACCAGCGCCGAGCGCTGCGCTTGTTCCCAGCGATGTACCTGATGATCTTTGTGTCCACCCTGATGATCATTTTCGCGATCAACTTTGTCCCCGCAGCCCAAGAGCAATTGCATACATGGTGGATCGAACCACTCGCTGCCGCTACCTACTGCTACTACATCGTTGCTGCCTTTATGCCAGGAACCCTTGACGGTGTTCTTGGCCATACCTGGAGCCTGACCGTAGAAGAACAGTTCTACTTCATCTGGCCGCTTATCTTCTTTGCAGCAATGCGCCTCAAGCGTCGCAGTTCAGACCTGAAGCTGATCATTGGGTCAGTGATCTTTATCGTGGTCGTGATGAGCACGCGTGTGATCTTCCAATCAGAGATTGTCATTCTTGGCCCAGATGGGGTCACCTTCGCTGACGAAAACGACCCCACATGGCAGGGCATCGTCTACCGCTTGGCCTCGGCTCGGCCCGACATGATCGTGTACGGCTGCCTGCTGGCTTTCTTTGTTCGCTCGATACCGCGGCCGATTACTGCGCAGTGGCGACGCTGGATTGCGATCGGCGGAGTAATCGGGTGGATTGGATTCTTGGGGTTCATGGTCCTTGGGGACCGCGCCCCCGGCTTTGAGTTATTCGGCGGACCGATGTACCAAGTCTGCTTACTCTTGCTGGCACCGCTTATTTTGGATTTGTACCTGCGCCAAGAAAGCCTCATCTCACGGGGACTCGCCCATCGCCATCTGCAATGGTTAGGCCAGCGCTCCTACGGGATTTACTTGTGGCATATCCCCGTGCTGTATCCGTTCCTTGCTCTGATGGACGGGGTCTATGGACCCAGGCGCCTAGTCCTAGGTCTAATTGCCTCGGCTCTGGGCGTACTCGCAGGAATCGCCTCGTACCGCTTTATTGAGCAGCCATTTCTGCGCATCAAAGACACGCGCTACAAACGTCCACAAGATCCCCAGTCAACAAGCCCAACTCCCACATGACCACTCCCACATGACCAACAGCAGCTATACGGCCAAGCTCGCAGGACCAACCGAGCGCAAACTCGGTTGGAACCCCGCCCTTGATGGGGCGCGTGGAGTCAGCGTGGTGCTCGTGATGTCGTTTCACTTCATGGGCAGCAGGTACCTAGACGGCGCACCCATTTTGGTGGACATGTTCTTCATGCTCTCAGGATTTTTGATTACCACGCTGATGTTCGAAGAACGGGCCGCTCGCGGGGCAATCTCGCTACGCGACTTCTACCTGCGGCGAGTCTTTAGGCTGTTCCCCGCGGTGTACACCCTGCTCGCAGTGTTCCTGGTATTCGCCCTGCTCTTCGGTGGAGCCGAACGAGAGCAATACGTCATCGAGTTCTTAGCCGCAGCGTTCTACGTCTACGACTTCTGGATTGCTTGGGTCGGCGTCGAGGGCCAAGCACTGGTGCAACTTTGGACGCTCTCTCTTGAGGAGCAGTTCTATTTTGTCTGGCCACTGTTGTTGATTGGCGCAATGAAGGCAGGCAAGGCCCGCCGGATGAATGCCTTACTCGTTGGCATGTTTGCAGTGGTCATCATCATGCCCGTACTACGCATGACTCTTACCCCCGAACTCGGAGGGAAGACCCTTGAATCTTTCATCTTCGGATTCTCGATTCTGCGACCAGATTCCCTGGTTCTGGGCTGTCTTGTGGCAATGATCTTTCGCCTTGACCCCGCAAAGAACTCGGCAGCCCTGCAACGCTTTTTGCCCATCGGAGGCAATATCGCCCTGGTGATGTTCGCAATGACGCTCTGCCTTGGCGGGTTCACGCCCTTCGCCCCGTTTGTCAGTTTATTTTACAACTTGACCGTGATTGCGATGGCGCTGTGGATTCTTGATCTTGTCCGGCGCCCGCAGGCCAAGTTTGCATCCCTGCTTGCTCTGCCAATATGTCGATGGTTTGGCAAGCGCTCCTACGGCATCTACATCTGGCACCTGTTGATTTACTTTGTCATCCTGAGCTTTTTTGAGAATGTGTTTGTGGGCCGCCCCAAGATGGCTCTGTTAGTCACGTTTCCGATTGCATTTGCCGTGACCATCGGAGTCTCGGTGCTGTCTTGGAATTACGTCGAGACTCCAGCGCTGAAATACAAAGAACGTTTCGCACGAATCTCTAAGTGAGCCAAGCCGCGAAACGGATGACAGGCCCAACCCAATAACCAAGCCCCAGACGCGAAACGAACGGCCACAGATCCTGGGCCGTTCACTTCGCTAGTTATTCAGTTGCTTACTAAATCAACGCTGCTGACTTCATCAACACCGCTGAACGAGTCAGGGCTGCTGATTGAGTCAGGGCTAATTAAGTCTGGGCCTACTACGTCTCAGGCTGCAGCCTTGGTGCGTACTGGACCGGACTTGCGGTCAAGCAACTGATCGGTGAGTGGCTGTGCTGCAGTTGCTGCGCTGAGTGCCACTGCTTTGTTGGTGGTTACAAGCTTGGATGCAAACTTGGCTTGGTTGTTGATCAAGTCTTTGGGGGTAGGGAACTTCTCGGCGAACGGAACGGCAGGAATCTGCGGGACGTTCTCGACCACAAAGTTGACGGCGGTTGTAATTGCGTCAGTGAGTGGTTCGTTCACACTGTTGATGGCCTTGATGACCTGATCCTGTACCTCTGTCATGCGTGTAATCACGGTAGTCATTTGATCTCCTTCTTCTTGGGGGTATTGCTTGGTGGGGTACTGCTAACTGTTATGCTAACTGTAGTTAGCACTGCTCACTCTGTCAACGTCTTTGCTAACAAAAGTTTGCACTTTCTCAGAATGGCAAGCCAGTATTGACTTTTCCATAAACC
>ERZ888423.2833-NODE-2833-length-12300-cov-6.230380_pt1 | contig 12300 bp, 8 predicted proteins | sample MGYA00520523_ERZ888423 | MGnify/ENA primary metagenome ERZ888423 (study PRJEB32303, sample SAMEA104408611) | aquatic metagenome | biome: Brackish water; feature: Pelagic; material: water | place: Baltic Sea | collected 2014-06-08T10:24:00 | depth 30,27 m ...
GTGCGAGACAGATCGACGGCATCCTCGGCCGGAAAACGCGCCGCGTCGTCGAACCAGGTCACGATGCCCAGCGAAGGCCATCCGGTGTGCTTGGTGATGGTACGAAGTCCGTCGTCGAAGAGAGAAACGTCACCCCGGAACTTGTTGATGATGAACCCCTGCACGCGGGCCCGATCGCTGGGATCGAGCACCGCGCAGGTGCCCGCCAGACTGGCGATCACCCCGCCGCGATCGATGTCGCCCAGGACCACCACGGGAACGTCGGCGGCCTGGGCGAAGCCCATGTTGGCAATGTCGCCGATTCGTAGGTTCGTCTCGGCCGGGCTGCCTGCTCCCTCCACGACGACGATGTCTGCCAATGCGGCGAGGTGATCGAAGCTCTCCACCACCCGAACCATGAGTTCGTCGCGTCGGTGGCCGAAGCGAGCCGCGTCGAGTCTCCCCATCGGCCGGCCCTGCACGATGACCTGGGCCCCGTTGTCGGACTCCGGCTTGAGCAGCACGGGATTCTGGTGCACCGACAGGTCGACGCCGGCCGCTCGGGCCTGGAAGGCCTGGGCTCGCCCGATCTCACCCCCGTCGGCGGTGACGGCGGCGTTGTTGGACATGTTCTGCGGCTTGAACGGCTGGACCGACATGCCCCGCCGGGCCAGCAACCGGCACAGCCCGGCGACAACCAACGACTTCCCGGCATCGGAGTTCGTTCCCTGGATCATCAACGCCGGCGTCGCCACCGGCCGAGCATAGTGATCTCAGCTGCGGCGTTCGTCCGGGGCGCGTGGCACAATCACCGCGATGACCCTTCCCGAGACCGTCGCCGAGGCGTACCTACTTGCGCTGAAGGACCGGGGTGTCGACTACCTGTTCGGCAATGCCGGCACCGACTTCGCTCCCGTGATCGAGGCCTTGGCCAAGGCCGACGAGGAAGGCCTCGAGGTGCCCCGGGCTGTCGAGATCATCCACGAGACCCTGACGACGGGAATGGCGCACGGCTACTTCCTGGTCACGGGTCGACCACAGGCGGCCATGGTCCATGTCAACGTCGGACTGGCCAACGCGGTCATGGGTTTGATCAATGCGTCACGGGGCCAGGTGCCGATCCTGTTCGCCTCGGGTCGAACCCCGGTGACCGAACAGGGCCGGATCGGGTCCCGGAACGCGCCCATCCACTGGGGGCAGGAAATGTTCGACCAGGGTGGTCTGGTACGTGAGTTCGTCAAATGGGACAACGAGTTGCGCGTCGGTGAACAGGTGGTCGACATGGTCGACCGGGCGCTGTCCATCTCCATGTCCGAGCCCAAGGGCCCGACGTACCTGAGTCTTCCCCGTGAAGTGCTGGCCGAGGCGTTGCCCGACGGCTTCGAGATCGGGGCACCGGTCACCTCGGCGGCCTCAGCACCGCATCCGGACCCGGCAGCCATCGAGCAGGTCGTCGAGTTGTTGGCCCGAGCCGAACACCCGTTGATCATCACCTCCATGGGGGGGCGCGACCTGTTCGATCTCCTCGGTCCCTTCGCTGAACGGTTCGCGGTGCCGGTGTCGCAGTTCTGGCGAGTCAGCTGCGCCATCGCCACCGATCATCCCTTCTCCGCCGGCGAGGTGCCCAAGGCTGACCTCGCCGCGGCCGATGTGGTCGTGGTGCTGAACACGATGGTGCCGTGGATGATGCACTCGATGCCCCTGCGGGACGATGCAACAGTGGTGGCCATCGGGCCTGACCCGCATTTTGCCGACATCCCGGTTCGGTCGTTCCGGGCCGATCTGTCCATCACGTCCGATGCGGCGGCCGCCATCGCCGCCATCGCGGCCGGTCTCGAGGCCGCGGGGGTGGCCGAGTCCGATCTCGTCGCCGGGCGGAGGAAGGTTCTGGGGCCCGAACTGGCGGCCCGGCGGGCTCGATCGAGAGCTGCTGGAGAGCATCCGGGTGGGACGCCGATGACGCCGGAGTTCATGAGCAGAGTGATCAGCGACGTGTTGCACGAGGTGAGCGGACCCGACGCCATCGTGGTCAACGAGTTGGGCCTGGAGCCCAGCGTGATGACGTTCTCGAACTGGGACAGCTACTTCGGGCCGTCGATCTCGGCCGGCCTGGGCTGGGGCGTGCCGGCCGCACTCGGCATGAAGTTGGCGCATCCCGATCGCACGGTGGTGGCCTGCACCGGCGACGGTTCCTACGTGTTCGCGAACCCTGCTGCCTGCCATCAGACCGCAGCGTCGTTGGGTCTCGGTCTGCTCACGATCGTGGCCGACAACCGAGTGTGGAACGCGGTTCGCCGATCGACGATCGCCGTCTATCCCGAGGGTCGAGCCGCGGCTTCGGCTCGCATGCCGCTCAGCTCGCTCGACCCGGCCCCCGACTATCCGAAGATCGTCGAGGCCTACGGTGGCCACGGCGAACACGTGTCTGAGCCCGACCAACTCCGGCCGGCCCTGGAACGGGCGTTGGCGGTCACTGCCACCGGTCGTCAGGCGCTGTTGTCGGTGCATTGCTCGTACCCCGACTTCGCGCACCACTGAGACGGCAGGGAGTTCTGAGCCGACCGGTCATCGGTGATTCTCGGATCAGCGAGAGATGCCGTAACGCTCGAGGATGTTGTCGGGCTTGAATGTCTCGAAGGGGACCTCGTCGGCGGAACACAGGAACACCATGGCGTCGACCACCTCGGAAGGGTCGAGTTGGTTGCCCAACATGCGGGTCCGAGTAGTTGCCGCCAACTCGAGTTCGGCCGGTCCGCCGGCTGGAGCCAGCTGCGCATCGACGCCTTCGACCATGGCGTCGTTGAAGCCGGTGGCGTAGGGCCCCGGGTTCAGCTTGCAGACCTCGATCCCATAGGGCTCCATCTCGAGCCGCAGCGACTTCGACATCGCCTCGAGCGCATGCTTGGTCATTGCGTAGGGCGCGGACAGTGCACCGCTGGAGACCCCGGCGATGGACGACACGGTGATGATTCGTCCCCAACCCTGTGCCTTCATGGCTGGGATGGCGGCCTGGGTCATGCGCAACGTACCGAACACGTTCACTTCGAACACCTGACGTACCAAGTCGATCGGAACGTCGGCCACCGGCCCCAGTTGACCCCGCCCGGCATTGTTCAACAACACGTTGGCGCCAATCGCGCCGGCGGCATCGAGATCGGCTTCGTTGGTGATGTCGAGCTTCATGGCCGTGATGCCCGGGTGGGCTTCGTGGAGCGCATCCGCCTCGGCTTGGTCGATGGTGCCCCCGGTGACCTGGTATCCGGCTTCGGCCAATGCAATGGCGGCGCCACGACCGAAGCCGCTGCCGGCTCCCGTGATCAGGATGTGTCGTGGATGACCCGATGGTGTGGCGGTCGGCGTTGACGGCGGTGTGGAGGACATGGGTTGACACTAACCACCACGACACCTCATCAACCACGAGCCCGGACACCCCCAAACCCCCCGAACCGTGTGCAGATCGGTTCGCTGCGGGGTCGAACATGCACACGGTTCGGGGGGGGAAGGAGGATGGGTAGCCTGCTGGGCAATGAGCGCCCCTACCGAACTCGCCAAGGTCTACGTTCCTGCCGAAGCCGAACCCGTGGTGACCGCCCGATGGCTGGATGCCGACGCCTTCCACGCCGAACCCGCCACGGGTGTCGAGGCACACCGAGACGCCTACTCGATCGTGATCCCACCTCCCAACGTCACCGCTGCACTGCACCTGGGTCATGCCCTCAACAACACACTCCAGGACGTGCTGACCCGGTATCACCGGATGCGTGGGGACCGCACGTTGTGGATGCCGGGAACGGACCATGCCGGTATCGCCACCCAGACCGTGGTCGAGAAGAGGCTGTTGTCCGAGGGAATCAAGCGCCTGGAGATGGGGCGTGACGCCTTCGTGGCCAAGACCCAGGAGTGGAAGGACGAGTACGAGGCCGTCATCCTCGATCAGTTGCAGTCCATGGGTGCCTCGTGCGACTGGGACCGAACCCGCTTCACCATGGACGACATGTGTGCCACCGCGGTCCGCCACGCGTTCTTCGAACTGTTCCGCGCCGGGTTGATCTACCGGGGCAAGCGCCTCGTCAATTGGGACCCGGTCACCCGAACCGCCCTCAGTGACGACGAGGTCGAGATGGAGGAGGTCGAGGGCCACATGTGGTACCTCGACTACCCGTTGGCCGACGGCTCGGGACACATCACCGTCGCGACCACTCGGCCCGAGACCATGCTCGGCGACACCGCGGTGGCCGTGAATCCCGACGACCCCCAGTTCGAGGTGGTACGGGGCAAGTCGGTGTTGCTACCGATCGTGGGTCGGATCATCCCCATCGTCGCCGACGACTACGTGGTGATGGCCGACCCCGAGGGCGATGCCAAGGCCCAGTACGCCAGCGGTTTCCTGAAAGTGACACCAGCCCATGACCCCAATGACTGGGAGATCGGTCTGCGACACGACCTCGAGGTCATCAACATCATGGGCCCCGACGGCTCGATCACCGACCAATACGGCTGGCACGACGTCAGCGACGAGGCCCGGGCCTTCGTCGGCCTGAGTCGTGAAGATGCCCGACAGAAGATCGTCGAGTGGTTCGAGGCGAACGGTCTGTTGGCCGAGGTCCGTGACTACACCCACTCGGTGGGGCACAGCTATCGGAGCCATGTTCCGATCGAGCCCTGGCTGAGCGACCAGTGGTACGTCGCCGTTACCGACGATCGGCTCCGCGGCTCGGCACTCCGGGCCCAGGATGCAGCCCAGACGCCGACCCTCCCCGACGATGTGCCGGCTCGCACCGAGGCGACGGGTGACGGAGGCCTGACCTTCTATCCCGAGCGGTACGCCCGCACGTACTACGCCTGGCACGACAACATTCGGGACTGGTGCATCTCCCGGCAGTTGTGGTGGGGTCACCAGATCCCGGTGTGGACGCGCCTGGTTGTGCGCGAAGAGGCCGAGGTCGAGGTGCGAGACGCTCTGACCGGAGTCGATTTGGACACGGCCCGTCCGGTGACCAGCACATGGACGGCTGCCGGTGCTGCCCATCTGGCCCGATTGGTCACGGTCGATCAGATCGAGGAGGCGGTCTGCGTTCCGCCGCCGTCGACGCTGCAACGGTCGGACCGAACCGACACCAGCATGGACGAGCCAGGTCTGGTGGCGGCCCTCGAGGCCGACGGATACGTCCGAGATCCCGACGTGCTCGACACCTGGTTCTCGTCGGGTCTCTGGCCGCTGTCGACCATGGGCTGGCCATGGCCCGAGGAGTACCCCGACACCATCGGGCTTCTCGAGACCTTCAATCCGACGTCGCTGCTGACCACAGCTCGCGAGATCATCACGTTGTGGGTCAGCCGCATGGTGATGTTCAACCGCTACTTCCGGGGCGGGGACTTACCGTTCCGGGACGTGTTCATCCACGCCATGATCCAGGACGGACATGGTCAGAAGATGTCGAAGAGCCTGGGCAATGGTGTCGACCCGCGCGACATCATTCATTCCCATGGCGCCGATGCGCTGCGCTTCAGCCTGGTTCAGATGACGACCGACACCCAGGACCTGCGGATGCCCGTCGACATGATCTGCCCCCACACCGGAGAGACCTTCACCCCGACCTTCGTCACGACCCCGGCCGGTCATCAGGTGGCGGCCCCCATCCAGGACTCACCCGGGGGCAGCGGGCGGCAGATGGTGAGCCCCTATGGCGCCGCCACCGGCACTGTTTCGCCCACGGTCGACATGCCGTTGGCCCGCAACACATCACCCAAGTTCGACGTCGGGCGCAAGTTCGCCAACAAGGTGTGGAACGCCACTCGTTTCGCTCTTCAGAGCCTGAACGCCGAACACACCGGCGATCCGGTCGATCCGACGACGTCACGTTTCGTCGACCGTTGGATCCTTGCTCGTCTGGCCCAGACCGTCGGTGAGCTGGAGCGGGCCATCGATGGCTACCACTTCAACACCTACGCCGACACGCTTTACCACTTCGTGTGGGACGACTTCTGTGACAACTACCTCGAAGCGATCAAGCCGACGATCCGCGACGAGGTCGACCAACAGGTGGTTCTCGGGGCCGTTCTCGATGCCGTGCTCCGGCTCATGCACCCGGTCTGCCCGTTCGTGACCGAGATGCTCTGGCCCAACGTCAGCGCTGCTCGCACCGGTTCGGTGGCTGGTCTCGAGTTGCCGCCGTCGGATCTGCTGGCGCTGGCGGCCTGGCCAGTCGTCGTCGAGGATGGTGGTCGTTCGCTGGTCGATGCAGAGGTGATCAGATCCTTCGAGCGAGCGAACGAACTGGCGGCCCAGATCCGTCGACTTCGGGGAGAGCGACAGGTCAAACCGAAGCAGCGGCTGACCCTACACGTCGAGTCGGCGGTGCAAGAGCTGATCGAGACCTGCGACGGATTCGTCGAGACGTTGGCCGGTATCGGGGTCGTCGTCCCCTTGGTGGGGGTCGAGCTCCCGGCCGTGTCGAGTTCGATTGCGTTCGAGGGTACGCAGGTGGTGGTCTCGGACCTGGTGGCAACGGTCGACGTCGATGCCGAGAAGGCCCGGCTCGACAAGGTCATCGCCGACCTGTCGAAACAGATCGCCAACTTCGAGGGTCGCCTGGCCAACGAGAAATACGTCCAGAATGCCAAACCCGAACTGGTACAGGAGACCCGGGATCAGCTGGCCGCCACCCAGGCCGACCTCGCGGTCGCTCGGTCCGGACGTTCGTCTCTGGGCTGAGCGCACAGGACCACGCCCGCGGGGACCACTCGGCTGCCGGTGAACGCTGTCGAGGCCGTGATGAGCCCGATGGGCATCGGAGGACACGATCAACATCGAACGAGCCCGGGTGTTGCCGGTTGCGCTATCCGCCGGGCTCTGGCGGCTCGAACGGCAATCTGACCGTGATGGTGAGTCCGGTTGGTTCGGTGGACGACGGCACCATGATGCCGCCGTGAGCAGCGACGATGGCCGAGGCAATGGACAGGCCCAGACCGTTGCCTCCGGTGGCCCGGGCTCTGGCATCGTCGGCCCGGTAGAAGCGGTCGCCGAGGTGGGAGAGCTGTTCGGGGGTGACGCCAGGTCCATCGTCACTCACCTCGATCGTGACGCCGTCGGAATCACACGAGAGGGTGATGTCGCACGTCGTGTCGTCCGGCGTGTGGGTGCGGACGTTGGCCAGCAGGTTGTCGATGACCTGTCGAAGCCGGGCCGGGTCCCCGGTGGTGGTGATGACACCGTTGATGTGGGGTCGCACGACTCGTCGGGGCTCCAGTGTCCTCGCAGCGTCGACCGCAGCCAACACGATCTCGGTCAGGTCGGCGGTCTCGCGGGCCAGGGGTCGACGCTCGTCGAGTCGGGCCAGCAGGAGCAGATCGTCGATGAGTTCGGCCATCCGGGCCGTCTCGGACCGGATGCCGGCCATCGATCGAGCCAGGTCCTCGGGCCGTTCCCGGGCTCCGCTCTCGAACAGTTCGGCGTAGGCGGCCGTTGCCGCCAGCGGCGTGCGCAGTTCGTGGCTCGCATCGGCCACGAAGCGCCGCATGCGAGCCTCGGATGCCTGGAGCTGACGCATGGTCTGTTCACGTTCGGCCCGGGCGTCGTCGAGTCGGTCGAGCATGTTGTTGAGGGTGCGAGCCAGATTGCCGACCTCGGTGGGTTCATCGCCGCCCGGGACTCGCTGGTCCCCCAATCCCTGGTCGGTGATGTCTGCCGCGCTCGACTCGACCCGACGCAGCGGCCGAAGGCTGATGCGAACCAGCCACCACGACAGGAGCAGAACGCCGGTCATGGCCAGCAGACTCGAGAGGGCAAGGGCGGTGACCAACCTTCCTCGGGTCTCGTTGACCTCGTGCAGGGATTGACCGATCAGGAGAATCGTTTCGTCTCCCAGGGGATCGATGCGGACCCGGATGCCATCGCCCTCATCGCCTCGGGCCGCGATGGTCTGGAAGCCGGCCCGACGATCGAGGGCCTCCAGATCGCCGGTGAAGGGTTCTTCACCTGGGGACTGGGCCGCCGTTTCGAACAACACCTGGTCATCGCGACCCACGATGGCCACGTACAGGCCGGGCGCGATCTGCGGGATCAGTGGCCAGTTGCCCTGCTCGGCTCGGGCCAGTTGTTCGATCGGAGGATGCGCCCCCCGCAACGTCTCGTCGATCTGCTGGATCTGCGACCTGGTGACGAGGGTGAGTGTCGCCGAACCGACCAGCACGAGACCGAACAGCAGCGCGAAGCCGGTGGCGATCATCAGACGGGTCCGGAGTGACACCGTCGTCAGGTCTGTTCTCGGAGCACGTAGCCGACCAGTCGGACGGTGTGGATCAGGGGTGCGCCGTGCTCGTTCAGTTTCTTGCGGAGGTAGCTGATGTAGGTCTCACAGATGTTGGAGTCGCCGTCGAAGTCGTAGTGCCACACGTTCTCGAGGATCTGAGCCTTCGACAGCACGCGGCCCGGATTCGTCATGAAGTACTTCAGCACGCTGAACTCGGTGGCCGTGAGTTCGATCACGGCCCCGGCTCGCCTGAGCTCGTGGGCATCGACATCGAGTTCGAGGTCGGCGAAGCGCAACACGGTCGATGCGTTGTCGGCGTTTCCGGCTCGGCGCAGGATGGCTCGCACCCGCATCACGAGTTCGGCCAGAGAGAACGGCTTGGTCAAGTAGTCGTCGGCGCCGGCGGCGAATCCTTCGGCTTTGTCTTCGAGGGTGTCGCGAGCCGTCAGGAACAGAATCGGGGTCGTGATCCCATCGGCTCGTAGTCGCTTGGCGATCTCGAAACCATCGAGATCGGGGAGCATGACATCGAGAACCACGAGAGCAGGGTCGAGTTCCTGGGCCGCAACCAGGGCCGCCCGCCCCGTTGTTGCTTCGGTCACCTCGAAGCCTTCGTACCGTAGTGACGTGGCCACTGCGTCGACCAACGATGGCTCATCGTCGACGACGAGAATCCGCAGGGGTGTTTGGTTCATCGGCTGGTCCGAATCGGGCGTTCCTGGACTCCTGGCGAGTTGGGCCACGACGGACGCGATGACGGGGGGGATGGGGTCAGGGTCGACATCAGGTCGGGCACGAGGGAAGTGTGGCAGCTGTCGGTGTTCGAACCCAGCTTCGAACCGACTTCTACGCAGCGCCTCAGGTCACGCTCAGCTGGCCCTCATCCAGCGACGATCCGGCAACGGAAGGAGGGATGCCTGTCCCGGAGGCCGCAACAGGATCGGTTGCGTCAGAACCGATCCGGCCCGTCTCCAGAAGTTCTCAGCGGACGCTTACCTTGGTCTCAGCGGTGCTTGATCCGGAATTGCCTCAATGGGTGACATGACCACGAATGCCCTTTCGTCTGCCGAAGTGAACGATGACGTGATGGCCGATCGGTTGGCCAGACTGGCTGCGCGAACACCATCGAAGGCCGGCAGTCCTGTTGCCGCCACGTCCCAGGTCGGCGCCCGGAGGAAGCGGCGGCATGCGGCCAAGAAGTCCCGCTACGCGGCCCTCGCACTGAGCCTGGTGTCGACCGCCGGCCTGGCCGCGACCTTTGCGTCGCTCGACGCCGGTACCTCCACGCAGATCGCGGGTTCGGGTGGCATCGTCTCGACGTCGGGAATCGTCACGGCGAGCACACCCGCCGCCGGGGGCACCGTCAGCATCGGGACAGCCGATCCGGTGACAACAGCCGCCACCACTCGAGCAACGGTTCCGATGACGCAGACCGAGACCGTGGTGAACGGTGACGTGTTCACCAACAAGTGGGGACCGGTACAGGTCCAGGCAACGTTCGGGGCCGACGGAAGCCTGCTCGGCGTGGACACGTTGCAGACGCCGTTCCAGGACGACAAGAGTGTGCGCATCAACGACCGAGCGGTTCCGGTGCTGAACTCCGAGGCACTCTCGGCCCAGTCCTCGGCCGTCCACACCGTGTCGGGTGCCACCTACACGAGTGACGACTATCAGCGCTCGCTGCAATCGGCCATCGACACGGCGCGGGCAGCCGGACTGACGGAGCTGGCATGACCGTCAACGGCTCGAAACTGTCCCGGTGCGGTTTCCATCACGTCGAGCACGTCATGGGAACGGCCGTCAGTATCGACGTGCGCGACCCCACGGTGTCGAGGTCGGCGATCGACGAGGTGGTGGCCTGGTTCCATCACGTGGACGACACGTTCAGCACCCACAAGGTCCAGAGCCCCATCAGCGCGCTGGGTCGGGGCGAGATCACCCTGGAGGAGGCCGGTCCCGAGATCCGGGGTGTGCTCGAACGATGCGAGGACATGCGAGCCATCACCGACGGGGCCTTCGACGCCTTCGAGGTGGCGGCCCCGAACGGGACCAGTCTGGATCCGTCGGGCTTGGTCAAGGGGTGGTCGGTGCAGATGGCGGCCGAGATGCTCGAACGGCACGGCGCCGAGAATTTCTGCGTCAATGCCGGTGGTGACATCGTGTTGCGAGGTCAACCCGAGGTCGGGGAGCGTTGGCGGGTCGGTATCCGACACCCCGTCCTCCCCGAGGCCCTGGCGTTGGTCATCGAAGCCGAGGGTCCACTGGCGGTGGCGACCTCGGCCACCTACGAACGAGGAGCCCACATCGTGAATCCTGGGACCCATCGCGGTGCCGATCTGATCGCCAGCGCCACCGTGGTCGGGCCCGACCTGACCGTTGCCGACTCCTTCGCAACCGCGGTGTTCGTGATGGGCGTCGACGGGATCGAGTGGATCGAACAGCAGCACGGCTACGACGCCTATGTCATCGACCGCGATCATCAGACCCGGTGGAGCGAAGGGTTCAACCGCTTCCGAGTGGGCACATCCGCCGTCTGAACGAGCCGGGAGGAGACTTCCGACTCAGACGTGGGGCAGGATTTCCTCGCCCACCTGTTCCAAGACCTCGTACCGGGGGTCGAAGGGCGGCAGGATCATCAGTTGGTGCAGTCCCTCCTCGGCCAGGGTGCCCAGTGTGTCGATGACTTCTTCCCGGGTCCCGATGATGCAGCTGGCATCCATCAGCTCACGGGTGAGGAACTGTTCTTCGTCGGGCATCACCCAGCAGTTGTGGCCTTGATGCACGTACTGGTGGCGGACCTCCTCGGGGATCTGTTCCATCTTGGCCACGTAGTCGTCCCACCCCGGGATGCGAGAGCCGGCCGAGGAGCGACCGAAATTGCGGTACTGGTCGTAGCTGTAGTGCAGGGATGCCATGGCGAAGGCGCCACAGAGTCGTTTGACCCGATCCGAGTCGCGGGCTTCGCCTGGCTCGAGCACGACGATGGTGCTGAGAGAGCAGGTCAGGAAGCTCTCTCGGTCGATGTCGCGTCCGACCTCCGCAGCGCCTGCTTCCAGTCCCTGCCACACCCACTGCATCCCGCCTCGCTTGGGTGGGATGGACAGCACCGCACCGTCGCCGTGCTTGCCGGCAAGGGCCATGGACTTGGGTCCGAAGCTGGACACGTACATCGGGATCCGGTCCTGGAAGTTCACGAAACCCTTGTCGGCCATGATGTGGCGAATCGGGGAGGTTCGCCCCCGCCAGGTGAAGTCCGCTTCCTCGCCCCGAAGCAGCGGAGCCAAGACGGTGAGGTAGTCGTCGAACTCGTCGATCCGCATCGGCTTGTGACCCATGATGCGCATGGCCGTGTTGCCGGTGCCGATGCCCAGGAACGTGCGACCGGGAGCCAGCTGATTGATGGTGGCCATGCTGGAGGCCGTGATGGGGGCGGTGCGGGTGGCAGCAACCGTCACGCCGGTCCCGACCTGGATGGTCGACGTGCGGTCGGCGACCAGGGCCAGCGTGGCATAGGGGTCGCTCCAGATCATGTGACTGTCGGCGATCCAGGCGTGGGTGTAGCCCAGCTCCTCTGCCCGGACGATGTAGTCGATGTCGTCGATCTTGGAAGCGAAACAGATGCCGAGGTCCATTGCCGGAGTCTTGCAAACCCTCTGCTGGTTGGCGAACGGCTGGTTGGCGAACGGCTGGTCAGCGGCGGGCGTTGCCGATGCGGTCATCGCTGGAGCCGGACGGAAAGGTGAACGCGGTCACCACCGCGCTGGCGAAGTACATGGCGGCGATGAAGAGCCAGGCCCATCGGTAGCCGCTGAGACTGGCCGAGCCGTCGGCCCCGGTCGACAACAGCGTCACCACGATCGAGATTCCGAGCGCGTAGCACACCTGTTGCGTGGTTCGCAGGGTGGCGTTGGCCGTACCGAACTTTGCCATCGGGACGTCGCTGATGCCGGCACTTGCCCAGGTGGCGATGGTGGTGCCGACACCCAGCCCGACCAGAGCGCTGATGGGTACGTAGACATCGAACACATGGGGGTCCTCGTCCAGGAGCAGGAAGAACAGCAGATAGCCG
>ERZ888423.2834-NODE-2834-length-12300-cov-6.092609_pt1 | contig 12300 bp, 13 predicted proteins | sample MGYA00520523_ERZ888423 | MGnify/ENA primary metagenome ERZ888423 (study PRJEB32303, sample SAMEA104408611) | aquatic metagenome | biome: Brackish water; feature: Pelagic; material: water | place: Baltic Sea | collected 2014-06-08T10:24:00 | depth 30,27 m ...
TTTGCTATCTCACCTATCTTATTTGCTGGCATAGGGATATTTGTAATTATGGGCACCTCAAATGCCGTTAATCTTACTGATGGCTTGGATGGTCTTGCAATTCTTCCTACGATCTTGATAGCTGGTGGGCTCGGTTTAATTGCTTATGCGATGGGTAATCAGGTTATAGCGAATTATTTATTTATTCCTTTTCATCCATTTACAGGAGAATTAATTGTATTTTGTGGAGCTCTTATTGGTGCGGGCATTGGCTTCCTTTGGTACAACACTTATCCTGCTGAAATTTTTATGGGAGATTTGGGCTCTTTGACTCTTGGGGCCATTCTAGGCACCCTTGCTGTTCTCCTGAGGCATGAGGTTGTTTTTGCGATTATGGCTGGAGTCTTTGTTATGGAAACTCTAAGCGTCATTATTCAAGTTGGTTCATTTAAACTGAGAGGCAAGAGAGTCTTTTTAATGGCACCAATTCACCATCATTTTGAGCTTAAAGGTTGGGCAGAGCCCAAGGTAATTGTTCGTTTTTGGATTATTACTTTCGTACTTGTGTTATTTGCGCTCGCAACATTAAAGCTTAGATAATTCAGTCAATGAAGTCTTTAATCTTTGGATATGGTATTACAGGCCAGTCTTTTGCGAGATATTTATCAAATAAATTAATAGATTTTGATATATACGATCGATCCTTCATTGATCATCCCAATGCATTTAGCAAGCTGCCAGATAGAAAAAAATTAGATTCCTATCAGATGGTCTACATGAGCCCAGGTATCAATTTGCGGAAACTTTATCCAGGCAATGAATTGCATGCATTGCCCTATCTAACTGATCTAGATATTTTTTTTAAAGAAGATACTTCTTTTAAGATTGGTATTACTGGTACCAATGGAAAAAGTACTTGCTGCATGCATCTGAATCAATTGATACAAGGCTCTCAAATTTTAGGAAATTTTGGCATGCCTCTTCTTGATGCAATTAATTCAGGGAAAGAGTATTCGATAATTGAGCTCTCCAGTTTTCAATTAGAAAAAATGCAGCAGAATGGCTTGGATTATGGAGTGTTGTTGAATATGCGATCAGATCATCTCGACCATCATGGTACTTTGAAGAGTTATCAAAATGCTAAAAAGCGAATTTTACAATCAAAGAAATCTACCAGTGAAAATGATCCCTTTTTACTTTACAAAGAAATTATAGGAAAGCCATATCAGGGAGATTTGCTGCGTAGCCACTTGATCAATTTACCTCATAGGCTAGAAGCATGCACACCAAGAAATGGCTTGCAAGTAATCAACGACTCGAAGTCAACCAATACAGATTCTTTAAAATATGCCTTGAAAAATCTTCCAGTGAGCGCTTATCACCATTTAATTATCATGGGAGATCCAGCAAAAGAACAATATAAAAATCTTAGGATTACAGGACCGAGTAATGTGTTTATCTGCGGCAAATACTCTGAATCACTTGCAGAAAAAATATTGCATCAAAATAAATTCATCTTTCCTTCGCTAGAGGAGACACTAAAGCATATTAAGTCTTTGCAACAAAAATCCGGAATATTATTTTCTCCCGGACATCCAAGTGGAGAGGATTTTCAGAATTTTGAGGTCAGGGGCAATTACTTTAAATTGCTAGTCAGGGAAATATTTGATGATTAATAAAGACAATATCTTAATTATTTTACCTTTCCTCTGCTTGCTTTTCATCGGCATAATCATGGTGACTTCTTCAAGCGTCTATGTTGCAGAAAAAATGTATGGGAATCCATTTCAGTTTGCAGAAAAACAGATCATTTTTCTTTGCATAGGCATGCTGGCAACAATTATTGCAATGAGCATCCCTTCAAATTTATTTTATCATTATGATTGGTTTTTTTTATTGGCATCATTTCTCTTATTGTTAGCGCTCTTACTTCCAGGCATTGGAACTGAGGTTAATGGAAGCACCAGATGGATTAGACTTGGACCTATTAATATCCAACCATCAGAGATTAGTAAACTTGCGTTGTTGATTTATATCTCTGGCTATTGCGTTAGGCGGCAAAGTGAAATTAACACAACCCTAGGTTTTTTTCGTCCCTTGGTAATATTGGCTGGTTTTGGCCTTTTAATCATGAGTCAACCTGATTTAGGCTCCACTCTTGTCATTAGTATGATGGTAATAGCTATATTATTTTTTGCTGGGATATCGTTTCTGCAATTTTTATTATTAATTTGCTTGATGGTGTCCTTTGCAGCATATGCAGTTTTTTTTATAGCTTTTAGATACGCTCGATTAATTTCATTCACAGATCCTTTTGCTCATTTTAAAGAAGCTGGCTGGCAATTAGGCAATGCTCTGCTTGGGATAGGAAGGGGGGAATGGTTTGGAGTTGGCTTGGGTAATAGCATTCAAAAAAATCTTTATTTACCAGAGCCTCATACAGATTTTATTTTTGCTGTTCTAGTTGAGGAATTTGGTGTTGCTGGCAGTTTAATTCTGTTAGCTCTATATGCTTTTTTAATAGTTGGAATTATCATGACAGCAATCAAATCCATAGAGCTTGGAAATTTATTTAACGGATTGTTTGCATTTGGTACTGGTATCTTGATCGCTATTCAAGCTCTTTTTAATATTGGCGTAAATTTAGGAATGTTACCTACCAAAGGCTTAACCCTTCCTTTTATCAGCTACGGTGGAACAAGCTTGATCGTTTTTATGTTTATGATCGGGATGGTTTTAAGAATCAATTATGAAAACAGAGTGACAAAATAATGAAATTTTTAATTTCAGCTGCTGGAACTGGCGGACATATTTTTCCTGCCCTCAGGTTTTGCTTATCATGCATGGAGCAATCACATCAGGTTATTTGGGTAGGCACTAAGCAAGGCATGGAGAGTCAAAGAGTACCAGAGCATAACATCCCCTTTTTAACTGTTCCCATGAGCGGGTTTAGAGGAAAGAGTGTTTTAAAGAAAATTGCTGCTCTGCTTGGCTTGGTCTCCTCAACTATTAAGTCAGTGATTTATATAGTCCACAATCAAATAAATTGCGTAGTTTGTTTCGGTGGCTATATCTCATTGCCTGTTGGTATTGCTGCAATAATCTGTCGTAAAAAATTAATTTTGCACGAGCAAAATGCTGTGCTTGGCTCATCCAACAAGCTACTTTTAAAGTTTTCTAAGATCGTTTTTTTAGGGATGCCGCTTGTAACTCCACATCATCAAAAGATGAAGGTTGTCGGAAATCCGATAGAGCAATTCTTACAAAATGATGTTGTTCCTAGTCACTTTGATGAAGGAATTCTCAGAATCTACGTTACAGGAGGGAGCCTAGGATCAGAGTTTATCAATCAGCATGTTCCTTTTGCTTTAAGCGCCTTAGATATTCCAATGGAAATTAAGCATCAGGCTGGACGCAATAAATCTGAAGGAATAAAGACCCGATATTCTTCAAATCTCTTGGTTGATATCAGTGAATTTTACAACGAACCTTCTGCAAATATTCATTGGTCGGACTTTGTGATTTGTAGAGCTGGAGCTCTTACTTTAGCGGAGGTAAGTAGTTTAAAGCGGGGGTGTTTAATGATACCCCTTCCTTCAGCCATTGATAATCATCAACTTGAAAATGCTCGCCAAGTAGAAAAGCTTGGCTTGGGGGTAATCTATGAAGAATCAGAGCCAGTCTCAGAATTACAAGAAAAATTAAAAAATATTATAAATCAAAAAAAATACCTTACTTGGCAGACTAGCGCACCTCAAACTGATCATTTTCAAGCGTCTGAAAGGATGTTAAGTTCAATTCTACAACTCAAATAATTATCAAAATGCGGTCACTAGGTTTTCAAAAATTTAAAAAAATTCATATGATTGGTATTGGCGGATCTGGAATGATTGGGGTTGCGATGATTCTACAGAAGAGAGGGTTTAATGTTACAGGATCAGATTTATTACTTACACCGGAGCTAAAAGAATTAAAAAAACTTGGTTCAAAAGTTCAATTGGGGCATGAACCTCGTCTAATTAAAAATGCTGACCTCGTAGTTGCCTCCTCAGCAATTTCAAAAAAAATCCAGAGCTGGTATTTGCACAGAAATCTGACATCACCATTATTCCTCGAGCAGAGATGTTAGGGACTCTCATGAAACCTTATAGAAGTATTGCGGTTGCTGGGAGTCATGGCAAAACCTCCACTACAAGCATAAGTGCAAGTATTTTCAATGCAGCTGGTCTCAGTCCAACCTATGTAATTGGCGGACAAGTCTTGAGCATTGGGCGAAGCTCGAACCTAGGAGAGGGCAATCACATTATTGTTGAGGCTGATGAAAGTGACGGCTCATTCTTACACTTACAGCCGGAGGTTGCGATCATTACAAATATTGATAATGATCATTTAAATTTTTATGATTTCAGTCAAGCAAAATTAAATCAATCCTTTGTAAGTTTTGCTGAAAATTTACCCTTTTATGGTCACTTAATTCTTAATTTAGATGATATGAATATTAGAAAAATTGAAAAAAATATTCATAGGAAAAAAATTAGCTTTGGTTTCACTGACATCAATCAATATCAAATTATTAATGTGGAATTAATGCAAGGAATGCAAAAATTTCAATTATTTGATCATTTATCAAGAAAGCTCTATAAATTTACCACCTCTTTAAGCGGCAAGCATAACCTCTATAATCTTGCAGCAGCAATTTGCTTGGCATTGGAAGAGGGTATCTCCATTTCAAATATTAAGAAAGGGCTGAGGGAATTTAAAGGGGTTGGTCGAAGGTTTGAGATTTCAGAAGTCACAGTTGCCAACACATCTAAAATTTTAGTTGATGATTATGGACATCATCCAGCAGAAATTTTAGCAACCTTTCTTGCTGTAAAAGAAAAATTTCCAAAAAAACGTATTTGTATGATTTTTGAGCCTCATAGGTTCTCAAGAACCCAGCAGCTTTTTCATGACTTTGTGAAAGTGCTATCTAAAATTGATCAATTGCTCTTGCTGGATATATATCCTGCGAGCGAAGCGCCTATTCAAGGAGTATCTTCTAAAAAATTGATAGTTGGGGTAAACCAAAGTGGTGGAAATGGGGTTTATATACCAACTCATTTAGTGCAAAAGTGGATTGCAAAACATGCCCAGGAGTTTGATATTTTAATTACACAGGGAGCCGGAAATATTTCACAGTTAAATAATTCAATTCAAAAGAAATGGGCTCTAAAAAAATAATCGTTTTATATGGAGGTGAGTCTTCAGAGCGAGAGGTGTCCCTTGAGAGTGGTAAAAATATTTATATAGCAATTCTTGAGTTGGGGTATGAGGCAAGCTTGATTGACTATCCCAATGATTTTACGCCAGCTATTCTGCAAGAGCATAACTACGTTTTCATTGCCTTGCACGGCCAAGATGGCGAGTCAGGTGCTTTGCAGGACTATTTGCTAAAATGTGGTATTGAGTACTCAGGCAGCGACTCAGCTGCATGTCTAAAAACTTGGAATAAAGCTCGATGCAAAGAAGCGCTGAAGGCAAATGATATTGCAACACCTAGATGGGCATCAATTCCAGAGCTATCTGAGGATTACGCTAATTTGTCTTTACTTAAGCAAGAAATGTTTACGCCTTCCTACCCACTTTTTTTAAAGCCTGAAGAGGATGGATCTAGCATTGATGTTTTTAAAATTTTACATCAACAGGATATGCTTGATGCCATAAAAAACTGCACCAATAAAATCAGACCCTTTATCCTTGAAGAAAGCATTGATCACAGAGAGCTTACTGTCCCGATTCTTAATGGAGAGTGCTTGCCATCAGTCGAAATTATCACCAGCGAATCTTTTTATAATTACGAGGCAAAATATCTTAGAGATGATACTCAGCTGATCAGAGCCAATTTATCTCCCGATGAGCAAAAAAGATTAGACGCACTTTGCATAAAAACTTTTCATGCCCTGGGGTGCAAGGGCTGGGCGCGTATTGACTTGCTCCAAGATATTGATGGAAATTTCTACATCTTAGAAGTAAACACTGTTCCGGGTATGACCTCGCATAGCTTGTTTCCTAGCTCTGCAAAAATTGCTGGGTTGGATTATAAGTCCTTAGTTAGAGAGATTATTGAAGGTGCCTAGATTAAAATTCTATCATTGCTGGATTCTTTTATTTACTGTTGCAGGCTGCAACAAATCTGATGGCCAACATATAGTTATTAATTTTGAAAATAGGCTAACCCTTAAAAAGGAAGTAGATATGATACAAAATATTCAATCTCTGCTCTCAAGCCAGCAAATACAAATATATTTACAGGATCAGCTGTGGATTGAAACCTTCTTAATTAAAAGTAGTTTTTTCAAACCAACTGAAGTATTCATTCAAAGCAAAAAACCAAAGTATGTTTGGAGAAAAAAATTTTACATGGATCATAAGCTATCTAAGTTTTTATATGACGGCCAGCATTCTCATCTAATACACTTAGATATGCCCATAGAGTCTTTATATTCTTGGATAGAAGCAGAAGATGAAGTGACCCTGGCTTTAGATCAATTTGATCTAGTTATTGAAGAGGTAAATTTTAACCCCGCAGGAGGGTGGCACCTGATTACTAAAAATTTACGGATTAATCTTGGAGATGATTTATCTACTCAGACATATCAAAAACTTTCACTTACTCTGAAATATATGTTCGAAAATAACCTAACACCTAGTATCATTGATCTAAGATATAAAGCCGGAGCAGCATTAAATTATGGCAAATAATGGAACAAAAGATTCTGATTACGTTGTAGGACTAGATATTGGAACTTCTAAAGTAGTTTGCATTATTGGAAAATATATAGATCAGCATTCCATAGAAATTATCTCTATGGGCTCATATCCCTCCTCAGGCTTAAAGAAAGGCGTAGTAGTTAATATCGATGCTACTACAGATGCTATTCAAAAATCTCTTGATCAAGCCAAAACTTCATTTGAGGGTAAAATTAAAAATGTCTATGTGGGCATAGCGGGAAACCATATCCGAAGTTTAAATTCTCATGGAATTGTTGGAATCAAAGACAAAGAGGTGACTCCTGGTGATATTGATCGAGTGATGGAAGCTGCTCAAGCAGTAGCGATACCTTCTGATCAGAGAGTGCTGCATGTTTTACCTCAAGAATACGTTATAGATGACCAAGATTCTATCAGAGAGCCATTGGGCATGTCTGGCGTTCGATTAGAATCGCATGTGCATCTAGTAACCTGCGCAAATAATGCCATTCAAAATATTGAAAAGTGCGTTAAAAGATGCGGGATTGATATTGATGGCTTTGTTTTAGAGCAATTAGCAAGCTCATATTCTGTTTTATCTGAGGATGAAAAAGAGTTGGGGGTCTGCTTGGTAGATATTGGTGGCGGCACAACTGATATTGCTGTCTTTAACTCTGGCTCTATTGCGTTTACCGGAGTTATTCCAATAGCTGGTGACCAAGTCACCAGTGATATTGCAGTTGCCTTGAGAACTCCAACAGCTCAAGCTGAAGACATTAAACAAAAACATGGGTGTGCCGCAGCTGAGCTTACAAATGATGGAGAGGTTCTAGAGGTTATGAGGGTTGGTGGAAGGCCCCCGGAAGATTTATCACGAAGGTCATTGGCTGAAATAATTGAGCCAAGATATGTTGAACTCTTTGAATTAATAAAAGCGGAAATTCAACGTAACGGTTTTGAAAACAAAATTCCAGCTGGAATTGTCCTAACAGGTGGAACTTCTAAAATAGAGGGCGCAGTGCAACTAGCCGAATCGATTTTTCAAACAAGCGTGCGACTTGGTATTCCAGAAAAATTTAGCGGAATGGAATCAGTTCTCAAGAATCCTATTTATGCAACAGCCCTGGGGTTGGTTGGTTTCGGGTTTGATCAGCTTGAGCAGAGCTACACATTAGAGAATAATAAATCCTTTTTTGACCGAGCTTTTGGTTTCTTAAAAAATAATTATTGATTGCTGCAGTCATTTATCTTAGAATTCACGCTCCTTGGTTTTTTGATACCCAAAAAATCTATTAACTCATAAGGAAATATATGAATAACTACGAACTAACACTAATCCTAAATCCCGACTTATCTTCTAAGTTTGATGACTTTGAGTCTAAATTTTCAAAAGTTTTGGCCGATATCGGGTTTGAAACCAAGAGACTAGAGAATATTGGAAGAAGGCAGCTGGCATACAGCATTCTAAATCATAATAAAGGGCACTATGTCATTTATCAGCTAGAAGGTCCTGCTGCGGGAGCTGTAGAGCTTGAAACTAAGCTCAAATACGATACTGCTGTGATTAGAAGTCTCTTGTTAAAAGTGGATACTCTCTCTCTTGAAGATTCTTTACTGATGATCGAATCACGAGAAGCTAAAAAAGCTCCAGAAGAAATCAAGGTAACTCCACCCAAAGGAAAGGTAGCTGAAGAGCCTAAGCCAAAAGAAGATGTTGCTGAAGATACCAATACAACGGAGACTGAATAATGTCACAAGATGCAAAAAAGAATTTTAATTACAAGAACATAGATCTCTTAAAGAGATATATAACAGAAACTGGAAAAATTATTCCTGCCAGAGTATCCAATGTTAGCGCTGCGGAACAAAGAAAGCTAACTAAATCAATCAAGATTGCAAGGTTCTTGGCTTTGCTTCCATACACAGATTCACATAGATAAATTATGAAAATTATACTTTTAGACAAAATCCAAAAACTGGGTGGAATCGGTGACGTTGTAGATGTCAGTTCCGGCTATGCCAGAAATTTTCTAATTCCAAAAAAGAAAGCCATGTTTGCTTCAGAAGACAATCTAAAATATGTCGAAAGCAGAAAGTCTGAGTTAGCTGCTGCATCAGCTGATGAGGTTGCTAAAGCTCAAGGTTTATCAGATTCCATATCAGGCTCAAGGGTAGAGATCAAAGTTCAAGTCACAGAAGAGGGAGTTTTGTATGGTTCGGTTGGAACTAGAGAAATTTCAGATGCATTTTCAGCTATTGATTTTGATGTTGATAAAAGCGTGGTACAGCTTCCAGAAGGACCGCTGAAGGAGCTTGGAGATTACTCCATTACTTTACTTTTCCATCCAGAGGTTTCTTGCGTTGTTGAAGTTTCAGTTCAGCCAGAATAGTTGTTATCTTGATAATATGATGTAAAAATCATATTTATGTCAATCCAGTCCATAGAAAATACAGAACAAGTCCGCGACCTTGAAAAGGCCGTGTTAGGCGGCTTGATGCTAGAAACTGAGAGATATGATGCTGTGAGTCTAATCATTCAATTTTCTGATTTTGAAGGCCAAGACCATCAAAGTATATTCCAGTCCATGGGAGAACTGGTGTACTCCAACAAACCACTTGATCCTTTAACCGTTTCAGATCGACTGGATAGCAAAAATCTTCTCACCAGAGCTGGCGGCAAAAATTACCTTATTGACCTAGCTTCTGCCAGCCCATCTGCAGCTAATCTTGAAGCCTATGCTGAAATGATTCGTCAAAAATCTATTTCCAGGAAATTGATGAAAATCAACTCAGAAATAGCTCAATTAATTCTTAATCCACAAGGCAAAGATGCGGCTGCATTGCTTGATGAAGCGGAAACAAAAATTTTCTCATTGAATGATGAGGCTAGCAAAACTGCTTCAAGCATTCAGAAATTAGATGTCTTGATACCTCAGTCCATTGATAGGTTAAATCAAATTGCCAATAGCGGTTCCTCTTTGCTAGGCTCATCAACGGGCTTCAAAGATCTAGATGCTAAATTACAGGGTTTGCAGAAAGGTGACCTGATTATTGTGGCAGCTAGACCCAGCATGGGTAAAACTGCTTTGAGCATGAATATAGTAGAGAATTTCTTATTAAACAAAGAGGTTAAGGGCGGCGTTCTTGCATTCAGTCTTGAGATGCCAGCTGAATCGTTGACTACTAGACTCCTTGCGAGCAATGCTAAGATTGACCAACAAAAAGTCCGATCAGCATCCATGAATCAAAATGATTTAAAAAGATTTATGGAATCCTCTTCTAAGCTGAAAGATCTGCCTTTGTACATTGATGATAGTTCAATGTTATCTCCCATGGAATTAAGGGCTAGAGCTAGAAGAATTCATAGGCAGGAACCTCATGGCTTATCTTTAATAGTAGTTGATTATCTTCAGTTAATGGAATTACCCTCTTCAACTGAAAATAGAGTGAATCAAATATCAGAAATATCTCGATCTTTAAAAATGCTAGCAAAAGATTTAAATGTCCCAGTGATAGCATTGTCTCAGCTAAATAGGTCTGTAGAGCAACGCCCTAATAGGAGACCTGTTATGTCAGACTTAAGGGATTCCGGTGCTATTGAGCAAGATGCAGATGTAATTTTATTCATCTATAGGGATGAAGTTTATAATGAGGATTCTGAGGAAGGTAACAAAGCAGAAATAATTATAGGCAAACAAAGGAATGGCCCTATTGGAAAAGTAAACCTGACATTCCTCAAGGAATTTACTAGATTTGAGGATTTTGCAGTAGATAGCTATTACGACAACATCCAATGATGCAACCAAATTCTGAACTCATTATTGACTATGGGTTAGTAAGAAATAATATTCAGTTCATTAAAGACCAAATCTCACCATCATCGAAGTTTATGGCAATTGTTAAAAGCAATGCCTACGGCCATGACCTGGATACAATGGTGCGAGCTCTAAATGATAGCGTTGATGGTTTTGGCGTGGTCCGTCTTGAAGAGGCAATTAATTTACGAGCAAAATCTGTTTTACCAATCTTGATGATGCAAGGAGTCTACTCTATAGAAGCTTATGATGAATTAAAAAATCATAAAATTTGGACCACGATTCATTCTCTTGCGCAAATTCCTCTGGCTCAGAAATATTTAGATGATTTAATATTCTGGATTAAAATTAACACAGGAATGAATAGGCTGGGACTGCAGTTACATGAATTAGAGGCATGTGCCTCTTTTATTAAGGAGGGTAACGTTCTGATGACCCATTTGGCATGCGCAGATAATCCCCGTGATGAGATGAATCAAAGACAATTTTTAAAATTTGATGAGGCCTGGAAGAATACAAACCAGAAATTACTTCGCAGCGTTGTTAATTCAGCTGGAGCAATCAATTTTCCAAAACAATCTCATGATTGGTCTAGAATAGGCATTGGAATGTATGGAGGTCTGCCGCATATACCAGATCTTAAAACAGCCATGTCTTTTAGAAGTCAAATTATTGGATTTCAAGATCTAAAGTTGGGAGAGCGAATTGGTTATGGTGGTCGGATAAAAACTTCGAGAAATACGAAACTTGCAATAGTTTATTGTGGATATGCCGATGGGTTACCCCAGCCAACCATTGATGGAACCAAGGTTAGAGTGAATAATGATATTGCTAATGTTATGGGAAGAGTCAGCATGGATTTAATTTCTATTGATGTCACTGATAATCCGAATTGCGCCATTGGTGATTGGTGTGAATTTTGGGCACCTGATTTATCTATCAATCTAACTACTCAAACAAATCATTTGATTCCCTATGAACTGATGACCAAAATAAGTCCAAGAGTAAAAAGACACTATGTGAATGTATGAAAATTAATTATGTAAAAAATAACCCAAGAGATATTCGCTTGGAAGAAGAATTACCTCCCTATATGACAGAAGCTGTAGCAGATGACATCGTGGAGATTTTTAAAACACCATTAGCTGGATCTTACAATTGGGATTACACCATTCAAGATAATAGAATCAAGAAGCTTTATGAGCTTGGCAAGGAATTAAATTGGAATGTTGAGCTTGATATAGATTGGTCCAGACCTTTTGTAAAATTCACTGAGTCAGTAGAAATTTTTTGGGATGAATTTCCCCCTTATCAAAAACTGTCTTATCAAAAGAAGGTTGAGTTTTTAAATCATAGAATCGCATGGAGTCAAAGTCAGTTTCTGCATGGAGAGCAGGGCGCTCTATTGGTTGCCTCCCAACTGACCTCTTGTGCACCAACATACAATGCAAAGCTTTATGCAGCATCTCAAACTTTTGATGAGGCAAGGCATGTAGAGGCCTTCAATAAGTACATTCAAACTAGGATAAAAATGATGTACCCAATTGGGAATGCATTGAAGTCCATTCTAGATAAGATACTAACGGATCCAAGGTGGGATCTAAAATTTATAGGCATGCAAATCATTATTGAAGGTCTGGCCCTAGCAGCATTCCAGTCATCCAGAGAGTTGACAAAAGATCCGGTGCTATATGACATGTTGGGATTAATTATTCGAGACGAGGCAAGACACGTTACATTTGGTATCAATTACCTAGAGGAGTTTATTGAAACT
>ERZ888423.2835-NODE-2835-length-12295-cov-117.041422_pt1 | contig 12295 bp, 14 predicted proteins | sample MGYA00520523_ERZ888423 | MGnify/ENA primary metagenome ERZ888423 (study PRJEB32303, sample SAMEA104408611) | aquatic metagenome | biome: Brackish water; feature: Pelagic; material: water | place: Baltic Sea | collected 2014-06-08T10:24:00 | depth 30,27 m ...
CGCTACCCCATTCGCACCCCCGCGGAGTTCTGGGCGGAGCATGGCGGCCCCTGAACGGCCTCAAGCGCGCCGGGTCCCTCTGGTCTTTGTTGCAGCACCTATCCCAACCGGCGACACTGTTGAGCCTGGCCATGGGGATAGTCCTTGATCTTTCGATCGGCGGCCCCGTGCTTGCCAAGCGGCCCCCCCAGCACAGACGATGGCCCGAACACCTGGCACTTAATTCATGGCCGCCGAACGCTCCTTCATTGCCATCAAGCCCGACGGCGTTCAGCGGGGGCTGGTGGGGGAGATCCTCGGCCGCTTCGAGCGCAAGGGCTTCAAGCTGGTGGGCCTTAAGCAGCTCACCCCCAGCCGCGAACTGGCTGAGAGCCACTACGGCGTGCACAGCGAGCGCCCCTTCTTCGCCGGCCTGGTGGACTTCATCACCTCCGGCCCCGTTGTGGCGATGGTGTGGGAAGGCGATGGCGTCATCGCCAGCGCCCGCAAGCTCATTGGTGCCACCAAACCCCTCGAGGCCGAGCCCGGCACGATCCGCGGCGACCTGGCCGTCAACATCGGCCGCAACGTGATCCACGGCTCCGACGCCCCCGAAACCGCTGAATTCGAAATCGGCTTGTGGTTCCAGGCCTCCGAGCTGAGCGATTGGAGCCCCGCCGACCAGGTGTGGCGCGTCGAGGGCTGATCAGCTGCGCTCAAATCGCTGCCAGCTGAACTTATGCAGCTGGTTCTGTCCTGCGGTTGCCAGGTCGCCAAGGATCGCTCCCGCCACCAATTCTGCGGTGATCGCCGCCAGCAGCACGCCGTTGCGGTGGTGACCCGCCGCCAGCCACAGGCCTGGGATGGGGCTTTCCCCCAGCAGGGGGGCTTCGTCTGGGGTGTGGGGCCGGAAGCCCCACCAGCGCTCCATCGGCGGCCAGGCGCTCGCCTCCGGCAGCAGGCTGGCCAACCCCTCCTGCAGCTGGCGTTGGCCGGCGGGGGTGAGCCCCTCGCTGAAGCCGGCCTCGGCCTCGCTGGTGGCCCCCACTACCAGCAGACCGTCTTGCCGTGGCACCAGGTAGGTGCCGGGCCCAAAAATCACCCGCCCCAAGGCCTGCCGCGGCCCCTGCAGCGACAGCATCTGGCCCTTCACCGGAGTGATCGGCAGCTGGGGCAGTAGCTGGGCGCTCCAGGCACCGCAGGCCAGCACCGCCCGCTCGGCAGCGAGATGGTGCTCCTCCCCTTCGGCGCTGCGTAGACGCACCCCGCTGAGGGCGCCGCTCGGGCCGCAGACCAGCTCCAGCACCTGGCTGCCCTCCTCAAAGGTCACCCCCAGTTCCACGCAGGCCCGCTCCAGGGCGCGCATCAGCCGGCGGCGGTTGTCGATCTGGCCGTCCTGTTCAAACAGCAGGCCCGCCTGCCAGAGCTTGCCGATGCCGGGAATCTCCTGCTCCAGGCCGCGGCGATCGAGCCGCTGGCCGAAGGCGGCGGTGGCATAGGCATCCCGCTCCGCCGAGGTGGCGAAGGGCACGACGATGCCGCAGGGCCGTAGACCGCAGCTCAGGCCGCTATCGGCTTCGATCTGGGCCACCCAGGAGGGGATGAGCTGCAGGCTGGCCTGCCCCAGGGCGAGCAGGTCGCCGGTGAGCCCCTCGGCGTGGGGCGCCAACATGCCGGCGGCTACGAAGCCGGCGGCCTCGCTGCGGCGCCGGCTCAGCACCCGCACTGCCTCGCCGCGGCGGGCGAGCTGGTGGGCCATGGCCAGGCCCATCAGGCCGCCCCCCAGCACCGTGATGGCTGGCCCCTTGGCTGCAGTCATGGCTGGGCAGGCGCCGCTGGCTCCAGCCCCAGCACCGTGGCCCCGCAGGAGCGCAGGGCAGCGTCAGCGGTGAGCAATAACAGTGGTTCTTGGCGACTTTGCACGAGCAGCAGCTGGTCGAAGAGGTCGCTGGGGGCGGCGCTGCTATCGAGCTCGGCCAGGGCCAGCAGGTGCTCATTGCTCAGGGGTAGCCAGTGGAAGTGCTGACGGGTCACCTCCTGCTCCAGGCGGGCCAGGTCGAGCTGCACCCGGCCTTGGCGTTGCTTGAGGGCCAGTTCCCAGAGGCTCACCTGGCTCACGAACACCTCGGCCCCCGGCGCCTGCACGGCGGCGATGGCCCAGGCCGGCAGGCGCGGGTCGTCGGCCAGCCACCAGAGCAGCACCTGGGTATCGAGCAGTAGGCGTTTCATCGCAGCGGTGCGTCGAAGTTGGCGGCGATGGCAATGGCGTGGCGCATGGCGCCCGGCGCGTGGGCGGCGCTGGGGCTGGGCACCCAGGCGCTGAGGCGGGCTACCGGTTTGCCTGCTCTGGCGATCCAGATCTCCTCGCCCTGCTCCACCTGGAGCAGCAGGCGGGAGAGCTGGGTTTTGGCCTCGTGCACATTCACCAGCTGGGGCCGGTTGCTTGGTGTTGGCTCGGTGGGGAATGGCGGGTAGGCCATGGCTGTAAAAAACCTCTGGACTTAGTTTTAGCTTAGCTAACCAGCGCAAATCCCTATCCGCCCCCCGAGCCCCCCTCTCCTTTCCCCATAGGATCGGCTGAGGCATTGATACAGGCCATGGCAGGCGCGGCAGTAGCACCAGCATCACCAGTCAAATCCCAGCAGGCCCCTTGGGAGGCGGTGATTGGCCTGGAGACCCATGTGCAGCTGGGCACCGCCAGCAAGATTTTCACCAGCGCCTCCACCGCCTTCGGCGACGCCCCCAACACCCATATCGACCCGGTGGTGTGTGGCCTGCCTGGCACCTTGCCAGTGCTGAATCAAAAGGTGCTCGAGTATGCGGTGAAGGCAGCCCTTGCCCTCAATCTGCATATTGCTGCGCACAGTAAGTTTGATCGTAAACAATATTTTTATCCCGACCTGCCCAAGAATTACCAAATCTCCCAATTTGATGAGCCAATCGCTGAAGATGGCTGGATTGAAGTGGAGGTGGCCGAAAAAGGCAAAGAAACCTATTTGAAGCGCATTGGTATAGAGAGGCTTCACATGGAAGAAGACGCCGGCAAATTAGTGCACGCCGGTAGTGATCGTCTAGATGGCTCCACCCACTCCCTGGTGGACTACAACCGCGCCGGAGTAGCCCTCGCTGAGATTGTCAGCAAACCGGATTTGCGCACCGGCCGCGAAGCGGCAGAATACGCCTCGGAGATTCGCCGGATCATGCGTTATCTGGGCGTTAGTGACGGCAACATGCAGGAGGGTTCCTTGCGCTGCGATGTGAATATCTCCGTGCGGCGCGGCCCCGATGCCCCCTTCGGCACCAAGGTGGAGATCAAGAATATGAATTCCTTCTCAGCTATTCAGAAGGCGATTGATTACGAGATTCAACGCCAGATCAAGGCCTACGAAACCGGTGAGCCGGTGCGGCAGGAAACCCGCCTTTGGGACGAATCCAAGCAGCTCACCAAGAGCATGCGTAGTAAGGAGGGCGCCAGCGACTACCGCTACTTCCCCGATCCCGACCTTGGCCCCATCGAGGTGAGTGACGCCCAGCGGGAGGGCTGGCGCGCCGAGCTGCCCGAATTGCCCGCGGCTAAGCGGCACCGCTACGCCGACCAGCTGGGTCTGTCGATCTACGACGCCCGAGTGCTCACCGATGAGCGCTCGATGGCCGAATACTTCGAGGCCGCGGTAGCGGCCGGCGCCGACGCCAAGGGCATCGCCAACTGGGTCACCGGCGATATTGCCGCCTATGTAAATGCCAACAGGCTGGCTATTGCCGAGTTGCCCCTTAAGCCCGAGCAGCTAGCTGAGCTGGTGCAGCTGATTGAGGGCGGAATTATTAGCGGCAAGATTGCTAAAGAGATTCTGCCCGAGTTGCTTGAGCAGGGCGGTTCTGCCAAGGCGATCGTGGCGGAGCGTGGCCTTGGCATGATTAGCGACCCCGCAGCTATTACGGCGATTGTGGAGGAGCTGCTTGCCGCCCACCCCGAGGAGGTGGCAGCCTTCCGCGGCGGTAAGAACAAGCTGCAGGGCTTCTTTGTGGGCCAGCTGATGAAAAAAACCGGTGGCAAGGCCGACCCCAAGCTCGCCAACCAGATCCTGATCCAGAAGCTCAACGGCTGAGCGCCTGCTCCACCTGGGTGGCGAGCTGCTCGGGACCGCCCCGGTTGTTGAGCACCACATCTGCCAGCTGGCGCTTGCGCGCCAGCGGCCACTGGGCGGCTATCCGGGCGCGGGCATCGGCCTCGCCCAGGCCATCTCGGGCCATCAAGCGCTGCAGCTGCTGCGTCTCGTCGCAGTCCACCAGCCACACCTCGCTGCAGAGGGTCTCCAGGCCCGCTTCAAATAGCAGCGGCACCACCAGCACCACTAGCGGCTCCGCCCCCAGCTCCTGCAGCTCGGCTGCGAAGCGCGCACGCACCAGCGGATGGACTAGCTGCTCCAGCCAGCGCCGCTCGGCCCCATCGCCAAACACGATCCGCCCCAGGGCGGCGCGATCGATCTCTCCGCCGGGCGCCCGGACCCCATCCCCGTAGCGCTCCAGCACCGCGCCGGCCCCGGGACTGCCGGGCGCCAGTGCTTCGCGGGCATACACATCCGCATCAAGCAGCGGCAGCCCCTGCGCCTCCAGCAGCCTGCCCACGCTGCTCTTGCCGCTGGCGATGCCGCCGGTGAGGCCAATGCGGCGTGCAGCAACCATGGCTTGAGAAGGGGCGGGGCGCTATTCCATGCTCAGGTTCGCAGCAGCTGCAGCCCGTGACCCACCCCTGGCACCCGATCCCTGGCGGCATCACCGCCCCCCGTGGCTTTCTGGCCGCCGCTGTCACCGCGGGCCTGAAGGCTTCCGGCAATCCCGACCTCTCCCTGCTGCTGGCGCCCGAGGGCGCCGTGTGCGCCGGCACCTTCACCACCTCGGTGGTGCGGGCCGCCTGCGTGGACCTCTGCGCCGAGCGCCTGGCGGCCTCCGGCGGTCAGGCCAGGGCGGTGCTCACCAATTCCGGCCAGGCCAATGCCTGCACCGGCGATCGGGGCCTGATCGACAGCTTGCGGGCCACCCAGGCCGTCGCCGATCGGTTGGGCCTAGCGCCAGAAGAGGTGCTGATCTGCTCCACCGGTGTGATCGGCGTGCCGATTCCGATGGGCACCTTGCTGGCGGGCCTTGATCCCTTGGTGGCGGCCCTGAGCCCCGAGGGTGGCGCCGCGGCGGCCACTGCCATCCTCACCACCGATCTGGTGGCTAAGCAGATCGCCCTGGAGGCGGATCTGGGCGGCCGCAGCGTGCGCATTGGCGGCATGGCCAAGGGCTCGGGAATGATTCACCCAAATATGGCCACGATGCTGGGCTACCTCAGCTGCGACGCGGGCGTTCCCGCCGACATCTGGCAGGCGATGGTGCGGCGGGCGGTGGATCGCTCTTTTAATGCGATCACGGTGGACGGCGACACCAGCACCAATGACACGTTCCTGGCCTTTGCAGCCGGTGAGCCCTTGAGCCCCGAGCTCTTTGATGCGCTGGAGGCCGGCCTGACGGCGGTGTCGCAACACCTGGCCAAGGCGATCGCCCGCGATGGCGAGGGCGCCACCTGCCTGATCGAGGTGCAGGCGCAGGGAGCCGCCGATGACGCCGGCGCTCGCGCCATTGCCCGCACCGTCTGCGGCTCGTCGCTGGTGAAATGCGCCGTGCATGGCCGCGACCCCAACTGGGGCCGGATCGTGGCCGCCGCCGGCCGGGCCGGCGTGCCCTTCGATCCCGAGGCGGTGGCCCTGTGGCTGGGCGAGCACCAGCTGATGGCCGCTGGCCAGCCCCTGGCCTTCGATCGCGCCGCCGCCAGCACCTATCTGCAGAGCGACACAGTGATCATTCGCCTAGTGGTGGGCGATGGCCCCGGCACAGGTGTGGCCTGGGGCTGCGACCTTTCGGCTCAATATGTCCGCATTAACGCCGATTACACGACCTAAGTGGGAATTCCTACAGTGACGAAAGGCCTTGGTCAAGGAGAGCAGCAGCGATGAGCAACCCCCTTTGGATGCTTGTGCCCTGGGCGGTTTTTGCCATCGCGGCAGGGATCAAGTTTTGGCGCTTGACCAGCCTGTTCCGCAGGCACCTAATTGGCGCCCCGTCCAGCACCGAGCAGTTCAGGAGCTCCCTTGAGCGAGCCTGGGCGAAGGATCAGCAGGCCGTCTGACAGAGGGCTGCGCCTGTCGTTACGAATTGTGATATTGTTGATTCTGGTCATCGAGCGGTCCTAGGCGGGTCCGCTTTTTTATTGGCTTTTATTTGCTAAGCGCTTTCCAAATCCACCAAACAACCAGGCCAAGCAGTGCCCAAGGCAGCAGCGCCCGGAACACAACCGCCACTAGCAAAACCACCAGTAGCGAAACTGCGGTGCGCTTGGTCATGGCTTTGGCTTCGTCACTCATGAAGCGCCAGCGTGGAATCAGGGCCATTTGCTTTTAGGGAAGAACTCTCCCAGCAAAGCCCCTCCTCCTAGATTTGGCAGCTATGGCTCCAGCCGCTTTGGCTCCAGCAACTCCGCCGTCCCATTCCCGTCCGGGCTGGCGGGTTCCACTGTTAGTTGGTGTTTGCTTTGGTATTGGCTATGGAATTCCTCAGCGACTGCTGTCTCTCCAGTTGATTCCCCAGGTGCGCTTGGATCAGCGCTTTGAGGTGCGGCCCTTCCCGGGCACTTCGCTGGAAAGCCTGCGGCTGCGGTTTGGCGCTGAGGACCAAGAGATTCGCGGCGACGCTGACCCTTTGCCGCTCGAGCCTCAGCCGGCGCCTGAGCCGGAGGCCCCGCCGCCTACGGATCTGCCTGGCGCTGATCTGCCACAGTCCACACCTGCTGCTGGGCCCCAATGAGTGCGCCGCAATCGCTTGTGCAAGCTGCCCTTCAGCGTCTGGGGGCCCGTGTGGGCAGTGGCCTTATTGATGTCGCCGCCAACCTGGCATTGTTTGCCCAGGACGCGCCGGAGCGGCTGCGGCAGGAGTTTCAGCTTTTCTGGGACGAGGTGGAAGCAGAGGCTGCCCGGATCGAAAGGGACGATGAGCCGGAGGTAGCCATCACGGCGCCGTCTGTTGATATCCAGGATCAGATCGATGCCCTGCGCGCCCGGGTGGCTGCCATGGCCCGTCGATTGGACCAGGCTTCGTGATCCTGTTGCGGCCGCTGCGCATTTGGTGGTTGGCCCTGGCCCTGCTGCTGGGCCTGTGGTGGGATGGTCAGGCCTGGAGTTATTTGGGCGGCGTCACCCCTGAGCGGCAGCAGCGCCGCCAGCGCCGCCGGGCCCGCTGGCTCACTAAGGAGTTCTTGGGGCTTGGCTCAGCCTTCATCAAGCTGGGACAGCTGTTGTCGGCCCGCCCCGATGTGCTGCCAGCCGACCTTGTCGAGGAGTTGGCCACCCTGCAGGACAAGGTGCCCGCCTTCTCCTTTGCCGTGGTGCAAGACCTGCTGGAGCAGGAGTTGGCCGAGCGCTGCGCCGAGATCATTGACCTGGAGAGCGAGCCGCTCGGTTCGGCCAGCTTGGCGCAGGTGCACCGCGCCAGCCTGCGCAGCGGCCGTCAGGTGGTGCTCAAGGTGCAGCGCCCAGGCCTGGAGCGCACCTTCCGGCTCGACCTAGAGGTGATGCAACAAGTTGCCGCGGCGGTGCAGCGCCATCCCCGTTGGGGTCGCGGCCGCGACTGGATCGGCATTGCCCAGGAGTGCCGGCGGGTGTTGCTCAGAGAGCTCGACTTCCGGCTGGAGGCCGAGCACGCGGCCCGCTTCCGCCAGCAGTTTCTTGACGATCCCGGCATCCGCATTCCGGCCGTGGTGTGGGAATTGAGTACCCGCCGGGTGCTTTGCCTCGACTATGTGCCCGGCATCAAGATCACCGATCGCCAGGCCCTGCTGGAGGCTGGAATCGTGCCCGCCGCCATAGCGGAAAAGGGCGCCGCCAGCTACCTGCAGCAGCTGGTGCGGTTCGGCTTTTTCCACGCCGATCCCCACCCCGGCAACCTGGCCGTTGCCGCCGATGGGGCGCTCATTTACTACGACTTCGGCATGATGGGCCAGCTCTCCAGTCGCCTGCGGGGCCGGTTGGGCAGCATGGTGCGGGCAGCTGCTGCCCGAGATGCGGCCGGCCTAGTGACAGAGCTGCAGCAGGCTGGCGTGATTGCCCCCGGCGTCGATCTAGGTCCGGTGCGCCGCCTGGTGCGGGTGATGCTGGACGAGGCGCTGACGCCACCATTCTCTGCCGATGTGCTGGAGCGGCTGTCAGGTGATCTATATGACCTCGTTTACGGCCAGCCCTTTAGGTTGCCCCCGGAACTGATCTTTGTGATGCGTGCCCTCTCTACCTTCGAGGGGGTCGGCCGCAGCCTCGATAGCGGCTTTAGCTTGATAGCGATTGCCCGCCCCTACTTACTTCCACTGATGACTTCAAGCGGCGGCGGTAGTGCCAACGATCTATTCAACGAAATTTCGCGCCAGGCTGCTGAGGTTGGCAGCCGCGCCCTCGGTATCCCCAAACGACTAGACGACAGCCTGGCCCGCATCGAGCAGGGTGATCTGCAGGTGCAAATTCGTGCCGGTGAAACTGATCGCCTGCTGCGGCGCCTGGCCCTGGCCCAGCAGGCTGCCGGTCAGTCGATGCTGCTAGCAGGTTTGGCCGTTTCAGCTGCCCTCCTAGCAGCCAGCGCCCGGCCTGTCCTTGTGATCATTCCCCTTGTGGCCAGCCTGCCCGTGGGACTGAGCTGGTTCAAGCTTCAGGGCCGGCTAAAGCGCGATGGCCGGATTGATCAACTGCCCACTTCTCGCTGAGCAAAGAGGGGGCTGACCTCAGGCCTTGCCCCGGGGCCCCCGGTCTTCGGCACCGGCGTAGATGGCCTGGCTACCCAGCTCGTCTTCGATGCGTAGAAGCTGGTTGTACTTAGCCACCCGATCGGAGCGGCTAAGGGAGCCGGTCTTGATTTGTCCGGCGCGGGTGGCTACTGCGAGGTCGGCGATGGTGGTGTCTTCGGTTTCGCCAGAACGGTGGCTGATCACGCTGGTGTAGCCGGCTTGGCCGGCCAGATCGATGGCCTGCAGGGTTTCGGTGAGTGAGCCGATTTGGTTCACTTTTATCAGGATCGAGTTGGCAACACCGAGGTCGATGCCCCGCTGTAGGCGGGTGGTGTTGGTCACAAACAGGTCGTCACCCACCAGCTGCACCGTTTTGCCGAGGCGCTCGGTGAGCAGGGCCCAGCCCTCCCAGTCGTCTTCGGCGAGGCCATCTTCGATCGAAACGATCGGGAAGCGGCTGGCCAGCTGGGCCAGCTGGTCGACCATCTCGGAGCTGCTGTAGCTGCCGCCGCCGAAGTTGTAGCGGCCGTCCTTGAAAAACTCCGTACTGGCCACATCCAGGGCCAGGGAGATCTGGTCGCCGGGGCGATAGCCGGCCTTCTCGATCGCCTGGATCAGCAGCTCGCCGGCCGCATCGTTGCTGGCCAGGTTTGGGGCGAAGCCGCCCTCATCGCCAACGGCGGTGGAGAGGCCCTGGCTGCTCAGCAACCCCTTGAGCGTGTGGAACACCTCTGCGCCCATGCGCAGGGCTTCGCTGAAGCTGGCCGCGCCGTGGGGCACCAGCATGAACTCCTGGAAGTCCATGTTGTTGGAGGCGTGGGCGCCGCCGTTGATCACGTTCATCAGCGGCACCGGCAGCAGGTTGGCCAGCGGCCCGCCCAGGTAGCGGTAGAGGGGCAGGCCGACGCCGTTGGCGGCTGCCCGGGCGGTGGCCAGGCTTACGGCCAGCACGGCGTTGGCACCAAGGCTGGATTTGTTGTCACTGCCATCGAGTTCGGCCATGGCGCCGTCCACGGCGATCTGATCGAGGGCGCTGAGGCCGCAAAGGGTCGGGGCGATGCGCTCTTCGATGTTGTTGACGGCTTGGCTGACCCCTTTGCCGAAGTAGCGGCTGCCGCCATCGCGCAGCTCATGGGCTTCGTGGGCGCCAGTGCTGGCACCGCTAGGCACAATTGCTCTGCCGCTGGCGCCGCCCTCCAGCAGCACCTCGGCCTCCACCGTGGGGGTGCCGCGGGAATCGAGAACTTCCCGTGCCACGACGGTGTCAATAACAAGGTCGAGGGAATCGATCACGTTGACGTGCCATTGGCGCTCTCTGTTGAGATCCTATGGGTCACCCCCACCCACCCATTTGTGCTGATGGGTACCGCCCTTGGGGTTGCTCGCCACAATGGAATTTGTTGTGCCCAGGTTGCTGCCTGGCCTGATCCGCTGATGCGCATGCTGCACACCATGCTCCGGGTTGGTGATTTGGAGCGCTCCCTCACCTTTTATACGGAGGTGTTGGGGATGCGGATGCTGCGCCGCAAGGACTATCCCTCAGGCCGCTTTACCCTCGCCTTTGTGGGTTACGGCGAGGAGCAGGACACCACCGTGTTGGAGCTAACTCACAACTGGGACACCACTCACTACGACCTTGGTGCGGGCTATGGCCACATCGCCCTGGGAGTGGAGGACATCCAGTCGGTTTGCGATGCAATCCGCTCTAAGGGCGGCAAGGTGGTGCGCGAACCCGGCCCGATGAAGCACGGCAACACGGTGATCGCCTTTGTGGAAGATCCTGATGGCTACAAGGTGGAACTGATCCAGCTCTCCTCCCGCGGCTGACCGCCAAGCCCATGCCCCCAAGCCTCACCAGCGAACCCGATCGCTTCAGCGAAGACGCCTGGGAGCTGCTCTTGGCCTCCCAGGACACGGCCCGCCGCTGGCGCCATGGCTCCATGGATGTGGAGCACCTGCTGCAGACCTTGCTGCTGGAGCGGCGCTTCGGGCGCTGGCTGGATCCCCTACCGCTTGAGCCCGATCGCCTGCTCGATCAGCTCGAGAGCTTCTGCGCCGACCAGCCCGGCAGCGCCGGCGCTGAGCTGTATATCGGTGATGCCCTCGAGGATCTGCTCGAGGCTGGAGACCGCTGCCGGGCAGCCTGGGACGATCCTCTTTTAGACGTATCCCACCTGCTGGTGGCATTGGTGCGCGATCCCCGGATCGGGGCGTCATTGCTGGTTGCTGAGGGTCTCAGCGAAGACCTGCTGCAACGCCAGTTTCGGCCTGGTGCCCCCAGCGGCGGAGTCCCTCCAGCTCCCGCAGCCCCACCGGCTCCTGCTCCAGTGGCGGCTGCCCCACTGGAGCAGGAGCCGCCCGAGCCCAGCGCCCTGGAGCGCTACGGCCGGGACCTCACCGCGGCGGCCCGGGCTGGCGAGCTCGACCCGGTGATCGGCCGCGACCTGGAGATGCGCCGCCTGATCCAGGTGCTCTCCCGCCGCAGCAAGAACAACCCGGTGCTGATCGGGGAGCCCGGCGTCGGCAAAACCGCCGTGGCCGAGCTGCTGGCCCAGCGCATCGTGGCCGGTGAGGTGCCCGACTCGCTGCAGGGTCTGCGGCTGGTGGCCCTGGATTTGGGCGCCCTGATCGCTGGCGCCAAGTTTCGCGGCCAGTTTGAGGAGCGCCTGCGGGCCGTGCTCAAGGAGGTGCGCGACGCCGATGCCGTGCCTGGGGCCGCCGGGGTGGTGCTGTTTATCGACGAGCTGCACACGGTGGTGAGCGGTGATCGCTCCAACGCCGACGCCGGCAGCGTGCTCAAGCCAGCCCTGGCCCAGGGCTACCTGCGCTGCATCGGCGCCACCACCGCCGAGGACTACCGCCGCAGCATCGAGAAGGATCCGGGCCTGGAGCGCCGCTTCCAGCAGGTGCTGATCAAGGAGCCAGGCCTCGACACCAGTGTGGAGATCCTGCGGGGCCTCAAGGAGCGCTACGAGTTGCACCACGGCGTGGCCATCACCGACCAGGCTTTGGTGGCGGCAGCTCGCCTGGCCGACCGCTACATCACCGATCGCTGCCTGCCCGATTCGGCCATTGATCTGGTCGATGAGGCCGCCGCCCAGTTGCGCATGGAGGTCACCTCCAAGCCCCAGCTGGTGGAAGCTGCCGAGGCCGAGCTGCGCCGGGTGGAGCTGGCCCTGCTCTCGGCTGAGGCGGCGCCGCTGGAGGAGCGGCTGCAGTGGCAGGAGCAGCGCCGCGGCGCCACGGAGGCCCTGCAGGCACTTCAGCAGCGCTGGCAGGCGGAGCGGGAGCGGCTGGCGGAGCTGCGGGAGCTGTTACAGCAAGACGAGGACCTGCGCCACGCCATCACCGAGGCCGAGCGGCAGGGTGAGTACGAGGAGGCGGCCCGCTTGCAGCACGACCAGCTCAATGGTTTGCAGCAGCGCCGCGAAACCCTTGAGGCCGAGTTGCAGGGAGAAACGATCCTGCGCGAACAGGTGGAGGAGGGCGACATCGCCGATGTGGTGGCCCGCT
>ERZ888423.2836-NODE-2836-length-12294-cov-6.590489_pt1 | contig 12294 bp, 9 predicted proteins | sample MGYA00520523_ERZ888423 | MGnify/ENA primary metagenome ERZ888423 (study PRJEB32303, sample SAMEA104408611) | aquatic metagenome | biome: Brackish water; feature: Pelagic; material: water | place: Baltic Sea | collected 2014-06-08T10:24:00 | depth 30,27 m ...
GTTCTTTGAGGCTAGCAAAGGTTTTTACTGCCTCAGCAATTAATTCAGGGTTTAATCGTTCTGCCCCCTCGGTCGAAGCACGTGTAAACGAAGCACGTATGTCAACTTTGCCACGTTTGAGTTGACTTGAAACGCGTTCACGAATAGGCTGCTCAATGAGTCGTAATTCGTCTGGTAACCGAAACTGTAAATCTAGGTACCGGCTGTTCACACTGCGAATTTCTATGGTGACGGCACCAAACTCGGCTTTGCTTTCTGCCATACCAAAACCTGTCATGCTGTAAATCATTTTAAGGCCTCACACTGATTGCTGCCCCGTCTGGGCTGCGGGGATCAGAAACACCTTGCATGATACCTGCTTGATTTGACACCAAACGGGTAACGGGGGATGACAACGGTTTGGTCGTTGCGTCTTTAGGCTTATAGTTTAAAACAGGTACAAGATTGCGTTGCACACTTTGAATGCGCCCCATGGTGCCCATCACCCGTACATCGTGCCCCATTGCCCTCAGCAGTGCAAGGGTGTCAGGGCTAAAGCCTTGTTCGACACGAATAAAGTCTGGTAGCCATTGGTGATGCATTCTGGGCGCTGCAGCGGCTTGCGCAATGTTCATATTAAAGTCGACCACATTTATGATGTGTTGCAAAACGGTTGTGATGATTCGTGCCCCACCAGGTGAGCCCGTTGCAAACCAGGGTTGATCATCACGAAATACGAGGGTCGGAGTCATTGAACTTAAAGGTCGCTTACCAGGTTGAATGTTATTGGCCTTATTACCCACTAGCCCAAAAGCGTTGGGCACACCCGATTTAACTGAAAAATCGTCCATTTCATTGTTTAATAAAACGCCAGTACCTTCAGCCATCCAGCCCGAGCCGAAATATAAATTGAGCGTGGTTGTGGTGCTAACCATATTGCCTTGCACATCAATTACTGAAAAATGTGTAGTTTGATCGCTTTCATACGGCATAGGGTTGCCCGCATTAACCTCGACACTGGGTGTAGCTTTTAAACGGTCAATTTTTTTAACCAATGATTGAGCATAAGCCTTTGACGTCAGCCCCTTAAGTGGCACCTTTATAAAATCAGTATCACCTAAGTATTCAGCGCGATCTGCGTAGGTGAATCGACTCACTTGTGCCAGATCATGAATCGTTTGTGCACTACCCCAACCATTTTGGGCTAAAGGTAACAGTTCAAGCATATTCAACATTTTTATAAGATGAACGCCACCAGAACTGGGAGGCGGCATACTGGCAACCGTCACCCCTTTGTAGGTTCCCCAAATAGGAGGCCTTTCTTTCGGTTCGTAGGTTGATAAATCAGCTTCAGTAAAAATAGGTTGGATTCTTTTTTTTAAGGGCTGATTACTGGCGTGCTGTTGAGTATCTTGAGTCGAAACATTGAGCGTTTCTAAGATTGAATCGGCGACGGGCCCCTCGTAAAAACCCTGTCGACCTTGCTGTGCAATACGCTCTAAAGTCATGGCCAAATCAGCTTGAACTAATTTGTCGCCTGCCGACAACGTTTTCAGCTCATCAAGCGGACAAACTGTGATTTCGCAAGTCACCGAGGCATTACGTTTGACAAAAAACACTTTGCGGCTGGCTGTTGATTTACCTAAATGATTGCGGTGTGAAGCCAATATATCGGCGAGTTCATGCGAAACCGTAAAACCTTCTCTGGCTAGTGCAATAGCCGGTTCAATAACTGTTCTTTGGCTAAATGTGCCATATTGGTTGAGTGCCATCAGTAACCCTGCAACTGAGCCTGGCACCCCAACTGACGCCACGCTTTGGGTTGACATACCCTTAATGACTTGGCCCTGCTCATCTAAATACATATCTCGCGAGGCACTGCTAGGCGCGACTTCACGAAAATCAAGGGCGATTGTTTTGAGCGGCTCTTGACGATGAATCATCATAAACCCCCCGCCACCTAAGTTGCCTGCATAAGGCAGTACAACCGCTAGGGCAAAGCCCGTGGCAACGGCGGCATCAACCGCATTGCCCCCTTGCCTTAATATTTTGGCACCCACGGCAGAAGCGAGTGCTTCGTCACTGGCCACCATGCCACCATGACCAAAAACGGGCTGATAAATTTGATTTTTTCTGTCGTAATTTAAAACGGCTTCTTCTTTATGCGAAGCGCTACTTGATGTAGTGCTTGTTGCACTCTGCAAAATCGTTTGCGAAGTGTTTTGTGGAAGCGTTTTTAATGGTGGTTGAGATGCTGCACCTAACGGGTACAAACCCAATTGCAAACCAAGAACGAGCAGGGTGGTGAGCGTGGTTCGATGTAAACCAATATTCAACATGGGCTTGTATTCTTTAAATAACATGTGGGTTTCTCAAGAGGTCATTTTTTTGGGTTTGACTGAGTTATAGCCGCTAGCACTTAAACATCAACCAAAGATCAACTTTACATTAACTCTACAGCGAGGTGATGCGTATACTGTGATGAAATCATATTAGATATAACCAAATATAAGCTTAGGGGTACTCTTTCGTGTCAAAACAGCCTGCTCATCCATCTTCAACCATGTCGACCACAGCGTCAACCCTTAAGGCTAATCGCCACGAGCAACGCGCCTTGAATGCTTTGCGCCCCATTTCGTTTGAGCGGCAATTTACCCGTTATGCTGAAGGTGCCGTGTTGGTTAAAGCTGGTCATACTCATGTTTTATGTACAGCCAGCGTGCTTGAAAAAGTACCCCCTTTTATGAAGGGCCAAGGTCGTGGCTGGGTAACCGCTGAATACGGCATGCTGCCTCGTGCTACCCACACCCGGTCAGACAGAGAGGCAGCAAAAGGTAAACAATCGGGCCGAACTCAAGAAATTCAGCGTTTAATTGGCCGCAGTTTACGGGCGGTGACTAACTTAGAAGCTTTAGGCGAACGCACCATACATATAGATTGCGATGTACTGCAAGCAGATGGAGGCACCCGTTGTGCCAGCATTACAGGGGCTTGGGTGGCTTTGGCCGATGCCATTGATCAGTTAATAGAAAAGGGGCTGCTAAAGCTAAACCCTTTAACCGATACCGTGGCAGCGGTTTCTGTCGGCGTGGTCAATGGCGAACCTATGCTCGATCTTGACTACAACGAAGACTCACAATGCGATACTGATATGAATATTGTGATGACGGGCGCTGGTAAGTTCGTTGAGGTTCAAGGCACCGCTGAAGGGGTAGCTTTTGATCGTGACGCCTTAAACAGCTTGCTTGATTTAGCTCAACAAGGCATCAGCGAGCTCATCACACAAGCACACCAAGCTCGACTAATCAAAACCTAAATGCGGGTAGCGTTTCAAGGCGGTGCAACGACCACACGTTTTGAATCAAGGTTGAAATGCCTTGATCAATTTTTGCTTGGCTCATATTTTTTAAACCGTATGCGGCCAATCGACGCACTTTTGCTTCGATTTCAGTTCGGCTTAACGTGTTACCTGGGTCGCCCTTTGGCTCGTCAACATGCCCTTCGAACAAACGGCCGTCGTTTGTCGTGACGGCTACTCGACCTAACCAACGGGCGGGGTAAGCTTGTTCAACTTCCTCATCGAACTGCATGGTGACGCGTTGCGCAAACGCTATAATTTCAGGGTCATGTAAGCCTTGATCAAAGTTCACGAGATCAGCTGTATTCTTAATTGCAATCAGCCCCAATACTCGACCCATTGAAAATTTTGATTGATGCACCGTTTGAGGGTTTGCAGCAGGCCCTAAAACATCAATAGCGGCCTGATGAACTTTAGCGGTTACCGTTGCAATGTCGTCAGCTTTGAGCTGATGAACATGCATGACTTGAGCCAATGCATCCGCTGCAGGGTGTGTGTGACGACAAGCCGCATGGAACTTAAATGACGTTTCAGTTAATGCCCAACGTTTTACTAAACCATCAGTCAAACGAGATAAATCTGTGTCAGTTGACATGGCCGCACCAATGCCTTGCGGCCCTTCAAAAATATGCTGCGCCCCAGTGAAACCTTGCTGCGCTAAATAGGCCGCTTGCATGCCTGAACAAGATGCGTGTGCAGTGTGCAGTGGTTTAGAGTCAGCCGCATCGCGTAAAAATTCCCACAAACCGGCTGCCGTGGTGCCAGCTGAACCAAACGCATGACGCATTTGTTCTGGCGTCAGTTTCAACAAATGACCGACAGCTGCAGCACTGGCAAATGTACCCGCCGTCGCAGTTGTATGAAAAATTTTGTAATGCGAACGTCCCAAAAACTCACCGACACGAATACCCACCTCATAGCCCGCCACGCAAGCAGTGATTAAGTCTTTACCCGATGCCCCAATTGATTGAGCAACGGCCAAAGCCGGCGGGAAAACCACTGCAGCAGGGTGAAAGACCGAACCGTTGTGAACATCATCTTGTTCAACGATATGTGTTGCCGCAGCATTGCACATAGATGCAAAGTACGGCGAAGTGGTGACTTGTCGCACCAAATCTTCTGACGCGCCAGAGGTAGGCCCCATCATTTGTGCAAAGTGAGCTATGGCAAGGCTTGGGGCGGTTTGCGACCCCGCAAATATTGAGCCAAATGTATCAAGAAACAAGTCTTCACAACGTCTCACAACTGTGTCAGGTAGGTCAGCAAACTTTAAGTTTGCAGCAAAAGTTGCTAAAGATTGTGTTGGGCTTTGCATGAAATCAACCTAATTAATTTTAACTTCAATTTAAAACGTGACTAACGCATGAAAACATGCAAAGCTTCAAAATGAACGCGGAAGCCCTAAAACGTGTTCGGCCACGTAAGACAAAATCAAATTCGTCGAAATGGGTGCCACTTGGTATAAACGGGTTTCACGGAACTTACGCTCAATATCGTACTCGCAGGCAAAACCAAAACCACCGTGAAATTGTAAACAAGCATTGGCTGCTTCCCAAGACGCATCGGCTGCGAGCAGTTTTGACATATTCGCTTCTGAACCACAGGGTAGATGTTCATCATATAACCGACAGGCTTCGTAACGCATCAAACTGGCCGCCTCAATGTTAACGTGGGCCCGTGCAATGGGAAACTGGACTCCTTGGTTTTGCCCAATCGGTCGACCAAACACAACACGTTCCTTGACGTATTTGCTAACTCGGTCAATAAACCAATACCCATCGCCAATACATTCGGCTGCAATCAGGGCTCGTTCAGCATTTAAACCGTCAAGAATATAGCGAAAGCCTTTTCCTTCCTCACCAATCAAATTTTCTGCTGGAATTTCTAAATTATCAAAAAACAATTCATTAGTTTCATGATTCACCATATTTAAAATAGGTCGAACCGTCATGCCATGCTTAATCGCGTGATGCAAATCAACAATGAAAATTGACATACCTTCACTTTTTCGTGTGACTTGATCAAGTGGAGTGGTGCGGGCTAATAAAATCATTAAATCTGAATGTTGAATACGAGATATCCAGACTTTTTGGCCATTGATGACATACTTGTCACCTTGTTTGACAGCCGTGGTTTTAATTTTCGTTGTGTCCGTGCCAGTGGTGGGTTCGGTGACACCCATCGATTGCAGGCGCAGCTCGCCACTAGCAATACGGGGTAAATACAAGTCTTTTTGCTCTTTTGAGCCGTGCCGTAACAGTGTACCCATGTTGTAGAGTTGGCCATGACAGGCACCTGAGTTGCCGCCGCAACGGTTGATCTCTTCCATAATGACTGACGCCTCAGTCAAGCTAAGCCCTGAGCCACCGTATTCCTGTGGAATTAAGGCGGCCATCCAACCGGCGTCAGTTAAGGCTTTAACAAATGCTTCAGGGTAGCCTCGAGCCTCATCAACCTTTCTGAAATACTCATCGGGAAATTGAGCACACAAACTTCGTATGCCGTCTCTAATTTCTTGGTACTGCGAATTATGTGCGGTCATTATTGTCATACTATGATAGTTGAGTTTAAGACGATACTTTGCACGAGAGTATGACACTTGCCAATTTTAATTTTATGAAGTCCGACTTTATTTTTACGAAGAAATCTTATTTAATTTGTAAACGCCTAGTTTTTATTCTTGAATATTGATGTTTTTTAATGCTCCAACTTTTATTTTTTGAAGACATAACAAATGGCCAGCCACTTAGACCTAGTTGATTTGCGTTTAGTTATCCATATTGGTGACGCACAAAGTTTGACCCGTGGAGCTGAGAAATCTCATCTTTCTTTGCCGGCAGCCAGTAACCGCGTCAAAAACCTTGAAGTTCACCTGGGCACAAAACTGTTTGACCGCAATAATCAGGGCGTTACATTAACACCTTCTGGTGAGGCATTTATTCGTCATGCCCGAAAAGTGATGCAGCAAATGAATCACTTGCAAGGTGATATGCAAGAATTTACCCGTGGCATCAAAGGCCACATAAAAGTGTTGGCAAACACGACTGCCATGAGCGAGTTTATGCCTAATATTTTGGCTAAATTTTTAGCTCAACATCGTGATGTCACAGTTGAACTACGAGAACGGCTTAGTTATTTAGTGGTGAAAGCGGTTGCTGAAGGCAACGCCGATTTAGGTATTGTGGCTGGGCAGTCTGTGGCTCATGACATTGAATTTTTGCCCTACCATCGTGACCGTTTAGTGTTGGTCACTGATTTGAACCACCCGTTAGCCGAACTTGCAGAGGTGTCGTTTGTTGAAACTTTGCAATATGAATATGTCGGCTTGTCTGAATGGTCTGCCATTCATGCCTTTTTAATCCAAGCTGCCGATAATTTAGGCGTTAACTTTCGGTTTAGAGTGGAAGTGGGCAGTTTTGACTCGGTTTGCCGTATGATTGAAGCGGGTGTTGGGGTAGGGGTTGTGCCAGAACGGGTCGCGAATCGTTATGGTCAAAACATGAACATTAAATCAATTCGATTGACTGACAATTGGGCTGAAAGGCAGCTCTATATTTGTGTGCGTGCGCTAAAAGACTTGCCCCATTTTGCCCGCGCTTTAGTAGAGATGATGCAACAAGAATCACGTCAGCCCAACACATGACAAAAATACGGAATGACATAAAGGATCCATCATGAAAGAAGTGGTTTTGGCAACAGGTAACGCTGGTAAAGTAAAAGAATTCGATAGCTTGTTAGCGCCGCTCGGTTTTAAAGTCATTTCACAATCTGAATTAGGGGTGAGCGATGCGGCCGAGCCTTATCTAACATTTGTTGAAAACGCTTTAACAAAAGCTAGGCATGCCAGTGAACAAACAAAAAGGCCTGCCTTAGCAGATGATTCTGGTTTGTGTGTTGCGGCCCTAGGTGGGGCACCTGGCGTTCATTCAGCCCGCTATGCTGGCATTGATTTACCTGACCGTGCCCAACGAGATTTAGCAAATAATCAAAAATTAATGGAAATGCTAGCTGATCAAACTGATCGACGCGCTTGGTTTGTGGCTTGTTTGGTTTGGGTTGAACACCCTGAAGACCCTTTACCTATTATTGCGCAAGCGACTTGGGCAGGCCAAATTGTTGATACGGCTCAAGGCAACTATGGTTTTGGTTATGACCCCCATTTTTACATTCCCAACTTATTTAAAACGGCGGCGTCCATCACACCAGAAGAGAAAAATAGGCATAGTCATCGTGCCCAAGCGTCTGAAATATTAATAAATGAGCTCAAAGTTCGGGGTTATTTAACTTCGGCATCTGTTTCACCAAAACGAGCATCATGAACACACGTCGTACCATTCCTATTGTTCCGGTAGAAGCATTCGGTGAAAAAACCTTGGGGGGCGACTTACCGCAGGCTATAAAAAAGCCAACAGTTGGGGCCTCGGGCTTATCTGCCATGCCGCCTTTGACACTCTACATTCATGTGCCTTGGTGTGTTCGTAAATGCCCGTACTGCGACTTTAATTCACATCGAGCACCCGAAGTCATTCCCGAGGAAGCTTATTTAGATGCGCTCGCTGCCGACTTAGAGCAAGGCTTACCCCTAATTTGGGGGCGCCAAATTCATGCTGTTTTTGTAGGAGGTGGAACGCCCAGCCTATTATCGTCAGAAGCAATTGATCGGTTGCTTGCCATGATTCGGGCTTACTTACCTATTTGGCCTGATGCTGAAATCACCTTAGAAGCTAACCCTGGTGCTGCTGAGGCACAACGCTTTAAAGGTTATGCACAAAGTGGTATTAATCGAATTTCATTAGGTATTCAATCTTTTAACGATACACATCTGACAGCCTTGGGTCGTGTACACAATAGTGATCAAGCTCGTGCTGCTATTGAGATGGCACAAGCTGCCGTTAAACGTGTCAACCTTGACCTCATGTATGGTTTGCCGGGTCAAACTCTAGACCAATGTGCAGACGATTTATCACAAGCTTTGGCATACAACACTGAACATTTATCTTTATACCAGCTCACGCTTGAGCCAAATACTGTGTTTGCAAAGTACCCGCCGGCATTGCCTGATGACGATAGCTCGGCCGACATGGAAGATCTGATTCAAGAACAGACTACACAGGCCGGTTTTGATCGGTATGAGGTTTCAGCTTATGCCAAAAACCATGCGCGCGCTCAGCACAATTTCAATTATTGGACATTTGGTGATTACTTGGGCATTGGCCCAGGCGCACACAGTAAGATTTCATCACCAGACCGTATAGAAAGATTGGCAGTGGTTCGAAGCCCAGAGCAATGGTTAGTTGCAGCACTCAAGCGAGATGGTAGTCATTGGGCAACAAGAAATGAACTCGTTGAATCTGATATGCCTTTTGAATTTATGCTTAATGCGTTAAGACTTAAAGAGGGCGTGGCGGTTGCAATGTATGAAGAACGTACAGGGCAAACATTAAGTAAAATGTTACCGACGTTAGCATTAGCGCGTAAAAAGGGTTTGCTTGATTTACGAGCTGATCGTTTGGTCGCTACACCCCTGGGTTGGCGTTTTTTAAATACTTTACAATCTCTTTTTATTGCACCAAAATAAAGCATAGGCGCAACTTTGGTGCAAATATTTATTTTCAATGTTTTATTTGCACTTTTTTCATGCAAAAGTTTATTTATTTGAGTTTTTCTGTTTTTTTGTAGTGCCATGCCATTCGTTATTAGCTGGCATGAATTTTGCTTTAGCTTAAGCATAATATGAATAGTCTTTTACAGACACTTTTAACTTTATTTAAGACAACGACCTAAATCGGAGCACACATGAGTACGCAAGATGTTCTAAAAATGATTACTGAATCAGACGTTAAATTTGTTGACTTCCGCTTCACTGACACACAAGGTAAAGAGCAGCACGTTTCTGCACCTGTGTCACAAATTGACGCTGACAAACTCGAATCAGGCCAAGCTTTTGATGGCTCATCTATTGCAGGTTGGAAGGGCATTGAAGCCTCTGACATGTTGTTATTGCCAGACCTCAGTACCGCTCACCTTGACCCTTTCCGCGATGAAGGCACTTTGATTCTCACATGCGATGTGGTTGAACCATCAGATATGAAAGGCTATGATCGTGATCCACGTTCACTCGCACGACGTGCAGAAGCCTATTTGAAATCAAGTGGCTTAGGTGACACTGCATACTTTGGCCCTGAGCCAGAGTTCTTTGTATTTGATGGCGTCACCTGGAGCGATGATATGTCAGGCTCTTCTGTCAAAATCAAATCTGATGAAGGAAGCTGGTCAACCAACATTGACTCTGAGGGCGGCAACATGGGCCATCGTCCTCGCGTTAAGGGTGGCTATTTCCCCGTGCCACCAGTCGACTCTTTTCAAGATATGCGTTCAGAAATGTGTTTGCTGCTTGAAGAGCAGGGCGTACCCGTCGAAGTGCATCACCATGAAGTAGCGGGTGCAGGTCAACAAGAAATTGGTACGAAGTTCAGCACTTTAGTTCAGCGTGCAGATTGGACACAAATACTTAAATATACCGTTCATAATGTTGCACATGCTTATGGCAAAACTGCAACGTTCATGCCTAAACCTGTAGTGGGTGACAACGGCTCAGGTATGCACGTTCATCAATCTATCTGGAAAGATGGTCAAAATCTTTTTGCAGGTAACGGTTATGCAGGTTTGTCAGATTTCGCCTTATATTACATAGGCGGCATCATCAAGCATGCTCGTGCATTGAACGCCATCACAAACCCTAGTACAAATTCATACAAGCGTCTGGTGCCACATTACGAAGCGCCGGTTAAATTGGCTTACTCTGCTCGCAATCGTTCGGCTTCAATTCGTATTCCTTACGTCAGTAACCCCAAGGGCCGTCGTATTGAAGCGCGTTTCCCAGACCCTATGGCTAACCCATATTTGGCTTTTTCAGCCTTAATGATGGCAGGTCTTGACGGTGTGCAGAACAAGATTCACCCTGGTGACCCAGCAGATAAAAACCTGTACGACTTGCCACCAGAAGAAGACGCAAAGATCCCTACAGTTTGTCACTCGCTTGATCAAGCGCTTGAGGCACTCGATAAAGATCGTGAATTCCTAACGCGTGGTGGTGTGTTTAGTAATGAAATGCTAGATGCTTACATTGATTTAAAAATGCAAGAGGTTACTCGTTTACGCATGACAACTCACCCCATTGAGTTTGATATGTATTACAGCCTCTAATTCGACTGTCGTATCTAGTAGGTGGGGCGAGGTCACTAAACTGGTCTTGCTCCAATTAAATCATGCAAACCCATGTACTTGATCTGCTTTCAACTACTGTCTTACTTTTAAATCAAGATGGTGGTATTGAAGACTGCAATACCGCAGCACAAGACTTACTGGGTCGTTCAAAACGACACATTGTTGGCCAAATGGCCATCAGTCTTTTTGAAAACGATGTTGACTTAGCCCAATCATTTCATTTAGCTTGTACCGGTGTCTTACAAGGGCGCCGTCAAGGGGCAGTTTTGTATCGACCGAACGAACACATCGAAGTATCACTCACAACCATGAGTTTGCTACAACAACCTTGGGCAGCCATCATTGAGATCAAACCCATTGAGCATAGATTAGTCGTCGACAGAACACAACGTTTAGTTGATGAAATCAACACACAACATGCTTTGTTAAGTAACCTTGCACACGAAGTTAAAAACCCACTCGGTGGATTGCGAGGGGCAGCGCAGTTACTTGAAGCTGAGCTATCTGAAGCACGTTTAACCGAATATACGCAAGTTATTATTTCTGAGGCTGATCGCTTGCAAGCTTTGGTCGATCGTTTGGCAGTGCCGCAAACGTTACCGCGAGAATGGGAAAATCTTAATATTCACGAAGTATGCGATAGAGTGGCTGCGCTCATTCAAGCTGAGTTTCCTGTGGTCAGGCTCACTCGTGATTATGATGCGTCAATTCCAGAGATACGCGGTGACTCTCAACGTTTAGTTCAAGCCCTTCTTAACGTTGCCCGCAATGCGGCACAAGAGTTAACGGTGGCGCCATTAACGGCCACGCCACACATTGTTATCAGAACGCGCGTTGCCAGAAGAGTGGCTTTGCGAGATCGTCAACATAAATTGGCTGTGGTGGTTTCGGTTATCGATAACGGGCCGGGTGTACCTGAATCGTTACAAGATCGTATTTTTCACCCACTTGTAACGGGTCGTGAGGGTGGAACGGGGCTAGGGCTCAGTATTTCTCAAGATCTGATTCAACAACATGGTGGCGTCCTCGAGTTTGATTCACGTGCACAATGCACTGAATTTCGCATGATGTTACCGCTGGAGCCAGCATGAAACCCGTTTGGATAGTGGATGATGATCAAGCCATTCGTTGGGTTCTTGAAAAAGCCCTTGAAAAAGCGGGTGTTGAAACAGTTATTTTTTCTGGTCCACACGATGTTATTGACGCGCTTGATGTTGAGTCACCCGCTGCTATTGTGACGGATATTCGCATGCCAGGTATGAGCGGCTTAACTTTATTGAAAAAAATTAAAGAAAGGCACCCAAATTTACCCGTCATCATCATGACAGCACATACAGATTTACAAAGTACTGTAACGGCATTTCAAGACGGCGCGTTTGATTTTCTGGCAAAACCTTTTGATGTGAACGAGGCCGTCACATTAATTGAGCGCGCCCTTCATGACGCTCAATCACGTACACAAAATGAAGCTGATAGTAAGACAGAAGGTGACAGTTTAACTACTTTGCCATCAGTCCCACACGGTGCCCCCACTGCTCTATTGACTCAGTCGTTGTCAACAGCCATGCAAGAGGTCTTTCGAGCCATTGGCCGTCTAGCGCAATCAAGTGTGACCGTTTTAATTACAGGTGAGTCAGGCACGGGTAAAGAGTTGGTTGCAAGAGCCTTGCATAATCATAGTTCTCGGGCATTGGGTCCCTTTGTGGCGTTAAATACGGCAGCCATTCCCC
>ERZ888423.2838-NODE-2838-length-12274-cov-6.360913_pt1 | contig 12274 bp, 11 predicted proteins | sample MGYA00520523_ERZ888423 | MGnify/ENA primary metagenome ERZ888423 (study PRJEB32303, sample SAMEA104408611) | aquatic metagenome | biome: Brackish water; feature: Pelagic; material: water | place: Baltic Sea | collected 2014-06-08T10:24:00 | depth 30,27 m ...
CAATTGTGTTGTTTTTTATCCGTGGTATTTCAAAACAAATGAGCACACATTAAGTCCGGAGAAACTACAGCGTTTCTTAGATCGAGTAGATCCAAAAAGAGAAAAGGGTATCGGAGGGCATCCCCTTCGTCCGAATGATCAAATCATGAAGGACTACTTCACCTTTACCTTTTTGCGCGATCCTATAAAGAGGTATTTAAGCTATTATCTTTTCATCACCCAGCATTTAAAAATAAAGATCAGTTTAGAACAATATCTAAATGATCCCTATTTCCATAATTTCATGACTGGGAGAATGAGCGCCACCAAGGATATAGACGAGGCCTTGAAGCGTTTAAATCAAATGTCATTTGTTGGATTAACCGAGAGGTATGCAGAAAGTATGCAGGCTCTGAAGAGCTTAAATCCAGGTTTTATCGACAGACTTTTTCTTTCCAACAGCAGGGAAGCTAAGAATGATTATTTAGAGTTTTACAGTGCTTTGTCTTCCAAAGATCAAGATAAAGTATTGCGAAATAATCAGCTAGACAGTCAGTTGTATCAAAGAGGCAAAGAACTGAATACCCATAGTCTAAAAGACATTGGTTCTGCCAATTCCAGTTTTGAAAGCATTTCAGATCAAGAATTGAATGAGCGTTTATTAATCTCAAAAAAATATAGAAGAAGTCATTATTTACTGCACGACTTTCGAATTTCCTTTAGCACGAAACTATTTACGGGCAACAGAGCTTTTCTCACCCAAGTTCAGCACAAGTCTCAATCATGAAAAAGTACCTCGTAGCCCCTTTTACTGAGAAGCGATTTAAAGGAGGCATAACGCATCTCGCCAATTTATTAGTAGAAGAATATCCAGATTCTGAAGTCATCAATACCTTAGTTGTTGAAGGAGGAGACGATACAAAAGGGAAGTTGAAATGGGTAAACATTCAATCTTCCATGGGCCTCATGGCGCGTTTGTGGAAAGTAGAGCCCTCTTCCTTAGTTCATTTCCATACATCTATATCCATCGCCTTTTTGAAAGATATGATTGTGTGTCTGCCTATACTACTTTTCAAAAATGTGAAGCTAGTTTGGCATATCCATTATGCGGTTTATGAGGATGTTTTCCACTATGAAGGGAAGATGAAGTTCTTTTATAAATGGTTCTTACAGAAATGTGCTGTAGTAGTTTGCCTCGGCAAGAATTTCGAACAAGAAGTTATTGAGAATTACGGTTTGCGAAATACAGCTTACCTCATGAATCCGAGTACACTCGATATTGAGTGTAAAGAAAAAAGAGGGCAAGGGCCTATTCAGTTTGCCTTCATGGGCTCACCCGATGCTAGAAAGGGAATCATTGATCTAATGAAAGCGGTTTCTAAAATGCCTAAGGAGGAAGCAGAATTACATATTTACGGCGCTCCCCTTGAGCCACAAATTGTAACCGAATTCAATAAACTCGTAGAGGAAAACGAAAATTTGGTCTACCACGGCTACATCAGTGGTGCCGATAGAATTGAAGCCATTTGCAAGTCTGATTTTCTCGTGCTTCCATCAAAGGGGGAAGGACTTCCGCTTGTAATTGTTGAGTACCTCAGCTGTGGAAAGCCGGTAATTGTTACCGATGTGGGCGCGAATCGAGATGTGGTTCACAATGGAAAAAATGGAATTTTATTCAAGTATCAAAAATCAGAGGATCTATCCAATGCCCTTCAATCGGCAAAGGACTGGATGACTGAGGAAAGAAGGCAAATATTAATGGAAGAAAGGAAGCTTTATCATAAAAGCTCTTTCTTTGCAACACTTAATGAAATTTACAAACGCGCTGCGATAGAAAAAGTATGAAAAAAGCACTGGTAACTGGAATTACAGGGCAGGATGGAGCTTATTTAGCCGAACTTCTGTTGAAAAAAGGATATGAAGTTCATGGAGTAAAAAGACGCTCGTCTTTGTTTAATACCGATAGAATTGATCATTTATATCAAGATCCTCATAGTTCAGATGTTCGATTTCATCTGCATTACGGAGATCTTTCCGATTCAATGAATATTACTCGATTGATTCAGGAAGTTCAGCCCGATGAGATTTACAATTTAGGTGCAATGTCTCATGTAAGAGTAAGTTTCGATACTCCAGAATACACCGCAAATGTGGATGGTATTGGCACTTTAAGAATTATGGAAGCGGTTCGATTATTAGGCTTGGCACAAAAGACTAAAATCTATCAGGCTTCTACCTCTGAACTCTATGGCCTAGTGCAAGAGGTTCCCCAAAGTGAAAAAACGCCTTTTTATCCTCGTTCACCCTATGCCGTTGCAAAAATGTACGGTTACTGGATTACAGTAAATTATCGCGAGGCTTACAATATGTTCGCCTGCAACGGAATCTTATTCAATCACGAATCTCCTTTGAGAGGAGAAACCTTTGTAACACGCAAAATTACCCGCGCGGTTTCACGAATCGCCTTGGGCTTGCAAGAGAGCGTGTACATGGGTAACCTAGATGCAAAAAGAGATTGGGGACATGCAAAAGATTATGTAGAAGCCATGTGGCTGATTTTGCAACAAGATACTCCTGAAGATTTTGTTATTGCTACGGGTATAACTACGCCTGTGCGCACTTTCATTGAAATGGCTTTTGCTCATGTGGGAGCCACACTGAGTTGGACTGGTGCTGGAGTGGAAGAAATCGGTTTCATTGCTTCAAGTTCAAAAGAGTTTCCTATTAAAATAGGGCAAGAGGTGGTGAAAGTAGATCCAAGATATTATAGACCAACGGAAGTAGATCTGCTCCATGGTGATCCGACCAAAGCTCAGCAAAAATTGGGTTGGAAGCCAAAATATAGCTTGTCAGGATTGGTAGAAGACATGATGAAAGCCGATTTGGAATTGTTTAAAAAAGACCAATACCTAAGAGAAGCTGGACATCAAACAATGAACTTCCACGAATAGTAATGGAGAAGAATAGCAGCTTTTATATTGCCGGACACCGTGGTATGGTAGGTTCTTCCATTGTGCGAAGACTGGAATCCTTGGGATTCACAAATATCATTAAGAGAACATCTAAGGAGTTAGACCTCAGAGACCAAAAAGCGGTTTCTGAATTCTTCCAACAAAACAAACCCGATTATGTGTTTCTCGCTGCGGCTAAGGTGGGAGGCATTCATGCGAACAACACCTATAGAGCAGAATTTCTCTATGATAATCTCATCATGGAGGCGAATGTGATTGACTCCGCCTACCGTGCAGGGGTTAAAAAACTGATGTTCTTGGGCTCTTCCTGCATTTATCCTAAAATGGCGCAACAGCCTTTGAAAGAAGAATATCTACTCAGTGGTTTCTTAGAGTCTACCAACGAGCCCTATGCGATCGCAAAAATTGCGGGTATTAAGTTGTGTGAAACCTATAGAGATCAATACGGTGCAGATTTCATTAGCGCCATGCCCACCAATTTATATGGACCAGGCGATAATTATGATCTGAATAATTCACACGTACTTCCTGCCATGATTCGAAAGTTTCATGAAGCCAAGGTAGAAGGGAAGGAAGTGGTGCATTTATGGGGCGATGGAAGTCCGATGAGGGAGTTTTTACACACCAATGATTTAGCAGAGGCCCTTGTTTTTCTTATGCAGAATTATTCAGATTCTATGTTCGTCAATGTAGGGTATGGCAGTGATGTTACTATTAAACACCTAGCCGAACTGGTGAAGGAAATTGTAGGTTTTGAAGGAGATATGGAATGGGATTCTTCTAAGCCAAATGGTACACCCAGGAAATTAATGGATAGCTCGAGATTGCTAAATATGGGTTGGAAACCCAAAATTGATTTAGAATCCGGTATCCGAAGTGTATATGCAGAATACAGTCAAAGAGCCTAGCTCAAATCCAATGAAAATAAGTGTCATAACCTGTACATACAACAATGTAAACACAGTTGAGAGAGCACTACTTTCTGTCCTGAATCAAAACCATAAAGACGTTGATTACGTAGTAATCGACGGAGGGTCAACGGACGGGACATTGGATGTTTTAAATAAGTATTCATCGCATTTTCAGACTTTTATTTCTGAACCAGATGAAGGCCTATACGATGCCTTGAACAAGGGTATCCGCCATGCGAAAGGAGAGTATATTGGCTTCCTCCACTCAGATGATTTTTTTATTACGAATGAGGTTGTCTCCAAAATAGAACAGTTCATTCTCTCTTCCTCAAAAAGACCTGCGGGGGTTTCTGGGGAAATGGTCTATTTCGCAAAAGAAGGCAGTCGCTTGAGAATGCATAGACGCTACAGTACTTCTCATTTTAAACCATGGCAATTTCGCTTTGGTGTGATGCCCGGCCATACCGCTACCTTTATCCAAAAGGCAGTGTATGATACATACGGATTGTATCGAACCGATTTTCGAATTGCCGCAGATTATGATCTTTTAGTGCGGTTTATTGCTGTTGAGAAATTGCCCTGGAGATATACAGATCAAGTTTGGATTGCCATGCAAATGGGCGGAGTAAGTACTGCCAACTTGCAAAGTAATTTTTTGCTTTCTCGTGAAATTGAAAAGCTCTTAAAAGAAAAGAATATATGGACTCACTCTATTCTACTCTACTTTAAGTACGTCTTTAAATTCTCTAGGAAACTGTATTATTCTATCCGTAAGAAATATGTAGTGGATTGGACAAGCGGATTGGGGAGTTGAGAAAGCTTTAGGTCATCAGTAGTAGGCACATAAGCAAACTAGAACTGAGTCAAGAATGACTCGTATAAAAAGAGAGAGGGAGACTTCAATAGAATATGAAAATTGTTATTTTAACTCAGTCGGATGATTTTTTCATCCCAATTAACATAGATGCTATCCTAAAGAACAGCGATGCGGAAACGGTAATGGTTGCGGTTATCAATTCCAAGGGTTCTTTATCCAATAAGAAGAGCTATTTCTTAAAGGGTTTTGGTTATGTGTCTTCCGCCCGTTACGCTTTAAAAATTGTGAATCAGAAATTTCAAGATCTTCTTGATCGCGTTTTTTCTTGGAAGATTCATGGCGGAATTAAGTCGATGAAATCGATTTGTGAAAAGAATGGAATTCCATTGGTTGAGATCAGCGATCCCAATGATGAACAATTCTTAGAGACGCTAAAGAGCCACAAGATAGATTTAATTGTTTCTTATTCTGCACCTGTGGTCTTTAAGGAGAAATTATTGACGCTTCCTGAGCATGGATGCATTAACCTACATTGCTCTATGCTGCCGAACTATGCCGGTCTTATGCCTAGCTTTTGGGTATTGCACAATATGGAAAAATCGACTGGGGCTACGGTGCATTATATGGATACTAAAATCGATAATGGAAAAATCATTAACCAGCAAAAGGTTGATCTAGACTCTAGTGATTCGGTGGTAGATGTAATCCGAAAGACTAAATACGTAGGCGGTAAGTTGATCGTAGAAACCATCAAGCAGATTGCAAATGGTACGGTTGAACCCAAGGAAAATAATCTAGACGGAAAGAATTATCATTCTTGGCCAAAAGAAAAGGACTTTAAAAAATTTAGGGAAAATGGAAAAAGGTTCTGCTAATAAGAAAACAGCCGTTATATCGATTGATGTAGAGGAGTGGTATCATCTGGAGTATTTCGATAGATCTAAGTGCGATGAGAGCGTTTCTGTTCTAGATGGCTTCGATTCATTCGTAGAGTTAGTAGAGAAGTATGGTATTAAATCCACCTATTTTATTGTAGGTGAGCTTATAGATTCAGTTCAAGATAAACTGAAGAAGCTCCATTCGAAGGGAAATGATATCGCCCTTCATTCTTGGTCGCATAAACGACCAGTGAGCTTAAACGAAGGAGAATTTATACAGGATATGAATCGCTCTTTGGAAGAGATGAAAAAGATTCATTCTGAAAAGTGTGGATATAGAGCTCCTTGTTTCTCTTTAAATCGCGATTACCTAAATCAGATAATAAACGAAGGCTTTCTCTATGATTCATCTCGAATAAATCAAGAAGAGCATCCTTTATATACCAGCTTAGATATTTCCGACTTTAAATCGGTGGTTCCAAATTCCATCTACGATAAAGGAGGCTTTAAGGAGTTTGAAGTTTCTACCATTAAGTTTTTAGGATTGAGTATTCCCATCTCGGGTGGAGGATATCTGCGCATTATTCCATGGCCCATTTATTCTATGCTTTTCAAGCGCTACATCAAGAACAACGATCACTACAATCTTTTTATCCATCCCTTTGAGCTGAGTTCTAAAAAGATTAAAACGCCTAAGGAAACATCCTTCTTAACCAATTTTCGTTTCAATTATAACCGTAAGAAAGTGAAAAGGAGAATGGAAAAACTGATTCTGCTTTTGAAGAAAAATGGATTTGAATTTAAAACATTTAAGGAATTGGCTCGATGAAAATCCTCATTACGGGAGTGTCTGGAAGAATAGGTCATGCTTTGCTTGGATATTTTGAAGGACTGGAAAATAGTCAGCTCTATTTTGTTGTAAGAGAGCGCAAAGAAAGCCTAAGTCAATACGAGCAAATTATCTGGGATTTGAATGAAAAGTCGGATTTCGATTTTTCTGCACTCTATTTCGACCGAGTAATTCACATGGCCGCCATTGCCCACCATTCGGGTGCGAAATCGGTATTGGAAGTGAATCAAGCAATGACAACCAATCTGTTGAATGCCGTTAAAGGCAAGTTTGATCAGTTTGTTTTTTTTAGTTCTATCTCGGTCTATGGAGAGGCGAATCGGAAGTATCCTGTGGAGGTAAATGATGCATGCGATCCTACTAGTTTTTATGGAATTAGCAAGTTAAAAAGCGAATTGTTTCTCAAACAACATATAGAGAACCTACTCATTTTAAGACTCTGTCCGATGATTGATGGAGAGGGAAGAATAGACTTAGAAAAAAGGATCTTCCTCCCCAAGACTAAAACGAAGTTTAAATCGCCTTACCCACGTAGTTACAGTTTCTCTACTATCGATTCCATCTGGAGATCACTAAATGATTACTCTTTCAAAGCACAGAAAAGAGGGGTGTTTAACCTGTCTGATGGGAAGATCTACAGTGAGCAAGAGCTTTTGAAAATGAGTTCAGGCGAGAAAATGGTTTCGCTGCCCAAAGTTTTAATTGCTCCCCTTTTTGTTATTACAGGTCTTTTCAGAAGTCTTTCAACGGTAAAGAATATCGAGAATACACTTTGGAAACTGTTTAAAGTCAATACCTATTCATAGATATCTTCTAGCCTTAAAGCGCTTAGAATTGCCCAGACATAAGCTTGCTTTCCTCTTTAAGAGAATGTTGCATGAACAAGGGAAGAAAGTAGGGACGACTGTTGACCATCTTTTAGCAAAGTTCGACAGGCTTTCGAAATCAAGCGATTAAATTTTTCTCTCCGCTTTGGGATTAGTTGAAAGTATAAATTAAAGATTTTGAAAAGGAAGCAAAGAGATTTATTTGCCTCTAACTCCAATGAGATGAACTGTAATTTGCATGCCATAGAAGAAAAATTTAAACAGTATTTATTCTAGTTGCGAGATTCTCAGGCAAAGCATTTTTATAATGTATGGTAAGATTGCTTGGAACTTCCCATTTTATTTCTATTTTTGGGATTGTGATTCATTTTGAAACAACAGAGCCGTTATGGAAAAAGGTGTTGTATTGCTCATAAATAATTCACATTGAGCTAAAGAAAGAAGGAAATGTTAAATTCGCACAACCTCTATTGGGGAATAATTATAGGGCGTAAAGTCTCCAAAGGAGCTTAGACCATTAATGGAAAGTATGGAGATATCGTATCTTATTTATCCGGTTTGGCTATTGTCTGCCTTCCTTTTAATTCGAATGTACTTTCGGCTGGCTGTTCGCTTCTCCATAATAGACAAACCAAATGAAAGAAGTTCACATATAGTCCCCATCATTCGCGGGGGTGGTATAATTATTCCAATAAGTGTTCTCTTTTGGTATGTATTCTCTGGCTTTCAAGATTCCTATTTTGTATTCGGATTGTTGTTGGTTTCCACAGTTTCATTTATTGATGATGTCCGCGATTTGCCTAGTGGTCTTCGGGTGCTCATTCACTTGATTTCGGTGACTTGCCTTCTCATAGATCTGCATTTACTTAGCTTGCCTTGGTATTACCTAATTCCAATTTATATCCTAATGATAGGCTGGGTGAATGCCTTCAATTTTATGGATGGAATAAACGGCATCACTTCTTTATACGCTTCAGTCTGCGTATTCACCATTGGCGGAATTGAATATATTTTAGGTGGATATAGCTTCCGTTTGTTTGGATTTGTACTCATTGCCCTCGCCATCTTTACTTTTTACAATCTTCGCAAAAGAGCCCGCTGCTTTGCAGGCGATGTGGGAAGTGTGGCCCTTGCTTTTATTTTGGCTTTCTTACTTATTCCTCTGCTTCAATTAAATTGGGCCTACCTAGGTTTAGTTCTGGTATATGGTGTGGATACCAGCCTGACTATCTTTCACAGACTACTAAAAGGAGAAAAAATTACAGAGGCACACAGAACCCATAATTATCAGTATCTCGCCAATGAAATGAATTGGGGACATATGAATACGAGTCTATTTTATGCTTCTGTTCAAGTTCTTGTAAATATCTGGGTGGTCTACGCCATTTATATTGGATATTCCTCTTTAATTGTATTTTTAGTCCCAAGTAGTTTGCTGGTGGCACTCTATTTATCTAGCAGGATATTGATATTGCGCCGAATGAGTAAGTCATTATGAAGATATCTATTGTTTTAGTTGGTTCTGGAGAATTTGCTAGAGAGGTAGCGGCTATGATTCTTTATTCAGAACTAAACCAACAATTTGATTTGTTGGGTTATGTTTCTGAAAACCATCCAACGGACCTCGCCCCTTTGCAAGCTCCCTATCTTGGTGAAGTATCAATATTAAAGAGCTTGAAGGCTGAAATCCCTTCCTTAGCGGTGGCTATCTGTATCGGAAATCCGGTGTTGCGAAGTAAAGTATTCCAACAAATTGAACATCTCGATTTATTCTATCCCAATATTATTCATCCTAAGTCTTTTGTAGATTGGGAAAATAGGTTGGATCTGGAAATTGGAATGGGAAATATTATAACGCAGGGCTGTATTTTCACTACATCCATTCAGCTCGGAAATTTTAATATCCTAAACTTAGGCTGTTTGGTAGGTCACGACGTGCGATTCTCAAGCTTTTGTACCGTTATGCATGGCGCCAAATTCAGCGGGGGTGCTGTGATAGGAGGTCGAGTATTGGTGGGTACGGGAAGTGCATTTATTCGCAAATGTGAGGTGCCTTCAAACTCAATTGTACCGGCCTATTCTGTTGTCAGAGGCGACTTTATACCTTAGAATATGCTAGATTCTGAATTGAGCGTGATGGGTGGTGGTGCACTTGCTAGAGAAATACTACACGCACACAAAGGCAAGTCGGGAATCCTTTCTTCCTATTCCGATATTCATCTGTACGACGATAATATTGAAGAGGGCAAAAGAATAGATGGATTTCTCTGCAAAGGCAAACTTTCGCAATTCACATCCGGCACAGCTGTATTCGGAATTGCTTCTCCAATGATTAAAAGAGATTTATTCCAAAAATTCCCACATTGGCAGCAAGCCCAATGGCTGGAACTCATTCATCCTAAAGCAGACATTCAAGATCCTAATAGTATAGAAATAGGTCAAGGAAGCATTATTTCTTCGGGTTGTGTCTTAACTTGCGGTATAAGTCTCGGTCGTTTTGTGTTCATCAACTTGAATGCGACTGTTGGTCATGACTCTACCATAGAATCTTTTGTTTCTATTATGCCTGCGGTGAATATTTCGGGCAATGTGTATATTGAGGAGGGCGCCTATTTAGGCACGGGAGCCATCGTGCTTCCTGGCGTTCGAATTGGGAAATACGCGGTGGTAGCTGCGGGTGCGGTAGTAACTAAAGATGTGCCTGAATACTCTCTGGCTATGGGAGTGCCCGCCCGATTTAGTCCTTTGTAAAAACTACAGAATTAGAGGAGAGGGTACTCCATCTAAATTACACGCTAAAGATTTATTGAATAAGGATACGCTCTGAAGATCTGGCGTTTGAAGAAACTAAAACAACTTGGTAGATTCCTTTCTGCAAATCCTTGGTGCTAAGTTTAATTTCTTCCTGTCCTTTTTCCAAGCTAAACACTTCTGAGCTAACTTCTCTTCCAAGTACGTCGTACCAAAGAACGCTCAAATCATTACCCCACCTTGAATCCAGTGCGAGGTTTAAGAAATCTCCCGATTTCAAAGGATTGGGATAGAGCAAAGAGCGATGAGCGTATTCGGGTAAACCCACTCCGCTGGCTTTAATTTCAAACTCCTCACTAATCGTTAAGAAAATATTATCCGCCGCTTCAATCCAAAGTCTACCGGTTTGGGTTTCCATTGCTGCCCCAATGTTCCAAATGAATTCTCCGTCGTTCGGACTGTTTAAAGCCAATGTGTCTGAAAAATTGAGACCACCATCAGAGGAATAATAAATATTTACTGCCTGACAGTTTACATCCGGCCCATCGGTGCCGTTAACGGCCCATTGTATGGGATAGCTAAAGTTGCTGGTCAAATGCTGCGTACTACTGGGGAATGTAACTTCAAAAGGACCTGAGAAAATATCGACATCAAAATCTACTTGCGCATAAGAAATACCCGGCGCTGTATCATTATTGTCTCTCGCAGTTAATCTGAAACGCAGATTTCGGCCATAATTTGGAAGAACTTCGCCAATAATTAAATTCCCTGAAAGAATAGAGCTGAACCTTGGGAAAAAGCGTTCGGGAGTTCTTTTTGGAGTAAAGCTTCGGAAACAGGGCGCATTGGCAACTGGACTAAGTGGACTACCGCTTGGTCCCAAATTGTATTGCTCCCAGGTGAACATCAGTGAATCACCGTCTAAATCAGTACCCGATCCCTTCAATCGGAAAGGCGTAGAAACGGGAATTAAAAATCCACTTGCAGGAACTACTAGGGTCGGCGCTGAACCACTGCCATTTGTGGTCGGACAGGTATTGCCGGCTCCCAATTCGGTGTAGTTTGAAATTTCAGAAATACTGTGCACGTGAAAATAGGCATCGCTATTGGATTGAATATTGGGCGGACAAATTCCGGCATATCCCATGATTGTGCTGGCAGAACCCGGCTCGAATGCAGCAGAACTGGCTCTGTTGCACGGATTGTTTTGAGTATGATTGGCGCTAAACTGATGGCCTATTTCATGGCAAACATAGTCTACATCAAAAGGATCTCCTACCGGACTTTGAGACCCGGTTACGCCTTGCGCTTTGGTAGAAAAGCTGCAGGCCAATCCAGGAGCGAATCCTCCTGCTCCCGTGCCGAAATTATGTCCAATGTCGTATAAAGAGTCTCCAAGATAGGAGTCTATTACAATCTGATTTTCTAAGGCTAGGTTAAAGGAGTTGTTGTTGTTAAATGGATCGCCTACGGCATCAAAAAAGAAGAGGGTATCCATTTTCTCTGAGAAGATAAAGTGAATACCTAGGTCGCGCTCGAAAATGCCGTTCACTCTATTGATGGTGGTTGTTACCGCAGAGAGAACAGTCATTTTAGTTCCACCATGAAAGTTGCTGTATTCTCCAGTGGTTGCCACAGCTAAACGGTAGGTTTTTATTTTGGGACTAAAGAGGGGAGTAGAGCTTACAGCCGTAACCGAGGCAGTTCCTAACGGAGCTGGGAATAAAATCGGATCTTCCAGATAGCACTCGAAATGAGTAGTCGGAACAGCTTGACTCTTCCAATAACTTACATAGCTGTCTACTCTTCCTGAAATACCAGGGTCTAGAAACATCTGTCCTTCGGGACTTAAAACCATGGCATGCAAACCCGTAGCACCAAAATCTAACTGCAAGCGAAGCAGGGGGTCGCTAGGGGCAAAACCTGTATAGGATCGAATTTGCGGATACTTCGCTTGAAGTTTAGGTGGAATTAAGTTGTTTCCTTTTAGTTTAAAGCGGATGTATCCCCCATCGGGATGCGGAAAATCAAACCAAGAAATAGAGTCTTTGTTGTCGTTTTGAAGATCAAACCAAAGTCCGAAATAATCCAAATCTAACGAGCGAAAATTGTTGAGCTGCAGGTCGTTTGGAGTGGTCCAGTCTAAGGACGGCGAGGTATCTTGCCAAAATTTGGCAGAAAAACCTGAGATTCCTATCAATAGAGAAGCCATCAGCAAGCTAATTCTAAAGGAAATATATGGTTTGGTCTATCTTCCATTGAGTTGGAAAAATACTAAAAAGTTAAGAA
>ERZ888423.2839-NODE-2839-length-12273-cov-5.483713_pt1 | contig 12273 bp, 7 predicted proteins | sample MGYA00520523_ERZ888423 | MGnify/ENA primary metagenome ERZ888423 (study PRJEB32303, sample SAMEA104408611) | aquatic metagenome | biome: Brackish water; feature: Pelagic; material: water | place: Baltic Sea | collected 2014-06-08T10:24:00 | depth 30,27 m ...
GATGACCATCACCGACCTGCCAAGCCATGCCCGTGTCGTGATTGTGGGGGGCGGGGTTGTTGGCGCTTCGACCGCGTATCATCTGACCAAACTGGGAATCTCCGATGTGCTGCTGCTGGAGCAGGGACAGCTGTCGTCAGGCACGACATGGCATGCGGCGGGGCTGGTCGGGCAGTTGCGCGGCCATTCGGTGATGACCCGGCTGATCCAGTATTCGACAAAGCTGTATTCAGAGCTGCATCGCAAAACCGGGTTGCAAACCGGATGGAAGCAATGCGGCTCTCTCTCCGTTGCGCGGACGGATGCGCGGATGACGCTGTTGCACCGCACCATCGCCAGCGCCCGCGCCCAAGGGGTAGAGGTGCAAGAGCTGACGCCGCAAGAGGCCGGAGCGATGTGGCCGCCGATGCGGGTGGATGATCTGAAGGGCGCGATCTGGCTGCCCGGCGATGGCAAGGCCAACCCGACCGACCTGACGCAATCCCTGGCCAAGGGCGCGCGGATGGGCGGCGCGCGGATCGTCGAAGGAGCGCGGGTAACGGGCGTCACGCAGGCCAAAGGCCGGGTAACGGGCGTGCGGACGACCCAAGGCAACATCACCGCCGACATCGTGGTGAATTGTGCCGGGCAATGGGCCCGCAAGCTGGGGCAGATGTGCGGCGTTTCGGTGCCCATGCACTCGGCCGAGCATATGTATATCGTGACTGGCGCTGTGCCGGGGGTACATCCCGATCTGCCGGTGATGCGTGATCCGGACGGCTACATCTATTTCAAGGAAGAGGTCGGCGGCCTGTGCATGGGGGGGTTTGAGCCGGTGGCAAAGCCTTGGGGAATGAATGGAATTCCCGATGATTTCGCCTTTCAGCTTCTGGAAGATGACTGGGATCAGTTCGAAATCCTGATGGAAAACGCTCTGATCCGCGTGCCGGGGCTAGAGGCGGCAGAGGTCAAGAAGTTCTACAACGGGCCAGAGAGTTTTACCCCCGACAACAACTTTCTGCTGGGCGAAGCGCCAGAGCTGAAAGGCTTTTTCGTTGGTGCCGGCTTCAACTCGATGGGCATTGCCAGTGCCGGAGGGGCAGGGCGGGCATTGGCCGAATGGATCATGGAAGGCGCCCCCACTATGGATCTATGGCCGGTGGATATCCGCCGCTTTGCCGGGTTCAACAACAACCCGACGTGGCTGCATGACCGGGTCAAGGAAACGCTGGGCATGCATTACACCATGCCTTGGCCGAACCTTGAGCAGGACAGCGCGCGGCCGTTCCGCCGCTCGGCGCTGTATGACCGGCTGGACGCCAAGGGCGCGGTCTGGGGCAGCAAGATGGGGTGGGAGCGCGTGAACTACTTTGCCCGTGATCAGGCAGAGGTGACAATCCAGTATTCCTTCGAACGTCAGAACTGGCACGATTCGGCGGCGGCAGAGCATCTGGCAACCCGCAATGGGGCGTCGCTGTTTGACCTGTCATCATTCTCGAAGCTGATGGTGCAGGGGCGCGATGCGCTGGCGGTGCTGAACCGGATTTGTGCGGCAAATCTGGATCGGCCCATTGGCGCATCGATCTATACGGGGATGCTGAACGCGCGCGGCGGCTATGAAAGCGACCTGACCGTGTTCCGACTGGCCGAAGATCGGTTCATGGTGGTGACAGGTTCGGCCCAGGCAGTGCATGACGCCGACTGGATCGCCAAGAACACGCCCGAGGGCGCGCATGTCTGGGTGTCTGATGTGACCAGCGCCTGGTCGGTGCTGGCGGTGATGGGGCCAGAGGCGCCCGCGCTGTTGCAAGGCCTGACCCGCAGCGATCTGTCAGATACCGCCCATCCCTTTGCCACGGTGCGCGAGATTGACCTTGGCTATGCCACGGTGCTGGCCAACCGGATGAGCTATGTCGGCGAGCCGGGTTTTGAATTGTTCGTTCCGGTGGAATTCACCCTTGGGGTGTATGAGGCGCTGCTGGGCACGGGTGCCTTGACCCATGCGGGTTACTACGCGCTGGACAGTCTGCGGGTTGAGAAGGGCTATCGGGCCTGGGGGCGCGAGTTGACGCCGGATATCACGCCATTCGAGGCCGGGCTTGGCTTTGCCGTCGATTACGACAAGCCGGGCGGTTTCATCGGGCGCGAGGCCTTGTTGGCGTTGAAGGGGCAACCGTTGCACCAGCGCATCGTGCAGATCAGCGTTGATGATCCTTCGCCGCAATTGTGGGGTGGGGAATTGCTCCTGCGCGACGGTCTGCCGGTGGGAAAAGTGATGTCTGCAGCGCATGGCCACAGTCTGGGGCGACCGATCACCCTGTGTCGGGTTGAAGAGCCAGCGCAGGCCATCGACCACGCCTATCTGGCCGAAGGCGCGTTTGAGATTGATCTGGCGGGCAAACGGCTGGCAGCAACCTGGCACGCCAGACCGCCCATCATCCGCCCCTGAGCGGATCTTTCGAAAGGTCTTGGGCAATCGACAGGAAGGCGCTGACCAGCTTGCCGCCCCGACGTTCCCGCAGGCAGATCAGGGTTTCGTCCATCATCATCTGGTCTTCTTCCACCATCGGGATGCGCACCAGCCGGGGGTCATCGCCGAACTCTGCCGCCGACACAAAACCGACGCCGACGCCCGAGGCGACAATCTCGCGCACCGCTTCGCGCCCTTCGGCGACGATCGAGGGGATGAAGCTAAACCCATGCGCCTCGGCGGCCTCTTCAAATTTCTTCCGGGTCTTCGACCCCGCTTCGCGCATGACCAAAGGAAGGCCATCAAGGTCCTGAAAACCCAATGACTTGCGCTTGGAAATTGGATGGCCAAGCGCGACAAAGGCGGAAATCGGTGTGGAATTCAGCACAATGCTTTCGAATTCACGCGATGGGGGAAGTTCGCCAAGAATCCCGATGTCGGCCTCATAGCTGAACAAGCTTTCGGTCACTGTTTCGGTGTTACCCTGGCTGATCATCACCCCAACGCCGGGATATCTTTTGCGGAACTCGGCAAGGATTTTCAGCATGTGCACCGCGCTGTCTGCCATGATGTGCAAGTTGCCAGCGCGGGTAGCGCGGCTTTCGGTCAAAAGTTCGCGCGCCTGTTCTTCGCTGTTAAACAGCCGCCGGGTAATCTCCAGCAGTTTTTCGCCCGCCGGGGTTATCTCGATCTGCTTTTTATGCCGGTTGAACAGAAGGATATCATATTCCTCTTCCAGCTTCCGGACCTGATCGGAAATCGCAGGCTGGGTCAGGAAAAGCTGTTCGGCCGCGCGCGAAAATCCTCCGAAAATCGCAACATAGTGAAAGGCGCGAAGCTGGACATATCGCATATCAGCCGCTCTCTATAGGTTAAGTTTATGTGTGTATTGAAACTAACGATTTGCTTAATGCCCGGCAAGGGCGCTGTATGGCCTGCCGCTGAGCGGCGGCCCAAGGTCTTTTAGGCCTGATATGAGGGATGCGAATGCTGCCAGTTGCCTTTCTGATCCATCTTGCCGGGGCTGTGATGCTGTTGCTTTGGGCGGTGCGCATGGTGCGAACCGGGGTCGAACGGGCTCATGGCACCCAGCTGAAGGCAGCGTTGCGCGGCGCCAAGGGCGGCACACCACAGATCGCGCTGGCGGGAATGGTGCTGGCAGTGGTGCTGCAAAGCGCTACCGCCGTGGGGATTCTGGCGGCGGGGTTCGTGACCTCGGGCATATTGACGGTTTCGACCGGGATCGCAGCACTTTTGGGGGCTGATCTGGGATCTGCCCTGGTGGTCAAGATTCTGTCCTTTGATCTGTCCGGACTGATCCCGTTCTTGTTGCTGGTGGGCGCCACGATGTTTCTGAAGTTCGAGGCGCGCAGCGTGCGGCAGACCGGGCGGATCCTGCTGGGTGTCGCCTTTATCCTGCTGTCGTTGCAGATGGTCAGTGAGGCGACCGAGCCTTTGCGCGACAGCACCCTCTTGCCGGGGCTGATGAACTATCTGCGCGGCGATCCGTTGACGGCGTTTCTGGTGGCGGCGGTGATCGCCTGGGTTGTCCATTCCTCGGTCGCGACGGTGCTGTTGCTGGTTACCTTTGCCAATGGCGGCATGTTGCCGCTGGAGGTGGCGGTGCCGATGGTGCTGGGGGCAAATCTGGGCGGCGGGATCATCGCCGTCTGGCTGACGCGGGGGATGGAGATAGAGGCGCGACGCATCCCCTTGGGCAATCTGATCTTTCGCGGCGTCGCGGCGGCGTTGATGCTGGCGGTGTCAAAGCTGGTGGACCTGCCGATCGCCCTTCTGGGTGCAAAAGAGTCGGTGCAACTGGTCAACTTCCATCTGGCGTTCAACCTTGCGCTGGTACTGGTGGCCTTGCCCTTCGTGCGCCCGATGGCCCGGCTGACGCAGATTTTGCTGCCCGATCCGGCGCAGGCAGCAGAGGATGGCCTTTCGCCCCCTGTCAGCTTGCTGGACCGGTCTTCGGTGGCAAATTCCACCGTGGCCCTGGCCAGTGCCAAGCGCGAGCTGTTGCGTATGGGGGAAACAGTCGCGACGATGTATCACCCGGTCATGGAATTGCTGGAGGGCGGCAATCTGGACCATATCGCGCGCACCCGCGCGCTGGACGATCAGGTGAACCGCAAACATACCGACATCAAACTGTTCATTGCCGAAGTGAACCGCGGAAAGCTGACCGAGGCAGAGATGAAACTTGGCACCGACCTGACCGACTTTTCCATCAACCTTGAACATATCGGCGATATCATAGCCCGCAGCCTGCTGACGCTGGCCGAAACCCGTGCCGCCAAATCCTTGCGCTTTTCGCCTGAGGGCTGGGCAGAGATGTGCAACATTCATAGCCGGGTAGAGGCGAACATGCAGCTTTCGCTGAATGTTCTGGTCTCTGGCGACGTGGCCTCGGCACGGCTGTTGGTGAAAGAAAAAGAAGCGATGCGTCGGTTGGAACGCGAAAGCCATGACCGCCATCTGGCGCGGCTGCGCAACGCCAATTCAGCCAGTATCGACACCTCTGACATCCACCTGGAAGCTGTGCGCGCATTCAAAGAGATCAATTCGCTTTTGGTGACCGTGGCCTATCCGATCCTGACGGAAAGCGGGCATTTGCTGGAAAGCCGGCTGGCCCAACCGCAGTAGCATCGGTAGAATCGTTGAATGGATATGAAATAACGATTTTACATATGTTCTGGTGCATGGAAAAACCGATCCACAACGCCCCCAACAGGATGAGGCCGCCCAATGTCTTCATTGCAGAACGATGCCTTCCCGAACCCCGCCAAGGGTGAGCCGTTCCTGCTGACCCCCGGCCCGCTGACCACCGCCCTTTCAGTGAAAGAAGCGATGCTGCGCGATTGGGGCTCATGGGATGGCGATTTTCGCGCGATGACAAAAAGCGTTTGTGACCAGTTGCTTGGCTTGGCTGGCGATACATCCGGCAATTTCGTCTGCGTGCCGCTGCAAGGATCGGGCAGCTACTGCGTCGAGGCGATGCTGGGCACCTTCGTGCCCCGCGATGGCAAGGTTCTGGTGCTGGCCAATGGTGCCTACGGGCTGCGCGCGGCAGAGACGATGCGCTATCTGGGCCGCGCCTATACGTTGATCGACAAGGGCGATTACATGCCGCCCCGCGGTGACGAGGTGGCGGCGGCTTTGAAGGCGGATCCAGCGATCACCCATGTGATCATCTGCCATTGCGAGACGTCTTCGGGCATCCTGAACCCGGTGGCCGAGATTTCTGAGGCGACCTATGCCGCGGGCCGCAAGCTTCTGGTCGACAGCATGTCGGCCTTCGGCGCGATTGATCTGGATGTCAGCCGCATCCGCTATGAGGCGATGGTAAGTTCGGCCAACAAGTGCATAGAAGGGGTGCCGGGCTTCGGCTTTGTCATCGCACGCCGGTCAGAACTGGAGACGTGCCGCGGCAATTCTCATTCGCTGTCGCTGGATGTCTACGCGCAATGGGCGAATATGGAGAAGTCGGGCCAGTGGCGCTATACCCCGCCGACCCATGTGGTTGCCGCATTTCTGGAGGCGCTGCGCCTGCATGCGGCCGAAGGCGGTGTCGAAGGCCGGGGCGCGCGCTACACCAAGAACCGCGACGTTATGGTTGCCGGGATGCGCGGCCTTGGGTTTGAGACCCTGCTGAAAGACCGCTGGCTGTCGCCGATCATCGTGACCTTCTTTTGCCCGGCGGACCCAAAGTTCGTATTCGCCGAGTTCTATGACCGGATGAAGGACAAGGGTTTTATCATCTATCCCGGCAAGCTGACCGTGGTGGACAGTTTCCGCGTGGGCTGCATTGGCCGGATGGATGATGCCGTCATGACTCGCGTGGTTGATGCCGCCCGGCAGGCGCTGTCCGAGATGGGCGTGACCAGTGCAGCCCCCCCCGCCGCCGCCATCGCCGAACGCGCCAAACTTGCCGCCTGACGACTATTCAAAGGACTGACAATGACCAATCCCGTGACCGCCAATGACCGCAGCTATCCCTGGCCCAAAGTGACCGCCATCGCCATTTGCCTTGATGGCTGCGAGCCGGAGTATCTGACACAAGCGATTGCCAAGGGGCTTATGCCCACCCTGAAGCGGATCAAGGCGACAGGGACCGATCGGCTGGCCCATTCGGTGATCCCGTCATTTACCAACCCAAACAACCTGTCGATTGCCACGGGGCGCCCGCCAAGTGTGCATGGGATTTGCGGCAATTACCTGTATGAGCCGGAAACAGGCAAAGAAGTGATGATGAATGACGTGCGCTTCTTGCGCGCCCCGACGGTGTTTTCGCGGTTCTACGAGGCGGGCGCCCGGGTCGCGATTGTCACCGCCAAAGACAAACTGCGCGCGCTGTTGGGTGCCGGGCTGAAATTTGACGACGACCGCGCAAAGTGCTTTTCGGCCGAACGCTCGGCCACGTCTACGGCGGCTGAGCACGGGCAGGACAATGCGGCCGAGTGGTTGGGCTTCGGCCAGCCCGAGGTCTATTCGGCGGAACTGTCGGAATTCGTCTTTGCCGCGGGCGTCAAGCTGCTGGCTGAATGGAAGCCTGACGTAATGTATCTGACCACCACCGATTACGTGCAGCATAAATATGCGCCGCATCAGCCCGAAGCGCAGGCGTTCTACGCGATGTTCGACAAGTATCTGGCGCAACTGGGCGCGATGGGCGCGGCGATTGTGGTTACCGCCGATCACGGCATGAAGCCCAAGCATGACGCCAAGGGCGACCCTCAGGTGATCTATGTGCAGGATCTTCTGGACGACTGGCTGGGCAAGGACGCCGCCCGCGTGATCCTGCCGATCACCGATCCCTATGTGGTGCATCACGGGGCGCTGGGTGGCTTTGGCACCGCGTATCTGCCCAAAGGCACCGATCAGGCGGGGATCATCAAACGCCTGTCGGCCCGCCCTGAATTGCTGGCGGTGATGGACAGGGCAGAAGCGGTAAATCGCTATGACCTGCCGGGCGACCGGATCGGCGATATCGTCATGATCTCGACCGAGAACATGACCATCGGCACCTCGGCGCATCGCCACGATCTGGCCGCGCTGGACGAGCCGCTACGTTCGCATGGCGGGCTGACGGAACAAGAGGTGCCCTTTATCGTCAACCGGGTGATGGACTTGCCAAAAGGCGCGGATCTGCGCAATTTCGACGCGTTCTTCGTGGCAACCACGGCGGCCGCGCTATGAGTTTTGATCCCCGCACCCGCAAGATTGTGCCAAAGCATGAAGGCATGCGCATTGGCGGTGAAAATGTGTTCACCAAAGAGGTGGTCGAGGTTCGCTATCCCTACACCGACGAAGTGATCGGCACGGTGCCCGCGGGCCGCGCCGAACATGCCGCGCGCGCCTTCGAGATTGCCGCCGCCTACAAGCCAAGGCTAAGCCGCTATGAACGGCAGCAAATCCTGTTCCGCGCGGGCGAGTTGATCAAGCAGCGGCGCGAAGAACTGGCCTATTGGCTGGTGCTGGAACTTGGCATCTGTTGGCAGCATGCGTTGTATGAGACAGGCCGCGCCTATGATGTGTTCACCCTGGCGGGGCAGATGGCCATTCTGGACGATGGGCAGACCTTCTCTTGCGATCTGACGCCACAGGGCAAAGAGCGCAAGATTTTCACCCTGCGCGAACCGGTGCGGGCAATTTCGGCAATCACCCCCTTCAACCACCCGCTGAACTTGGTCAGCCACAAGATCGCGCCGGCGATAGCGACAAACAATTGCGTGGTTTGCAAGCCCACGGAACTGACGCCGCTGACCGCGATTGCGCTGGCCGATATCTTGTATGAAGCCGGGTTGCCGGTAGAGATGTTCCAGATCGTCACCGGCTGGCCGAAGGACATCGGCGACGAGATGATCACCAACCCCAATATTGACATCATCACCTTTACCGGGGGCGTGCCGGTCGGCAAGCTGATCGCCTCGAAGGCCGGCTACAAGCGGATAGCGCTGGAACTGGGGGGCAACGATCCGCTGATCATCTGCAACGATCTGTCGGATGCATATCTGGACAAGGCGGCAACGATTGCGGTGGCAGGGGCCACCGGAAATTCGGGGCAGCGCTGCACCGCAGTGAAACGGATTCTGGTGCAGGAGTCAGTGGCAGATCTCTTCGTGCCGATGGTGCTGGAAAAGGCCAAGAAGCTGCGCTTTGGCGATCCGATGGATCCGGACACTCAGCTGGGGTGCGTGGTCCATGCCCAGGCCGCGGAAACCTTCGAACGCCGGGTGCTGGAGGCCGAGGCGCAGGGCGCAAAGATCCTGTATCATCCCGGACGCAAGGGTGCGCTGTTGCCGCCTATTGTCGTCGATCATGTGCCGCATGGCAGCGAGTTGGTGATGGAGGAAACCTTTGGCCCTATCGTTCCCATCGTGCGGGTTCCGGATGATGACGTGGCAGTGATGGCAATCTCCAACTCCACCCAGTTCGGCCTGTCCTCAGGCGTCTGCACCAACGATCTCAACCGAGCGATTGCCTATGTGAACGGGCTTGATGTGGGCACGGTGAACATCTGGGAACAACCCGGCTACCGGATCGAGATGTCACCCTTTGGCGGGATCAAGGATTCGGGGAATGGGGTGAAGGAAGGCGTGTTGGAAGCGATGAAATTCTTCACCAACGTAAAAACCTATTCCCTTCCATGGCCCCGCTAGGGCAAGCGTTGTCCCAGTGACTTGCGCGGCCCTTCGGGGCCGCGATTTTTGGCAAGCAAAGGCTGGGCGCATGATGATCACCCACACCGAAGGAGAAAGCAACCAATCCGCAGCCCGCAGGGCCTGGGCGGCAAAGCACCCCGATGCCGCAACACGGGATCTTCTGGCGCGCGATGCGGATGCGTTCCTGCACCAGTCGCTGTCCAGCCCTTGTGTGTCCACTATTGCGCGCGCCGAGGGTATCTGGATCGAAGACACCGCTGGCCGCCGCTACATGGATTTTCACGGCAATTCGGTGCATCACATCGGCTATGGCCACCCGCGCCTGATAGCCGCGATCAAGGATCAGCTGGACGCGTTGCCCTTCGCGCCGCGCCGGTTCACCAACGCCGTATCGGTCGAATTGGCCGAGAAACTGCGGGCAATTGCGCCCGGCGACCTGAACAAGGTCTTGTTCACCACGGGCGGGTCGGACGCGGTGGAAGTGGCGCTGAAGATCGCGCGGGCAGCGACGGGACGGTTCAAGACCATCAGCTTTTGGGACGCCTTTCATGGCGCGGGATTCGGCGCGGCCAGTGTTGGCGGCGAGGCGACGTTTCGCAGCCATATCGCCGGGCCCTTGCTGACCGGGGCCGAACATGTCGCCCCCTTCAACTGCTATCGCTGCCCTTACAATCATGCCGGGCCAGCGGTGTGTGGTTTGGCCTGCGCGGGGATGATTGACTATGTTCTGGGGCGCGAGACGGATGTGGCCGCGGTGATCGCCGAGCCGATGCGTGCGGTACCCGTGGTGCCGCCGCCCGGCTTTTGGCAAGCGGTGCGCGCGGCCTGCGACCGCCATGGCGCCTTGCTGATCATGGATGAGATCCCCACCGGATTGGGCAAGACCGGCCGCATGTTCGCCTTTGACCATGACGACGTGACCCCCGACATCGTGGTGCTGGGCAAGGCCCTTGGTGGGGGCGTTCTGCCCATCGCCGCCGTGATCGCGCGGCAGGGTCTGGATGTGTGTGGTGATTTCGCAATCGGCCATTACACGCATGAGAAAAACCCCGTAACTGCGCGCGCTGCCCTGACCACCCTGCAGATTATCGAGGACGAGGGGCTGGTGGACCGCTCTGCCAGCCTTGGCGCCCACGCGCTGGACCGCCTGCGCAGCTTTGCACAGCACAGCCGTTATGTGGGCGATGTGCGGGGTCGGGGCTTGATGATGGGCATAGAGATTGTCGAAGATCGCGCCAGCAAAGCCGCCGCCCCTGACCGCGCCGAACGTATCTATTACCGCTGCCTAGAGGCGGGGCTGTCCTTCAAGACCAGCGCCGGTTGTGTGCTGACGCTATCGCCGCCGCTGACCATCAGCCGCGATGAACTGGACAATGCGCTGGCCATCGTCGAAGCCGCCATTCTGGCCGAGGGATGACCGCCTTCGCCCTTGGCATCGTGTTGTTTTCAGCCGTGCTGCATGCCAGCTGGAATGCGCTGCTGAAGGCAGTGGATGACCGGGCCGGGGTGCTGGCGGCGGTGTCTTTGGCTCATGCGCTGGTAGGGGTGGTACTGATTGCGATGTCACCCATCCCCGACAGGGCAAGCTGGCCATCGATCATTGTCTCGACCGTCGTGCATTACGGCTATTACCTTCTGTTGTTCCGCGCCTATCGCCATGGGGATCTCAGCCAAGTCTACCCCATTTCGCGCGGCCTTGCCCCGGCCTTCGTGGCGATTTCGGCTTGGGTGCTGGTGGGGGAATCCCTGTCGCCGCTGGGCTGGGTCGGGCTTGTCACCATCAGCGCCGGGATCTGCCTTTTGGCCTTTCTGCGCGGTGCGGCGCGGGCCCAAAGATCAACCATCGGGCTGGCACTGCTGTTGGGGCTGTGCATCGGCACCTATTCGGTGGCGGATGGCATCGGCATTCGGCAGGCCGGCACCGCCACCGGCTATATGGGCTGGCTGTTTTTGTGCGAAGCCCCGGTGCCTCTGTTCATCGCCTTGCACCGCCGTCGCAATCGCGGGGGCTTTGCGCCGCGCACGATGATCCTTGGGCTGATCGGCGGGATGGCATCGGTCACGGCCTACGGGCTGGTGCTGTATGTGAAGACCATCGCGCCCCTGGGGGCAGTGTCAGCGCTGCGCGAATCCAGCGTCATCATTGCCGCGTTGATCGGCGTGGTGATCTTTGGCGAAAGGCCGTGGCTGGGGCGGCTGCTGGCGGCGGTGATTGTGGCGCTGGGTGTCGTTGCGATGGCACTTGGCGGGTAGCCGCGGCGGTATCGACAGAAATGATAGTGTCGAAAGAAAAATAGATTTTACTTACTATTGTAAAGTTCCCAAACTTGTTGCTGTGAAAGCTTCACTCAAACGTCGCATGGCTGTCGCAAGCGTGTTGCAAAAGAACCTGATCGACCACGGTGGAGATGCCGGAAAGCCCGGCACAAATACTGCCGAGAGATAACATCCAACCCAACAGGGGTATCACCATGACCAGAACATCCATTCTATGCCTGACCGTCGCCGCCTCGGCGCTGTTTGCCAACGCTGCGCTGGCAGAGACAGAACTGACCGTCTATACCGCCGTCGAAGCCGAGGATCTGGCCCGCTATGCCGAAACCTTCAATCAGGATCACCCCGATATCAAGATCAACTGGGTGCGCGATTCCACGGGCGTTATTACCGCCAAGATATTGGCCGAAAAGAACAATCCGCAGGCTGATGTGGTTTGGGGGCTTGCGGCCACGTCACTTCTGGTGCTGAAAACCGAAGGCATTCTGGAACCGTATGAGCCGGCCGGCCTTGACAAGCTGTCGCCGAATTTCCGCGACAGCGATACCCCGCCCTCTTGGGTCGGCATGGATGCCTGGGTCGCCGCCCTGTGCTTCAACACGGTCGAGGCTGAAAAGCTGGGGCTGACCGCGCCGACCAGCTGGATGGATCTGACCAAGCCGGAATATGCGGGCCATATCGTGATGCCGAACCCGGCGTCATCGGGCACCGGTTTCCTGGATGTCTCATCCTGGCTGCAGCTATTCGGCGAGGAAAAGGGCTGGGAATATATGGACGGGCTGCATGCAAATATCGCGGCCTATACCCATTCCGGATCCAAGCCCTGCAAAATGGCGGCGGCAGGTGAAACCGTGATCGGCGTATCCTTCGCCTTCCGCGGCG
>ERZ888423.2840-NODE-2840-length-12270-cov-12.433565_pt1 | contig 12270 bp, 14 predicted proteins | sample MGYA00520523_ERZ888423 | MGnify/ENA primary metagenome ERZ888423 (study PRJEB32303, sample SAMEA104408611) | aquatic metagenome | biome: Brackish water; feature: Pelagic; material: water | place: Baltic Sea | collected 2014-06-08T10:24:00 | depth 30,27 m ...
AACGAATCACATTCTCGAAGCCAGGGGAATCCGTTTTATGGGTCTGGAGCCTAAGCTTTCGTAATCTGAAACTCAAAAATACCGGAACCGCTCTCCTTTATTTCCGAGACGGTATGGCCCAGTTCCCGTGCAGAGCGGGGAACATTCTGCAGCGCCTCTCCTTCGCGCAGCCGAACGGTCAACGTCTCGCCGGGTTGCATCTTGTCCAATCTCAGGCGAGTTTTGACGAAGGTCATGGGGCAACGATCCCCCGTGATATCGAGCAAGTACTTACTTAGCATCTCCGAACCGTTAGTCATCAAATAACCTTCCAACCCCGAAAAACATGTTGCACGCATAGAAAGAATTGCCTATAAATCCGTTACGTCAAGTCTTACCGTAAGAAATATGGAGTTTAGCTCGCATGGCCGAAGGCAGCGATAACATGAATCGGGAACTGCTCGAACATACAACCGAAATTGTGTCGGCGCATGTCGCGAACAATCCTGTGTCCATGAATGATTTGCCAGACCTGATTCGTCAGGTATACGGCGCTCTGGCGCAGGTTGACACGACATCCGCGCCGGCGGCTGAGAAGCTGCAACCGGCAGTGCCGGTCAAGAAGTCGATCACGCCCGACTATCTGATTTGCCTCGAAGATGGCAAGAAGCTGAAAATGCTGAAGCGCCATCTGAAGACCGCCTATGACATGTCGCCCGAAGATTATCGGGAAAAGTGGAGCCTGCCGCACGATTATCCGATGGTCGCGCCGAACTACGCCGCACAGCGCAGCTCGCTCGCGAAGAAGATCGGCCTCGGCACGCGGGCGCGCCGCCGCCGCTGATCCATTCGCGGATTTTGCCGATCTGGGAACGCCCAGGCTTGTCGATGACAGGCCTGGGCGTTTCCGTTATGATCGGACGAACGGGGCGCTTGTCCGCCGGCCCTGCCAAGGCCACATTGGCGCGGTACGACTCGTTTCGACGACAAGAAGAACCAACGGACGGGCAGGAGCTCGCAGTATGGGGAACGAACAGGCGATGCCATTTGGGCTGAAACGCGGGCTGATTCGACGCCGGCCCTGGAGCAAGGTGCGCCCGCCGCGCAGCCGCCGCTTTGGGATGGCGAAGCCCTTCCCATTCGTCCGGGCGCTCCGCCGCGGCGTGCCGCCGACCCGGATCGGCGAACTCCGGATGATCGCCGGGCCGCTGGAAGTCCGGCTGGCGAAGAACGACGCGGAAGTCGCCGCCGCCCAGCGCCTCCGCTACGAAGTGTTTTACGAGGAACTGAAAGCCAAGGCCTCCCCGGAAGCCGCCGAGGCGCGCCGGGATTTCGACCGCTTCGATCCATTCTGCGATCATCTGATCGTGATCGATCACAAAGGCGAAGGCGCTGGCCGGATCGTCGGCGTCTATCGCCTGATGCGCCGCGATGTCGCGGCCGAAGCTGGCCAGTTCTACACTCAGGACGAGTTCAATATCCGCAAGCTGCTGCGCGGCGGCCGCCAGATCCTTGAGCTGGGCCGCTCCTGCGTGCATCCGGATTACCGCTCGGCCGGCGTCATGAACCTGATGTGGCGGGCGCTCGCGCACTACGTCACCATGCACGACATCAAGATCCTGTTCGGCTGCGCCAGCTTCCCCGGCGCCGATCCCAAGGCCCATGCTCTGGCGCTGAGCTACCTGCATCACTATCACCTGGCGCCGCCGCAGATGCGCCCCAAGGCGCTCCGCAAGCGCTACGTCCGGATGGACCGCATGTCCCCCGACAAGATCGACGCCAAGGCCGCGCAACACGCGCTGCCGCCGCTGCTCCGGGGGTATTTGCGGCTGGGCGGGGTTATCGGCGACGGGGCCGTGATCGATGAGGCGTTCGACACCGTCGATGTGTGCATTGTCGTTCGGACGGACCGCTTGGCGGAGGATTACGCGCGCCGCTACATGAACGTCCGCAAGAAGGCAGGCATCGATCCTGTCGGGACGCCTCTGCAAGGATGACGCCGCTTATCCGGCTTCTCGCGCTTGCATTCTGGAGCGCCGCCTGCACGCCGATCCAGACAGTCGGCGTGTTCTTCAAGCGGAAATATGCTCGCCGCTTCCCGATGTTCTATCATCGCGGCGTGCTGCGCATTCTTGGGATCAACATTATTCGAAAAGGCGAGATGCGCACCGTCGCGCCGACGCTTTTTGTCGCCAATCATATATCCTACCTGGATATTTTCGTGCTTGGCGCCGTCATTGAAGGATCGTTCGTCGCGAAGTCGGAAATCTCGGGCTGGCCGGTCGCAGGCTATCTCGCGCGCTTGCAGCGCACGATCTTCGTCGAGCGCGAACGTCGCGCCGCCGCCGGCGCCCAGCGGGACATGCTACAAAGCCGCTTCGAGGAGCCCGCCAATGTGATCCTGTTCCCGGAAGGCACAAGCTTCGACGGCGCCCGCGTCCTGCCGTTCAAGAGCGCGCTCTTCGCCGCCGCCGAGCGGCAGGTCGACGGCCATCCGGTCATCGTGCAGCCGCTCTCAATCGCCTATGTCGCGGTCGATGGCTTGCCCCTGACGCGGGCCCAGCGCCCTAGCGTCGCCTGGTATGGCGACATGGCCCTGTTGCCGCATATCTGGGAGTTCGCCAAAGCCGGGCGCACGACCGTGACGCTGGACTTCCATCCGCCCATCAGCATGGAAAGCTACGCCAACCGCCGGACGATGGCGGCGGATTGCCGGGAGATCGTGGCGAGCGGCGTCCGCAGCCTGGTCTCCGGCCGCCCGGCCTTGCCGCCGCCCCCGCCGCAACCGGCGCTGCCCGCGCCCGAAGACGGCGCGCCGGCGGCGGCCGCGACGATCGCTCAGAATGCTTGACAGATTGCGTCGCGGCCGTAGTGTCCCGCGCCATGCATAGACCCGCCGAACCAAAGGTCGAGGCGACGCCTCGCAAACTCTTCATCAAAACCTACGGCTGCCAGATGAACGTCTACGATTCCGCCCGCATGGCGGACGTGCTGGCGCCCATCGGCTATGGCCTGACCGACTGTCCCGACGATGCCGATCTGGTGGTCCTGAACACCTGCCATATCCGCGAGAAAGCCGCAGAGAAAGTCTATTCGGAGCTTGGCCGCCTGCGCATTCTGCGTGACGAGCGCCGCGCCCGGAATCAGGGCGACATGCTGATCGCCGTCGCTGGCTGCGTCGCCCAGGCCGAGGGCGACGAGCTCAGGCGGAGAGCGCCGGCCGTGGATATCGTCGTCGGACCGCAGGCCTATCATCGCCTGGGCGGCATGGTGCGACGCATCCTCGCGGACCGGGGCGAACGCTGCGTCGACACGGATTTTCCGGTTGAAAGCAAGTTCGACGCGCTGCCGGAAGAAAGCGCTGCTCAAGGTCCGGCCGCCTTCCTGACGGTCCAGGAAGGCTGCGACAAATTCTGCACCTTCTGCGTCGTGCCCTATACCCGCGGCGCGGAGTTTTCCCGCCCGGCTGCGGACATCCTGTTGGAAGCCCGGAAGCTGGTCGACCAAGGCTCGTCCGAGATCATGCTGCTCGGCCAGAACGTCAACGCCTATCATGGACTGGGGCCGGACGGCGAACCGATGACGCTCGCTCGCCTGATCCGCGAGATCGCGACGATCGACGGGCTGAGCCGGCTGCGCTTCACCACATCCCATCCGAGGGACATGGACGATGACCTGATCGCCGCCTTCGCCGACACGCCGAAGCTGATGCCCTATCTGCATCTCCCGGTGCAGTCGGGCTCGAACCGCATTCTGAAGCGCATGAACCGAGGGCATGATCGGGACGCCTATTTCGCCGTCGTCGACAAGTTGCGCGCCGCCCGGCCGGATCTGGCGCTCTCCTCCGACTTCATCGTCGGCTTCCCGGGCGAGAGCGAAGCGGACTTCGGCGATACGCTCGAACTTGTGCGTCAGGTGGGCTACGCTCAGGCCTACTCCTTCAAATACAGCCCCCGGCCGGGCACGCCAGCCGCGGATGCTGGGGATCAGATTGACGAGGACGTCAAGTCCGAGCGGTTGCAGCGGTTGATGGACCTGATCAACGCCCAGCAACTGGCCTTCAATCAGGCGATGGTCGGCAGGCTCGTGCCGGTGCTGTTCGACCGCGCCGGGCGCAAGCCCGGTCAGATCATCGGCCGCTCCCCCTGGCTGCAGGCGACCCATGTGGAAACGACGCCGGAGCGGGCGGCGGCGCTGTTCGGACAAACCCAAGCGGTTCGCATTCTGCGCGGCGCGCCGAACGGCCTTGTCGCGACCCTGGAGCATGAGGCATCCGGGGCGACGGCGAGGCCATGCTCGACATGATTGCAAGCGATCAACAGATCCGTATTCCGGCGATGTCGCCGGAATGCCGGTTGATCTAGACCGACAGGAGGCGACTGCTTGAGCCCGATAGAGACCGACGGCGCACGCGCTGAAATCGCTTTTGAGGATCAGTCGCAATTGCCCAATCTCTTCGGCGCCTACGACCGCCATCTTGCCAGGCTCGAAAAGGAGTTCGGGGTCGAGGTCGCATCCCGCGGCGCGAATTTGGCGATCACCGGCCCGGCTGACGCCGTCGCCGCCGCCGAAAGCGCGATCCACGCGCTGTATGCGGACGCCCGCGCCGGCCACGCCATCGACGACGGCCGCGTGCGCGCCGCCGCCCGCTCCGCGCTCCTGGGCGACGCGGCGCCGGGGACCGTGATCGACACCTACAAGCGCCCGATCAATCCCCGCCCCGGCCCGCAATCGGCGTATGTCGAAACCCTGCGCCGGTCGAAGCTGACCTTCGCGATCGGGCCTGCCGGCACCGGCAAGACCTTTCTCGCCGTCGCCGTCGCCGTCGAAATGATGAAGCGGCGCATGGTCGAGAAGATCATTCTTTCGCGGCCGGCCGTCGAAGCGGGGGAGAAGCTTGGCTTCCTGCCGGGCGATCTTCGGGAAAAGGTCGACCCCTATCTCCGCCCCTTGAAGGACGCGCTGGCCGTGATGATGCCTGCCGAAATGGTCGAGCGTCGGCTCGACAATGAAGAAATCGAGGCGGCGCCCCTCGCCTTCATGCGCGGCCGCACCCTCTCGAACGCGTTCATCATCCTGGATGAAGCGCAGAATACGACGCCGATGCAGATGAAAATGGCGCTGACCCGGATCGGCGAAAACTCCCGCATGGTCGTGACCGGGGACCCGAGCCAGACCGACCTGCCGCCGGGCCAACGCTCCGGTCTATCTGACGCACTCGACATTCTGCCTGGATTGGAGGATGTATCCGTCGTTCAGTTCACTGCTCGGGACGTTGTCCGCGAAGATCTGGTCGCCGCGATCGTTGCGGCCTACGACGCGCGCGCCCGTCGCTACACAGATGATGCCGGAAACCGCTAAGCCCGCCCCCGCGCCCGAGGCCGACCTCGACCCAGACAGTCCGCGCGATGTGATCATCGCCGCCGACGGGTGGGAACGCGCGCCTTTCGCCGATGGCGAAGCGGAAGCGCTGGCCCAGACCGCAATCGAAGCCGCATGCGCCGAACTGGCGCTCGGCGCCGATATCGGACTGGCCGCCCTTCTCAGCGACGACGCCGGCGTCGCCCAACTCAACCGTGATCATCGCGGCCTGGACGGGCCGACCAACGTACTGTCCTTCCCGGCTTTCGCGCCGGACGACCTGCCCGATTCCGGCCATATCGGCGACATCGCCGTGGCGCTCGAGACCGTGCTGCGCGAAGCGGCGGCGGCCGGAATCCCTGCCGGGCATCATCTCGCGCATATGCTGATCCACGGGACGGCACATCTGGCGGGCTACGACCACCAGGACGACGAGGAGGCGGACGAAATGGAGGCGCTTGAAGCGCGCGCGCTGGCGCGGCTTGGCATCCCAAACCCCTATTTAGACGGGACATTCGAGCAGTGAACGGCGGCAATGGCCAAACGGGCGGCCTTTCGAGCCTTTGGCGGAAGCTCATCGGCAAGGCCGGCGAACCGGACCTGCGCACGACCCTGGCGGAACTGGTGGACCAGGAACGCCCGGACGCCACGAGCATTTCGCCGGCGGAACGGCAGATCATCGAGAACGCGCTCAGCTTGAGCGAACTCACTGTCGCCGATGTGATGGCGCCGCGCGCCGACATCGACGCCATCGACGTGGAAGTCGGCGTGCGCGGCGCCATTCAGAAAGCCCGGGAAACCTATCACTCCCGGCTGCCGGTCTATCGCGGCGACCTGGATGACGTCATCGGCATGGTCCATGTGCGCGATTTGCTGGTCGCGATCGACAATCCCGGCGAAGACAATCGGCTGGAGCCCATCCTGCGCGACGTGCTGTTCGCCGTGCCGTCCATGCGGGTGATCGAGCTTCTGCTTCAGATGCAGGTCAGCCGCACCCACATGGCGCTGGTCGTCGACGAATATGGCGGCATCGACGGGCTGGTGACGGTTGAGGACGTGGTCGAGGAAATCGTCGGCGAAATGCGGGACGAACACGACCCCGACGCCGCGCTGGAGCTGGTCGATCAGCCGGACGGCACGATCATCGCCGACGCCCGCGCCAGCCTGGAAGACCTGGAGGAGCGGATCGGGTTCATCCTGACCGATGAGGAACGCGAGGAAATCGACACCGTCGGCGGGCTCGTCGTCGCGGTCCTCGGACGCGTTCCGGCGCGCGGCGAGCTGATCGCCCATAGCAGCGGCGTGGAGTTCGAGGTGCTGGCGGGCGATCCGCGCCGGGTCCACCGGCTGCGCATCCGCAACCTTCCCGGCGACGCCGAAGGCGCAGCCGCCGATGCCGCCGGCGACGGCAAATGAAACTGCCCCGCGCCGCGGAGCCTTTGCTGGCGATCGCCGCCGGCATTGTCGCGGCCTATGGCTTCCCGCCGGACGCGTTCGGCGTGGCGACGCTTCTGGGGATCGCCTGTATCGCTCTCCGCCTGCCCGCCGTCGGGCCGACGATGGCCGGCGCGATGGTCTGGCTCTTCGGCACGGCATGCGCCTTCTGGGGCCTCTCCTGGGTCTCCGAGGCGTTCATGGTGACCAACCCGGCGATGGGATGGCTGTCGCTGGCGCCGATCCTGGGCCTCGCCATGTTGCTCGCGAGCTTCTCCGCCGTCGCGGTCTATGTCTGGCGCCGCTTCTGGCCGAACGCCGACCGGCCGGGCGCGGCGGCGTTTCTGGCCCTCGCCGTCGCGTTCAGCATAGGCGAATGGCTGATGGGGCATTTGTTGACGGGCTTCCCCTGGACGACCGTCTCGCTTGCCTTCGCCAATAGCAAGCTCGCCCAGTCCGCTGCCTGGTTCGGCGCTTATGGCATGGGCATCCTGCTGCTGTCGGCGACGCTGACAGGCGTCGGCGCGGCGGCGGCGGCATGGCGCGCCCGCAAGCTCGACCGACTGGACGCCGGGCTTGCCGGGGCCGCTGTCCTGGCGCTCGCGGCCGCATGGTTCATTCCCGCCGAGCCCGGCCCTCCAGGCGAGCCGGCCGCCGAATGGCCGATCGTCCGGCTGGTGCAAGGAAACACGCCGCAGCGGGCAAAGTGGATCCCCGACAATCGCGCCCCAATTCTCGCCAATCATCTTGCGCTTTCCGCCCGGCCCGCCGCCAGGCCGCTTGCCGCCATCGTCTGGCCCGAAACCGCCATGCCGTTCTATGTCGACGAGCAACTGGCGGCGATGGCCGCCATCGGCGCCGTGGCGCCGGCAGGCGGCCACGTCATTCTGGGCGCGCCGCTGCGCAATCCCGACGCCCAGGGCCGCACGCGCTATTTCAACAGCTTGCTGGCCGTCGACAGCGCCGGCCAGCCCGTCGCGCGCTACGACAAGTCGCATCTGGTGCCGGGCGGCGAGTACATGCCGCTCGCCGATTACCTGCCCCTCGACAAGCTCGTGCCAGGCCGCAGCAGCTTCACCGAAGGTCCCGGCATCGCGACGCTGCGCTTGCCCGGCTTGCCGCCGTTCAGCCCGCTGATCTGCTACGAGGTGATCTTTCCGGGCGCCGTCGTCCGGACGGACGACAGGCCTGCATTCCTTCTGAACATCACCAATGACGCCTGGTATGGCACAAGCGCCGGGCCCTACCAGCATCTCGCGATCTCACGGCTCCGCGCGATCGAGGAGGGCCTGCCGCTCCTGCGCGCCGCCAATACCGGCATTTCGGCGGCGTTCGATGCTCAGGGCCGCGAACTGGCGCGCCTCGGCCTGACGGAAACCGGCATCCTGGACGTGCCCCTGCCGCCGCCAGCCCCGCCGACCCTTTATGCCCGTTTCGGCGACGCCCCCTATGCCCTGATGCTGACGCTCGCCCTGGCGCTCGCGTTTGCGGGCGCTCGGCCGCGACGTCGCTAGACTGAAAAAACGCACGGCGGTCCGGGCGGACGCGCCGTGCTCTGCTTGATCGATTGCGGTCGCCCGAGCGGCCTATTCGGCCGCCGTCTCCTGCTTTAATTTCGCCTTGGCGATCTCCTTGCCGCGCTCGAACTCCTCGCGGCGGCGGGCGATCTCTTCCGGCGACATCTGCGAGACATTCGAGAAATCCGCTTTCCATTCGCCATTGCCCGGCCAACGGAGCGGGTTCTGAACCGTCGTCATGGGCGCGGTCGCGCTCGCCAACAGCCCAAGCGCGCCTTTCAGCGTCTGATACTGGCTCTCCGGATCGTGCGGCCGTCCGCAGGGGTTGCCCAGCGGAAAATCGCTGAAATAGAAACGCGGCGCGCCGACATACTCAACGATATCCTTGGCGCACCCCATCGCGACGGTCGGGATGCCAGCTTCCTCCAAGGCCCGTGCGATCAGACTCACGGTCTGATGACACACCGGTCAATTGGCGGCGATGACGACGGCGTCGGCCTTATCCGCCTTGACGCGCGCTACGATTTCCTGAGCGTCCGTCTCGATCGTCGTGCGATGGCTGCGATTGGTCGGCGCGCCATGAAAATTCGGCGCAACCTCGCCGATCACGCCTTCCGCCGCCATCCGACGCAGCATCGGCAAGGGGAACCACGTGCCGCTGTCTTCCTGGCTGGTGTGCTTGCGGTCGATGCCGATATGGGAGATGCGGGTGTCGTGATCGACCGCCGTATCGCCGGAATAGACCTGATAGAACTTGGCCTTCGAATTATAGGCCGACCACGGCCCCTGATCGCCGGCGTCCGGCTGGTAGGGCGCCGCGGTGGTGACCAGGGCGACGCGCGCTTCGTTCAACAGCTTCGTCATCGGCGTGAATGGCGCCGAGACATAGTGCGCCCACTCATAGGGCTTGCCGAAGCCGAGCGTCACATAATAATCCCGGATGCGCTGCATATAGGTCAGCGGCCGGTCGTCCGGCGGCGCGAAGCCGTAGGGATTGTCGTCTGACATCACTCCCCCTCCTTTCGGTCACATTGCGATTGGCGACGATAGTAGCGGAGACGCAAGCCGCTGGAAATCGCGGCGCGCCTGTGCTTCGCTTCAAGAAAAGCAAAGTCGGCACATCGCATCGGGAGGACCCTGAAATGGCGGGCATTACGGTGACGCCGATCTCGGGCGCGCTTGGCGCAGAGATTGGCAATGCGGATCTCAGCAAACTCGACGACGCGCTCTTCGAGGATATCTATGCGGCTTTTCTGGCGCATCAGGTGATCTTCTTCCGCGACCAGACCCTGACGCCCGAACAGCAGATCGCCTTCGCCAAGCGGCTGGGGCCGATCCACTATCATCCCTACATGAAAGGCATGGATGAGCATCCGGAGATTCTGGAAATCCTGAAAGAGCCAGGGGACAGCTACACCTTCGGCGCCGCCTGGCATTCCGACCAGATGTTCAACCCGGAGCCCGCCAAGGCGACCATGCTCTACGCCAAGGAAACGCCGAACGTCGGCGGGGATACGATGTTTTCCAGCATGTACAAGGCGCATGACGGCCTGTCGGAAGCGATGCGCGCCATGCTGAAGACCGTGAAGACCTACAATGTCGGCGATCGCTTCAAGCAAATGGGCGGCGGCAGCCGCGCCGACCGCTACAAGGGCAGCGCCAATATGGCGGACAAGGTGCGCGACCCCGGCAACGTGCCGACGGAAGCCCATCACCCGCTGTTCCGCACGCACCCGGAAACCAAGCGGAAGGCGCTTTATATCGGCAGCCACACCCAATTCCTTGACGGCATGCGCCAGGAAGAGTCCGATCCGATCGTTGACTATCTGCGCCGGCATTCGATCCGTCCGGAATATCTCTGCCGGTTCCGCTGGGCGCCGGGATCGCTGGCGCTTTGGGACAATCGCTGCGTCCAGCATTATGCCGTGCCCGACTACAACGAGCGCCGCCGCATGCACCGCATCACCATCGCCGGCGATACGCCGTTCTAGATCGTATAGGTCTCAAAGGAAGGAAATCAGCTCGTGCCCCATGCCGCCATTCATCGCCTGATCGGGGCCGAGCCCCAGGACCCCCGCGCCATCGTGCTGGCGGTCAATGATGCGATGGTCGAGGCCCTGAAGGTTCCCGAGGACTTTCACCCGACCCGCCTCGTCGAATATGAGCCGGACTGCTTCCTGATCCCCAAGGCATCAAGCGCGCGGTTTACGCTGGTCGACATCACGATCTTTCCGGGCCGGTCGCTGGCGACGCGCCGGGCGCTCTATCAGGCGGTCGTTCGGCGGCTCGGCGACCTTGGCATTCCGGCCGCAGACATCCGGATCGTGCTGCATGAGACGCCGCTGGAGAACTGGGGCCTGCGGGGCGGCACGCCCGCAAGCGAGATCGATCTGGGATTTGAAATCGCAATTTAGCGCTTTCTGGCGTCGCGAAGCCTTCATTCTGGCGCTAAAGTTGCGGAGTTGACGACACGTTCTGAAGAGGATGCCATGATGAAGCTGTTGCCTGCCTGCCTCGCCATCGTCGCCGCGGCCTATCTCGCCGGCCCGCCGGCCGCGACCGCCAGCGACATCTGCGTCGGCTACGGCCCGCAGACGCCGAGAGACATTTCAAGCCGAAGCGGCGCCAATGCGCGCGCCTTCAATCCGGCCCCGGCGTCTTCGGACATGAACCTTTGCAACATCCACACCCACACCAATGCCGAACACAAAGGCCCTGGCTTTTCGATCTTTGCCGGCCCGACCGAGCATGGCGGCTATCAGTGCAATGACACGGCCGCCTTGACGCCGGAAGAACTCAAGGACCCGACGGGCGGCCATGGCGCCTTCCACGGCGTCAAGCCGGGCGATACGATCGAGGTGCATTGGGTCCATAGCTCGTGCGACGTCAAGCCGGGCAAAGGCTTGGGATCGTGCCTCTCGGACGCCTGCGCCAACCCGCAATTGCGCGTCGAGGCGCAAGCGTTCCTCGTCGTCAACGATCCCAAAGCCCTGAACTTCGCCGACTTCGCCTATGGCGGCACGGTTGTCGGCGGCTTGCATCAAGCCAACGCGCTGCCGAGCGGCACGGGCGCGCCGGTGGTATTCGCCGGGTCGACGACGGGCCCGAGCTATACGGAAGCCAAGTGCTCGCCGCTGCAGGTCACATGGAGCGTCCGGCCGAACTGCGCCAAACTCGACATCAGCTCCCTCCATCAATGGGCGAAGGCCGGAAACGTGTTCGAAGAAAATCATTCTCACGGCGTCCGCCAGCTTGTCACCGCCCCGGAACTCCTCGCGCCCATTCGCTAGAGCGGAAAGTCAGAAGCGCCGCGGCAGGTATCGCGCATACCACGCGGTTGCGAGCAGCACTGCCCCCAGCACGAGAAACACCGCCGGCAGCGGCGCGAAGAGCAGCACGGCCGCATAGAGCGCCGACGGCAAAAGCTGCGATGCTTCGATATATGTCCGGAAGACCGACGTCATTTCGGAGCGTTCGTGTCGGCGCACGGACCGGAGGAAGGGAATGTTGCCGAGCGCGTCCAGCACGGTCGCGCCGACGGCGGCCAGGATGAACAGCGCCGTCGCGATTTCCGGGCTTGGCCGCGCCAGGCCGACGGCGATGGCGACCGCGCCTGTCAGCAAGGCGGCTGCGATGATGACGCGGCGCAAGCCGAAGCGCGCGCCGACGCGGCCGAAGATCGGCGACAGCAACAACAGCGCCTGCCCGCCCGACAGCATGATCGCCACCAGGATCTCGCTGCCGCCATTCTTGACGATGTAGATCGGCGGATAGACGAAGAACGTCGTCCAGAACGTCGACCGGCCGAATGGAATGACCCATGCCAGCTTCAACCGCGGCTGCGCCAGATAGCGGCGGATGAACTGCCAGGGCATCGGCGGGCGCCGGTAGGTCGCGGGCGCGACGGCAGGATGCTCCACCAGCCTGAGTGTCTGTCCGGAAACATGTTGAATCCATTGAACGAATTGTGATTCAAGGG
>ERZ888423.2841-NODE-2841-length-12270-cov-5.154646_pt1 | contig 12270 bp, 11 predicted proteins | sample MGYA00520523_ERZ888423 | MGnify/ENA primary metagenome ERZ888423 (study PRJEB32303, sample SAMEA104408611) | aquatic metagenome | biome: Brackish water; feature: Pelagic; material: water | place: Baltic Sea | collected 2014-06-08T10:24:00 | depth 30,27 m ...
CCACGCTTCTGAGATCATCGTCAAGAGCCGAGCGAAGGCTGGAAGCGACGACACGCCAGGACACGACGCCGAACACCAGCACCACGATGGTCGTCACCGTTCCGACGGTCAGCGTCGCCCGCCATCGCAAGCTGAGCATGCTTCCTCGGGCACCCGAACTTCCTCGGGTGCGCGACGCTCTCGAGCGACCGGGGCGCCTCATGCTCGACCTTCCACCGCGTCGACGCCCGGCCGGACCACGTACCCGACACCGCGAACGGTCTCGACGACTCGCGGTGCGCCAGCGTGATCGAGCTTGCGGCGCAGGCTCGACACGAGCACGTCGAGAGTATTGGATCCGAAACTCTCGTCATAGCCCCAGACGCGCTCGTGGATGATCGAGCGGGGGAGGACCTGGTCGACGTGGCCGAACAGCAACTCGAGCAAGTCGAACTCCAACTTCGTCAGCGCCACTTCCGCCCCGGCGACCGACACCCTCCGAGGCCCGGGCTCGATCGTGACCGTTCCGAGCGTCAACGGTTGACCCGAATCTGGTTTCGCACCGGGGTCCGCTCTCACGGTGGCGTCGTTGCCGCTACGGCGAATCATCGTGCGAACTCGGGCCAGAAGTTCGTCGAGGGCGAACGGCTTCGGCAGGTAGTCATCGGCGCCCGCATCGAGACCGGCGACGCGGTCGGCCACCTCGTGGCGGGCGGTCAGCATCAGAACCTGGCGATGGTCGCCCGCTGCCCGCAGCCGCCGGAGCAGTTCGAAGCCGTCTGCCCCAGGCAGGTTGACGTCGAGCACGATGAGATCGACGTGATGGGCAGCGAGCACATCGATCGCGTCCTCGGCGCTGCCGGCCTCGATGACCTGCATGCCCTGGTAGGTCAGCACGGTCGCCAGCGACTCTCTCAACCCTCGGTCGTCCTCGACCAGGAGCACTGACGGCGGAGCGTCCGGGAGGAGGTGGTCCAGCGGTGGCACCAGGTAAGGGTGACGTCTCACCGGCCCGCTGGCAACCGATCGAGCACGCTTCAGGAACATCTCAGGTTCGCCCCAGCCTCGCCTCATCTCGGACTCGTACCGTCGATTCCATGCAAGGCAACCCACAGAACCTCGAGAGCCCAAGCGGCGATGTCGCTCGCCTCGTCGGCGCGACCAAGACCTTTGGCGTCGGCGGCGCTGCGGTCACGGCGCTCGACGATGTCACCATCGGATTTCGTCGAGGTGAGTTCACCGCCGTCATGGGCCCATCGGGTTCCGGCAAATCGACCCTGATGTACTGCCAGTCTGGCCTCGACCGCTTGTCATCTGGCCACGCCTACGTCGGCGATGTCGATGTCTCGACGCTGAGCGACCAGGAACTGTCGGTCCTTCGGCGGTCGAAGCTGGGGTTCATCTTCCAGTCCTTCCACCTCGTTCCCGCCCTCAGCGCGAGAGAGAACATCACCCTGCCGGTCGACCTCGACGCCGGAACCGAGGTGGACGAAGCGTTCTTGGCCGAGTTGGTCGATGTGTTGGGCATCGCCAACCGGATGGACAACCGCCCGAGCCAACTCTCGGGCGGGCAACGACAACGAGTTGCCGTGGCCCGAGCCATGATTCCCCGGCCTGACGTGATCTTTGCCGACGAGCCAACCGGAGCTCTCGACTCGAAGACGTCGGGTGAGCTGTTGAAGTACCTCCGCCAGGCGGTGGATGAGTTGGGCCAGACCATCGTCATGGTGACCCACGATGCGGTTGCTGCAAGCCACTGCGACCGCGTCATCTACGTGCAGGACGGCCGCCTGGTCGGTGAGGCGCTCCACCCCACGGTCGACGACGTGCTCGACAAGATTCGTGAGTTGAGCTGAGATGCTACGTCGCACCTTCAAGCTGGCCTGGTTCAAGCGCAACCGCTACTCCCTCACCGTCATCGCCATTGCGTTGTCGGTCGCATTCATCGTCTCCACCCTGCTCCTCACCACGTCGATCTCCGACGCCGGTGCGCCGCTCAGCGAGGCCTACAAGGGCGTTGACGTCGCAATCGAAGGGCCACAGGTCGCTGCCGGCGATGGACCGGTCGCTGCCATCACGGCGCCGGTTCCGACAGCAGTGGTCGACGATCTGATCGATGCCGGGTTCGACGCCGTCGGGTTCACCTCGCCGTATGCCCGGGTACTCGATGCAAACGGAAGTGCCAGCGGCCAAGACCAAGCGTCGGCCAACGTGGCCGAGCCGTGGCTCGGCGACTCGCCGCTCAACGGGTACGAGATTGCTGAGGGTGCTGCCCCTGCAGGCCTCGGCGAAGTTGCAGTCGACTCGGCGACCGCCGATGCAGCCGGCCTCGAGATCGGGTCGACGATCCGCTACGTCAGCGATGCCGGTCTCCACGAAGCCGAGTTGGTCGGTATCGCGACCTTCGGTGGGGCCGACAACGACCCGTACACCTCGACGCTGCTCCTCGACCCCAGCGATCCGGTCTTCGCTCCGACCCTGGGCTTCGACCATGTCTTGGTCGCCGACGGTGCGTCGACCGTCACGGTCGATGCCGTGGCTGCTCTTACACCGGAATCCGAGGTCCTCGTCGGATCGGACTGGGTCGCCGAGCAGATCGATCTTGTCGAAGGCTTCATCGGCTTCTTCAGTGCGTTCCTCACGGTCTTCGCTGTCATCGCCGTCATCGTCGGCATGGTCATCGTGACCAACACCTTCACGGTGTCGCTCGCACAGCGGACCGAGGAACTCGCCCTGCTCCGCCTCGTCGGTACCACTCGACGGCAGCTCATGTCGCAAGTCGTGCTCGAAGCCGTCTTCCTCGGCGCTACCGGCACCATCGTTGGCGTTGTCCTCGGCCTCGGTGGAGAGAACGCCCTCGGTTGGTTCCTCGATGTGCTGGGCCTCCGTATCGAGCGGTCGAACGTGATCTCTCCATCTGCCATCGCCATCGGCGTGGTCGTCGGCCTCGGAGTGACCGTGGTGGCTGCGACATGGCCCGCATGGAAGGCCACAGCGGTCGCTCCGATCGAGGCGCTCCGCGTTTCGGAGGTCGAACCGCCATCTGCCGGGCGAAAGCGGTTGATCGCAGGGGCCACTGCGCTCGCGATCGGTGTTGGCTGTCTCTTCTACGGCGAGATGCAGCACGACATCCTGATCACCGGCGTCGGCGTGGGTGGTGCGTTCCTCGCTCTCTACCTCGGAGCCGACACACTCATTCGCATCGCAGCTCGAATCGTCCGCCCTCTCCTCGGCCAGGCAGGTCCAACCGGAACGGTGGCCAGCCGAAACCTGGAGCGAAACGCCGGACGAACGTCGGCGGCGGCGAGCGCGCTGATGATCGGCGTCAGCCTGATCGCCTTCTTCACCCTCATGGCGGCCACCATCGGCCAGTTCATCGCCGGTGACGCGGCCGATGGCCTGACGGCCGACCATGTCGTCCAGGGCATCGGAAGCCAACCCGGGCCCGCCCTCGGCGCCGATACCTTGGAGGCGCTCCGAGCGGTCGAAGGCGTCACGACGGTGGTGCCGCTCTACTCGACGTCGGTCTCCCCGACGGGTGCCGTCCAGGTCGAACGGGTGGGACCGGGCGGCGGCGCGCTGGGCGCGGCCATCACCGACCTCGACGCCTTGACATCGGCCTACGAGTTCACGGTCAATGCCGGATCCCTCGACGATGTCGTCGGAACCGCAGTGATCATCGACCAGGCACTAGCCGACAGCATGACGCTCGCCGTTGGCGACACGGTGGAGGTCACCAGCCTTGCCGGGACGATCGACCTCGAGGTCGCTGCCATCGTCGAGACGTCGCTGCCCGGTGCCCCGCAGCCCGCCATCGTCGGTCAGTTGGAGCTCGGGAATGCGTTGGGGTACGAGGCGCCTGCGACGACGGCCTACGTCGTGGGATCCGCCGACGCGGAGAGCTTGACCGCTGCCATCGATCTGCCCACCGTCGATGTCCTCGGTCGGGCTGAGTACATCAACAGCCTGAGCTCGAACCTCGGCACGATCCTGGCCCTTGTCTACGCTCTCCTCGCCGTAGCGGTCATCATCGCCCTGGTCGGCATTGCCAACACGGTGTCGCTTGCCATCTCGGAGCGGTTGGCCGAGATCGCAGCCATCCGAGCGGCGGGAGCATCGAGTCGGCAGATCTTCTGGTCACTCATCTCGGAGTTCGCCCTCTTGGCCCTGGTCGGGGTGGTCTCCGGATTGGCCTTGGCGTGGATCTCGGCAACTGCCTTCTTCCGGGCATTGTCGGAGGGGCAGATCGCGTATCCCGAGACCAGCATCGTGACCGGACTACTCATCGTCGTCGCCGGCTTGATCGGTGGCGCAGCGGCGAGTTGGCTTCCCGCCCGAAACGCGGCGAAGGCGGACATTCTCGATGTGCTCCGGGCGGACTGATCCCAGGGCCCACTCCGGGTTGGCAACTTCGAGCAGCGAGGTCTGCGGAGACGCTCGACGAGTGCGGCCTTCGTTGATCACGCAGTCAGCACGATCCAGGTGGCCCGGCCGGTGATGAAGACCTCGCCGTCCGGTGAGAAGAGCCCGATGTCGGCGTAGATCTTGCGTCCCGATCGCTCACGCGGCGTCGTGACGATGCGGTAGGAGTCGTCGGTCATCACGGGGGGTCGGCGATGGATCTGTCCGTCGTAGGTTCCGAGCAGCGTGGTCTCGTCCTGGGTCATCATCCCGAGGTGTTTCAGGGGGAAAGCCGAGGTGCAGTCGAGTGCGGCGATGGCCGGCAGCGTGCCGAGGAGTTCACCGTCATGCCAGTGGGCTTCGGGCGACCAGTCGATCCAGGCGTGATGATCGTCGATCGGACGAGTCCGCAGGTGCAGGCCTGCCTCATTCGCCGTTCCGCAGCCGAAACACTCGGAGAATTCCTGATCCTCTTCTTCGACGTGCGCATCGAATCGCTGCTGCGCCTCGGCGCCGAGCGTGGCGCGGGCTCCAAGTGCAGCGACGATGCCGGCAGGAACGACCGGTTCGTCAGCGTGGGTGGCGGCCCAGCCGGATAGCACGGTGGCACCGGGAAGGCCGATCTCGAAACCGAGGCGCTGACCGTTCTCGTCCAGCTGGATCACGAGGGGCAGATCGGTGAGGAGGGGGGGAGGCCCGTGCAGGCGGACGTTGAAGCGCACGGTGGGTTCGGCGAGATGAGCGTCGCCGATGCAGGCCACCATTCCGGCCGCAGCACCACCGTGCATGGACTGCGGTGGGCCGCGAAAGGTTCGGGGGACGTGAACGACGCCGCGCTCGTAGTCGATCACCTGGTTGGGTCCGGGCGAGCAGGAAAGGCATCGGTGGCGCATCAGGCCGGACCTTAGTGGCGCGCCCCCCGATTCGTCAGATGAACACCGTCGGACGAACACCGTCGGACGAACACCGTCGGACGAAGAGCTTGATCGCCACCAGGAAACCGAACGTCTCCACGCGTGGTTCCCCTTCGGGGCGTCTTGACTACGATGAGGAAACCGGCCCGGCTCACCGAGAGCAAATCCCACGAGACACGAACGCCAGACGTCACCGACCGGCCAGCTCGGTGACATCCTCGAACTGACCATTGATCTACAACCCATTGATCTGCAACCAATTGAACCTGCGGACACCACGCAATGGCGCTCGCTGAAGTCTGCGCGCCGCATCCTCGAGCCGACCTGCCATCGCCGGTCGGGCAGCAGCCGTGGCCCTCACGCCCGCTGCGCTGTCAACACTCCGAATCGAAAGGTCACCGGTGATCGTCCAGCTGGCTCTCGTTGCTGTGTTGGTACTGGTGAATGCTGCGTTTGCAGGTACCGAGATGGCGCTCGTGACCCTGCGAGAAGGCCAGCTCAAGCGACTCGAGACCCAGTCGCGTAGCGGAGAGATCCTTGCTCGACTCGCGCGGCTGCCCAACCAGTTCCTGGCAACGATCCAGATCGGCATCACGGTCGCAGGCTTCCTCGCCGCGGCCGCGGCCGCCGTCTCGCTGGCCGAACCACTCGAAGCGCCCCTCAGCTCGCTGGGCAATGCAGCCGGCCCGGTCTCGGTCATCATCGTCACCGTCCTGCTCTCCTACATCACCTTGGTACTCGGTGAGATCGCGCCGAAACGGATTGCGATGCAGAACGCAGAACGTTGGGGTCTCGTCATGGCCCGCCCGCTCGCGTTGTTGACTCGCCTCACCCATCCTGCGGTCTGGCTGCTGTCACGATCCACCGACGTCGTTGTTCGTGTCCTGGGCGGCGACCCGGACCAGCAGCGAGACGACGTCACCGAGGATGAACTCCGCGACATGGTCTCCTCGCACGAGACCTTCACCGACGAGCAGCGTCTCATCATCGATGGGGCGTTCGAGATCGCTTCCCGAACCCTCGACCAGGTTCTCGTGCCCCGCAGCAAGGTGTTCGTGCTCGACAGCACCTGGTCCTGTGCCGAGGCGCTCCCGCTCCTGACCGAATCCGGGCACACGAGGGCGCCGATCGCCCCCGGGCGGATGCTCGACGAAGTCGTCGGCACCGTACACATGCGTCAGCTTCTCGGCACCGACGGCGATCTCGTCGGGGCCATCGCGGTGGAGATTCCGGTGTTTCCCGAATCGGCCAGTGTGCTCGCAACGATTCGGGAGCTCCAGGCGGAACGAGCCCAGATGGCGTTGGTCATCAATGAGCACGGCGGTGCCGAGGGAATCGTCACCATGGAAGATCTCATCGAGGAACTCGTCGGCGAGATCTACGACGAGACCGACCCCGACCTCATCGGTGTTCGACACGAAGACGATGGCACCATCGTCGTACCCGGCGATTTCCCGATTCATGACCTGCGCGACATCGGCGTCCAACTCCCCGAAGGGGACTACGCCACCGTTGCCGGTCTCGTCCTCGCCGATCTCGGACACCTGCCGTCGATCGGTCAACACCTCGAGATCGGTGAATGGCGCATCCACGTACGCAACGCCAACACCCGCAGCATCACCGAGATCGCACTCCAACGATTACCGGAACCGAACGCACCGGACTAGCGATCGACGCCGCGGAATCCGGGGCCGCCCAGTCGGTCATCTGGCTTGGTCGGCATCCACCACTCGACCGATCGGCGCCAATGACGCGAGGTCGTACTCGGGTTCTCGCCCCAGGACGAGATCGGCGATCAGTTGACCCGTCATCGGCCCCCGACCGAAGCCGGCCGAGGCCAGACCACCGGCCAGGAAAAGGCCCTCTCGTCCCGGAATCGGTCCCAGCAACGGTCTGCCGTCCACACTGAAGGGCATCAAGCCGGCCCAGGTCCGGGCCGGCGGCAACTTCTGGACGAGGGGCAGCAATTCGGCCGTGTGGCCATGGTTGACAGCAATACCATCGTGGTCGATGGTGCGATCGGTGGTCAGCACCCGGTCGCCTCCGAAGACGAATTGGCCGTTCGGACGCTGTCGCCCGTAGAGGTGTCGGGTCACACGCTGACCGAGACGGTGGGTCAGGTTCGGCGGGCTGGTGTTGCTCGGACCCTGGAGGGCCCAGGTCAGGGACGACTCGGTGGCCGCGATGGCGTGCCGGAGGACGAGCGGTTGGGGTGCCGACGCCCACATCTGCCCGCGCACGGCGACGATCGGCACCTCGACCCCGACCATGGCGCCCAGTTCGGCGCACCAGGGGCCGGCGGCAAGGATCACCGCGTCGGCTCTGAGCACGTCGATCTGGTCGTCCTGCGCGATCTCCACATCCCATCCGCCGTCGCCTCGGGGTCGCAGTGCCGTGACCGGGCATCTGATCTTGATGACGGCTCCGGCCGAGGCTGCCTCGGCGGCGAAGGCCTGAGTGGCCGCCACCGGTTCGGCACGGGCGGCCAGCGGGTCGAGAATGGCGCCGAGAAGCGCGGGATCGGCCGATGGCTCGAGGTCGACGAGCTCGTCCGAGGTGAGGAGCTCGAACGATCGACCGACCCGCCGGGCCGCTGCCACCGATGCTTCGGCCCAGTCCCGTTCCTCCTCGGTGCGGATCAGCGTGAGCGTACCCGTGGTATCGAGGCCGATGTCGTGCCCCCGGTTCTCCGAGAGATCGAGGTACCGGTCCCGGCTACCCATCTCGAGCACCACATCGATGGTCGGCTGATCGCCCCACCCGCCTGCGCTTATGAGGCCGGCATTGAGACCCGACGCTTCGCCGGCCACCGATCCTCGTTCGGCGACGACGACCCCGACCCCTCGCTCGGCCAACGTGAGCGCAGCCGACGTTCCGACGATTCCTGCCCCGATGACCACGACATCCATTCGGCGAACCTACTTCGAGCCCGCTGAGGTTGGTACCCTGGGCCCTGGTTCGCTTGCGTCGGCCCAGCAGGATGGCGCGACGAGTCCTCGACTCGAGTGAAAGGCGCTCGTCATGACGAGAGCAGCACAGTCCACGGATCTGGCCGGCAGCGATGAATGAACGAAGCACAGCCAAGGACACCGACCAGCCCCAGACCTTGGTGGGTATCTCGTTCGACGACGTGTTCCGGGCCCGGGAGTTCTTGACCGCGGCGAACCGTCTGGCGTCCAAGGGCGAGTTCGTCCTCATCGACGCCGTGCTCATCTCGAAGGACGACAACGGCCGGACGACGGTGACCGAAACAACCGACCCACAGATCGGCAGCAGCGCCCTGACGGGGGCCATGTGGGCCGGCCTCTTCGGGCTCGTGCTCGGCGGCCCGGTGGGCTGGGTGGCTGGACTCGCGGCCGGGGCCGGAGCGGGCGCCGTTGCCGCGAAAGTGATCGATCTCGGGATCTCGGACGAGTGGGTAGCGTGGTTTCGTGAGGCGGTGAAGCCGGGCTTGACCACCGTGGCGTTGTTGATCAGCGATCTCCGCGAGGACGCGCTGGTGCAGGAGGCTCGACGCTTCACCGGCTCGCACCTGGTCTACGCCAACCTGGATGACGGAATGATCGATCGATTGGCCGAGGCCCTGGGCGACGCCACGGGTCCTGAAGCCCGGACCGACCCGTCCGAGAGCTGATGCCGGCCCGGGACGGCGACGGGACTTCGGTGGACACAGGAGGTCGAGTGAACACGAGGGATCGAACGGACACCGTTGGAATCTTGGGGGCAGGGCTGAGCGGGCTCGCGATGGCGATACGGCTCCGGCAGGTCGGTATCGAAGATTTCACCATCTACGAACGTGTCACCGACGTGGGCGGCACCTGGTTGCGGAACACCTATCCCGGTCTGCACTGCGACATTCCGTCGCACCTGTATTGCTTCTCGTTCGAACCCAACCCCGATTGGTCGATGGTGTATGCCGGTCAGGCCGAGATCCAGGCCTACCTGAGGCGCTGTGCCGAGAAGTATGGTCTCATCGACCGAATTCGATTCGGCATCGATGCTCGGACGGCACGATTCGACCCGGATGCGGGTTCGTGGACGATCGAGACCTCGACCGGCGAACGCCACACGCACCGGGTTCTCGTCCAGGCCACCGGAGGCCTCACGGCACCCCGCCTGCCCCGTATCGATGGACTGTCGACCTTCGACGGGCTGGCCTGGCACTCCGGGGCGTGGCGGCACGATGTGGACTTGAGCGACTGTCGGGTCGGGGTGATCGGCAGTGCGGCCAGCGCCGTCCAGGTCGTCCCCCACGTGGCCGACAACGCCAAGGAGGTGCACGTCTTTTCTCGCAGCCCGAACTGGGTGATCCCGCGTGCGAACCGCTTCTACAGCGACACCGAGAAGACCGAGTTCCGCGACGAGCGCAGCTGGAACCGCTTGCGACGTCAGCTGTATCGCTCGTCTCTGTTGTGGTATCGGGCGCAGAAGCGTTGGACCAGCGGCATCGGCGAACTACGAGGATTGACCCTCGAGAACATCAGAGCCAGCATCGACGATCCTGACCTCGTCGACGCGCTCACCCCGGACTACGAACCCGGCTGCAACCGAATCCTCGTGTCCGACGACTACTACGCTGCCCTGGCTCGGCCTCACGTCACGCTGGTGCCTCACGGCGTCACCCGACTGACCCGAACGGGGATCGTGGCTGCTGACGGCACCGAAACCGAAGTGGACGTCGTCATCTACTGCACAGGGTATCGCATCGGAGGCCGCGAGGACGGGCGGGCCGCGATCGATGTGACGGGTCCCGACGACCTCCCGTTGGCTGCCACGCTGGCAGAACGCCCGGAGGCCTACTACGGCGTGGCCATCCCCGGGTTCCCCAACTTCTTCGTGATCAACGGCATCAACGGCACACCCGGGTACACCTCACTGTTCAACACGGCCGAACTTCACGCCGAGTTCGTGGCCACCCTGACCAGAAGGCTCGTCGATGAACAGCTCCACGCAATCGAGGCCCGTCCCGACGCAACTGCGGCCTACAACCGCCGCATCCAGGCCGAACTCCAACAGATGAGCTGGTCGGGCAACTGCCGAAACTTCTATCTCAACCGTGATGGTCGGAACACGACCTTCTTCCCCGGGACCCTGGGTCGCATGCGGCGAGAGCTTCGAGCATCCGAGACCCTCGACGGCTTCGAGTTCACGGCGCTCCGGACCTGACCTTCGTCCGAGGGTCATCCGGTCGCTCATCCCGCTGTCGCGCTCCCGGGCGGCCGGATGACTCACGCCGATAGTTCGGGCGTGGCCGACAAACGGCCGAGGGCTTGGTTGATCAACGCCCGAGCTTCGGTCGCGATCGGCGCCAGGTCGTCATTGTTCGACATGGTCGCCATCAGGCCCGGGTCCATGGCTTCGACGGTCACGTGCTCGCCCGTTTGGCGGACGACGACGTTGCAGGGCAGAAGCACCCCGACCTGGGGTTCGATGGCCAGGGCCCGGCCGGCGAGCTGTGGGTTGCAGGCACCGACGATGACGTACGGCCCGATGTCGTCGCCGGTCTTGGCCTGAAGTGTGGCCTGCATGTCGATCTCGGTCAGAACGCCGAAGCCGACGGCTCCGAAGGCCGCCTTCACCTCGTCGATGACTTCGCTGAACACCTTGGACAGGACAACGGTCTCTTCGAAGATCACGGTCGGGCTCCTTTGGAGGTTGCTTCCGGTCGGGAGGTTGCTTCCGGTTGGATTGCCAACCTAGGGATCGGCGTCAGCCGCAGTTAGGGCCCAAGGTCACGATGGCGACATCGCAGTGGGAACGACCCCGGATGGGACAGGCTCGACACGAGAAGATCTTCGGGCCGCGTCCGGGACGAAGGGCCCTAGGAGACGCAGGCCGTCAGGTCTTTCCTGAACGACATGAACCACAATCCTGCTCTGGCTCGCACGGTCGAGGATCTGATGACCCCCGACCTGATCGCAGTCGGGCCCTCGGACCGGACAGGACGAGCCCGTGACCTGCTGATGACCCTCGCCCTGCATGCGCTGCCGGTCATGGACGGCAACGATGTCGTCGGCATCGTCACCACTTCGGACTTGGTCGATGACTGGCCCGACGACGAACCGGTGTCGACCATCATGTCGACGGCTCCCCACACCATTGCCGCCGAAGCAGGATTCCGGGAAGCAGTCGATGTCATGATCGACCGACGAATCCATCATTTGCTGGTCGAATCGGACGGTGAGGTGATCGGCATCCTCAGCAGTCTCGATCTGCTCCACTTGCTGGCCACCCACCCGAGCCAACCGTTCACCTGCCTCGACGCGTGACCGTCCCGGTCACCTGCAGTTTCGGGCGACTACGGATCGAGCGGCTACGGATCGAGCGGCTACGGATCGAGCGGCTACGGGCTGCTCACTGCGTGGGGCTGCTCACTGCGTGGTTGCCGCAGACTCGAGGACCTGATCGACCCAGGTGCGGATGGCGTGCTTCGGTGCTGCACCGACCTGGCGACCGATTTCCCGGCCGCCGTCGAACAGCACCATGGTGGGAATGCCCTGAACGCCGAGACTGGCCTGAACGGTCGGTGCTTGGTCGACGTTGACCTTCACGACGCGGAGCTTTCCGGCCAACTCCCCGGAGAGCTCGACCAGGGCTGGCGCGACGGCTCGACAGGGGCCGCACCAGGGGGCCCAGAGGTCGACGAGGACAGGCACGGTCGAGCTGGAGATGACCGAGGCGAAGTGATCACCTTCGACGTCGATGAGCCAAGGAAGGTCGGTCCGACACTTTCCACAGCGAGGTCTGCCGGCAGCATCGATGGCCACACGATTGCGGGCCCGGCATGCTGGGCAACGGATCTCTGATGTTGGCATCGACCGACTCCTTCGTTCAGTCACCTGCGGGTGGTGGGTTCGTTGGTGACGTCCGTCGATCGTTCGGCAACAAGTAGTGCTGTCGGGCCAGAAGGCTGTCGACCGGCGGGGTGTTGTCGTCCGACACGACGGGTTCTGAACGGTCGACGACCTCGGGATGT
>ERZ888423.2842-NODE-2842-length-12268-cov-9.099812_pt1 | contig 12268 bp, 10 predicted proteins | sample MGYA00520523_ERZ888423 | MGnify/ENA primary metagenome ERZ888423 (study PRJEB32303, sample SAMEA104408611) | aquatic metagenome | biome: Brackish water; feature: Pelagic; material: water | place: Baltic Sea | collected 2014-06-08T10:24:00 | depth 30,27 m ...
GGATCGGCTATCCCCCGACTGAAGTCGGGGGCTTGCGCCGAAGAGTTTCGGTCACTCATGCCACGTCCTCCCATCGCGTCGGCGATGCCGATCCGCCCGAACGTCGCGTGGCTCCGCGGCTAACGGGGTAACGTCGCATCCCGAATCATCCTCACCAATGACCAGAACAACTGGCGCACGTAACGAATTTGACGATAGCCCCGAGGAGGCATTCGTGACCACGCTCGAGCGTGAGCACGGCGCCGGGTCTCAACCCGGCCCGCGAAAGTCCGCCCTGCACAACATCCACAAACCGGTCTTCATCCCGGCGTCGGTGGTGATCATCGGATTGATCGTTTTCGCGGTCATCTACTCGGCGACGGCGGAGAACGCATTCATCCAGCTCAACAAGACCATCACCAGCACCGTTGGCTGGTGGTACGTCTTGATCACGACCGGATTCGTGATCTTCGCGCTGTATTGCGGACTCTCAAGAGTCGGAACCATCCGACTCGGCCGCGATATCGAGCGACCCGAGTTCAGCTTCGGAGCCTGGCTGGCCATGCTGTTCAGCGCCGGCATGGGCATCGGGCTGGTGTTCTACGGGGTGGCCGAGCCGTTGACCCACTACGTCAATCCGCCTGCCTCGATGGGAATCGAGGGATCCACCGACGCGGCCGCGAACCAGGCCATGGCCATCACCATTTTCCACTGGGGTCTGCACGCCTGGGCGATCTACGCCGTCGTCGGCCTCGGCATGGCCTACATGACCTACCGGCGCGGGCGGCCGCTGTCGGTGCGCTGGCTGCTGGAGCCGCTGATCGGCCGAGAACGCGTCGAAGGACCCATCGGCCACCTGGTAGACGTCGTCGCCGTCGTGGGCACCCTGTTCGGTGTCGCGACCTCGCTGGGGTTCGGGATCACCCAGATCGCCGCGGGGCTGCAATACCTGGGCTGGATCACCGTGAACAACTGGTGGACCGTCGCGATGATCGCGGTGATCAGCGCGATCGCGGTGGCGTCGGTGGTCAGCGGCGTCAGCAGGGGCCTGAAGTGGCTCTCCAACATCAACATGGCACTCGCGGCGACGCTGGTCGCGTTCGTGCTGCTACTCGGGCCGTCGCTCTTCCTCCTGCAGGCCTGGGTGCAGAACCTCGGCGCCTACGTCCAGGCACTGCCGGCTCTCGCATTGCGTACCGGCCCCTTCACCGACGGTGCGTGGCTCGGCAGTTGGACCATCTTCTACTGGGGCTGGTGGATCAGCTGGGCGCCCTTCGTCGGCCTGTTCATCGCCCGGATCTCCCGAGGCCGCACGATCCGCGAGTTCGTGGTCGCCGTTCTGCTGGTTCCCACCCTCATCGGCTCGCTGTGGTTCACCGTCTTCGGCGAGTCCGCGATCCTGCGTCAGCGCGACGAGGGAAATATGCTCGTCGACGGTGCGGTCGATACCAACACCTCCCTGTTCCGGCTGCTCGACGGACTGCCGCTCGGATTACTCACCAGCCTCGTCGCGGTGGTAGTCATCGTCTTCTTCTTCGTCACGTCCTCAGACTCCGGATCCCTGGTGATCGACATCCTGGCCTCCGGGGGCGACCTGGATCCGCCGAAGCCGACCCGGGTGTACTGGGCCACCCTGGAGGGTGTCGCCGCGGCGGTGTTGCTGCTGGCCGGCGGGGCCGGATCACTGACCGCACTGCAGACCGCGTCTATCGCCACCGCACTACCGTTCTCACTGGTCATTGTGGCCTCGTGCGTGGCGATGTTCCGCGCATTCCGCTACGACCTGGCGACCACGCCGCGGCTGATGCACGTGTCGGCACCCGATCATCTGGCCACCGAACTCACCGGCGACGATCAGGCACGACACGATGTCTCGGCAACACTGGCCGGACTGGTCGCGGTGCGCACCATTCCCATCGATACCTGCGAGGTGCACGAGACGACCGGTGCCCTGACGATCAACGACCCCGTCGACCCCCTCGGCCCGGACATCGTCGATACCGTCACCGAAGAGGAACTCGAGGAAGCCGAGGCGCGCTACCGCGCCACTCATCAGAGCGGTGCAGATAGCTAGCGCGGCCCCTCAGGTCGCCTGCACCGCAGTGGTGCCCCCAGTCGGACTCGAACCGACACTTGGCGGATTTTAAGTCCGCTGCCTCTGCCAATTGGGCTATGGGGGCGCGCCTCACGCGACACGACAGCACCGTACCGCCGAGCACCGCGGCCTGGGCAGACCACATCCGGCGCGGCCGACCTAGTGACACCGGCAGACTCTGCGAACTATCGTTGAATCGTGGGTCCGCGCGGGCGGCCCCGGAGGAGATGACGATATGGGTATTCCCGAGGTCAAGCGCGTCGGTGGTTGCACCTGCCGCTGCGGCGCCTGCAAGAGCCAGGCTCACTGCAAGAACATCGGCAGCGGCTGCAAGGTCAAGCTCTAAATTCCCACTGGCTCTGCCGGACTCCGGCGCCGGCAATCCCCGGTGCCGGAGTTTCGCTTTTCCAGCCGGGCCTTCAGCCCGGAATCGACAGGGCGATCCCATCCAGGATGTCGTGCTCGCTGACGACGAGCTCGTCGATTCCGGCGCGTTGGGCCAGTGCCGCCGCCAACTCCTCGACGACGATCGCTCCCCCACCGATCACGTCGACGCGGCCCTCGTGCATCGGCCCCAGCGCAGCACGCCGGCTCCTGGTCATCCCGATCAGTTGCTCGCACACCGGCAGCAGGTCGACGAACCGGACCCGTGACAGGTGGATGGCCTCGGAGTCGTAACTGGGCAACCCGTGGGCAAGCGCGGCGATGGTGGTGAACGTGCCGGCCAGCCCGACCCAGGTCCTGGCCTGCTGCACCGGAACCACCCGCAGCGCCTCGGCGAGGCGCTCGCGCACCACCGCCCGGGCCTCTTCCACCTCAGCGGCGGTGGGCGGATCCGAATGCAGACAGCGCTCGGTCATCCGCACACAGCCGATATCCGCCGAATAGCTGGCCTGCACACCGCCAGCGCCACCGAGCACCACCTCGGTGGAGCCGCCGCCGAGGTCGACGACCACGAAAGGTGCTGCGCCGGAGTCCAACTCGCCGACGGCGCCGTTGAAGGACAGTTCGGCCTCCTCGGCACCGGTGATCACTTCGGCCACCGCGCCGGGTATCGCCGAGCCGAGCACCGCGGCGGTCATGGCGAAGAACTCGTCGCGGTTGGCGGCATCCCTGGTGGCCGAGGTCGCCACCATGCGCATCCTGCGCACCGAATGGTCTCCCAGCAGGTCGGCATAGTCCACCAGGGCGGCCCGGGTGCGGGCCAGCGCACCGGCGGAGAACCGGCCGGTGGCGTCCACCCCCTCGCCCAGCCTGACGATGCGCATCTCCCGGTGCAGGTCCCGCAACCGGCCGCCCTCGCGATCGGCGATCAGCAGGCGGATCGAGTTGGTGCCGCAGTCGATCGCCGCCACCCTGTCCTGACTCATATCCACTCCTGTCGGGCCAGAATGCCGGCCATCGCCGCGGCGTCGGCCAGCATGGCCAACGCCTCGTCGCCGAACGGGTTGACCCCGCGGCCCTTGGCCAGCGCATGCGCCATCACCACATGCAGGCACTTGACCCGGTCCGGCATACCGCCGCCGGAAAAGCTGGTGCCCAGCGGCTCGATGGCATCGCGCTCCGCCAGATAGGACTCGTGGGCGCGCCGGTAGGCGGCGGCCAACTCCGGATCCTCCCGCAGCCTGGCCGTCATCTCCCGCATCACCCCCTCGGACTCCAGCCGGCTCGCCGCTGCGGTCAGGGCCGGGTGGGTCAGGTAGTACAGCGTCGGGAACGGGGTCCCGTCCGGCAGCCGGGGTGTGGTCTTGACCACGCCGGGTTCACCGTTGGGACAGCGGTAGGCGATCTCGAGCACCCCGCGCGGCTCGCGCCCGAGCTGGCGAGCCACCGCCTCGAGGTCGGCCGGATCAACCACCGGGAGGCGCGGGGGCGGGCCCGGGCGAAGGAGCGGGGGCCCCGGGCGGGAGGGGCGGCGGCTCGCCGGGTGCCGGCGGTGCAGCCGGCGGGCCGTGCGGAGTGTCGGCGATGGTGTGCCACAACGAGGTGTACCAGGGATCGCCGTTGGGGGCTGCCTGCGCCTGCGGTCCGGCGTCGGGCTGCACCACCGCTCCGGGCGGCAACTGGACCTGGTAGGGGATATCACCGGGCTTGACGAAGCCGAGCCGCTCACGGGCCTGGGCGGCGATGTAGACCGGGTCGGCGAGTTTGGCCTTCTGCCCCTCCAATTCGGCGATCTGGGTGCGCAATGCGGCCTCGCTGGCGGCCAACTGTTTCATCTCGGTGCGCTGGGCGAAGTAGGTGCGGACCGGGCCGGCGATGGTGAGGGTCAGCACACACACCACCGCGGCGAGGATGGCGGCGCGGCGGGCGGTGAAACCGAGGCGCTGCTCGCTCTGCTGCGCCACCGAGTCCGCGATCACCTGCCGGATCGGCTCGGTGATGCTGCGACCCACCGATTCGGCCCGGGCGCGCAGGCCGGTGGGGCGGGTCTCCCGCGCACCGATCCGGGTCGGTCGTGCACGTACCCGACCCGACGCGCCCGGCCGGGAGGCCGGCGCGCGCCGTTTTGGATCGGACCGTTTGCCCTCTGCCACAGTGCTGCTCAGACTATCCGGGGCTACTCAGACTCTCGACTATTCGGGTCCGGCGAATCGCGGGAATGCCAGGTCGCCGGCGTAGCGAGCGGCATCACCGAGGGCTTCCTCGATCCGCAACAGCTGGTTGTATTTGGCCACCCGTTCGCTGCGGGCGGGTGCGCCGGTCTTGATCTGTCCACTGCCCACCGCAACCGCGAGGTCGGCGATGGTGGTGTCCTCGGTCTCACCACTGCGGTGACTCATCATGGTCCGGTATCCGCTGTTATGGGCCAGCGCCACGGCGTCGAGCGTCTCGGTGAGGGTGCCGATCTGGTTGACCTTCACCAGCAACGCGTTGGCAGCCCCCCGCTCGATACCCTCCTCGAGCCGCTCGGGGTTGGTGACGAACAGATCGTCGCCGACGATCTGCACCCGGTCGCCGATCGCCGTCGTCAACGCCACCCAGCCGTCCCAGTCATCCTCGTCCAGCGGATCCTCGATGGACACCAGCGGGTAGGCATCCAGCAGGCCGGCATAGAACTCACCCAGTTCGGCGGCGGTCCGGATCTGCTTCTCGAAGTGGTAGCCGGATCCCTTGGTGAAGAACTCGGTGGCCGCCACGTCCAAAGCCAGTGCGACGTCGACACCCGGCTTGAACCCCGCCGATTCGATGGCCGAGCAGATCAGGTCCAGGGCCGCCCGGGTCCCTGCGACGTCGGGGGCGAACCCGCCCTCGTCACCCAGGCCGGTGTTGAGTCCCTGCTTCTTGAGCACCGCCTTGAGCGCGTGATACACCTCGGCACCCCAGCGCAGCGCTTCCTTGAAGTTGGGGGCTCCGATCGGGGCGACCATGAACTCCTGCACGTCCACGCCGGTGTCGGCGTGCGCCCCGCCGTTGAGGATGTTCAACATCGGCACCGGGAGGATGTGCGCGTTCGGGCCGCCGAGGTAGCGGAACAACGGCAGGTCGGCCGAGTCGGCGGCGGCCTTGGCCACTGCAAGCGAAACCCCCAGGATGGCGTTGGCGCCCAGTCGGGACTTGCCGGACGTGCCGTCAAGGTCGACCAGCGCCTGATCCACGAGTCGCTGATCGTCGGCGGCCAGGCCGATGACGGCGGGGGCGATCTCGTCCAGGACCGCCTCGACGGCCTTATGCACACCCTTGCCGCCGTAGCGGGTGCCGCCGTCGCGCAACTCGACGGCCTCATGCTCACCGGTGGAGGCGCCGGAGGGGACGGCGGCACGGGCCATGGTGCCGTCGATGAGGGCCACCTCGACCTCGACGGTCGGATTGCCGCGCGAGTCGAGGATTTCGCGGGCTGCCACCTGCTCGATGATGGGCACGGACTTCTCCTTGCTGGGGGACGACTGACTGTCGAACAGCCTAGAGGGTCGAGGCCCCCGCGGGGCCGCAGTCGGCAGGTCGGCTAGCGCGGGTGACCGGCCGCGTAGGCGGTGGCCCAGTCCCGCACCGCCCGGGCATAGGGCTCGGACTGGTTGTAGGCCCGCAACGCATTCATCCAGCCGCGGGGGGTCGACATGTCCTTGCCCCGGAAGCACAGGTACCCGGCCGCCGACAGCGCGGCGTCGTCGAAATTGTCGGGGCTGATCTCCCGGTCGTTATTGGCGTCCACGCCGTACAACCGCCAGGTTTCGGGGATGAACTGCATGGGGCCCATCGCCCTGGCATAGACCTGTTCACCGTCCGTGGACGCCTCCCGGTCGATGATTGCGAGGTTCCCGTTGGTCCCGTCCAGGCGCACCCCGCGGATGGGCGGGCTGACGTCGCCGTTGGGCGCGATCTCGGCACCGCGATACGTGCCGTGGTGGCTCTCCACCATGCCGATTCCGGCCAGCGTGGTCCAGGACAGGTGACAGTCCGGATTCTCCACCTGGGCCACCCGGGCCGCATAGGCGTAGGCCTCCAGCGCCGAGATCGGGATGCCGAGAGCCGGTGCGCGGTGTTCGGCCCATGGCCGCAGTTGGTCGGCCGGCCGGCCGGCGACGTTCGTGTCGATGGCCGGCACCGGGTCACCCGCCGGCGGCGGCACGCCCCCCGGAACGGGCGGGCCGGGTATCAGGGATGAGCATCCGGACACGAGCAGCATCGCCGTCGCCGCGACGGCGACGGTCCGCACCCAGCGTGACAACGACACGAAACTCCCACTCCCCCGGGCCTTTGCCTTTACATCGTTTGCCTTTACATCGTCCCACGGGGCAGATTTCGTTAGCCGGGACCGAAACGCGGTGTCGGCTCACCAAGGTGGATCCGCCACACCTCGGCGCCGATCGGCCCGGAACCGCCGGCGGCCTGCTCAGCGGCTCGCACGGCGTCCATGAACTCCAGTACCGCGGTCCGCACATCGTTCTCGGCATCGCCACCGGCGCTCACCGCCACCGAGGTCAGAGCGGGCGGGATCAACTCCGGTGGCACACCGGCCGCCGCCACCCGGTCGAGCACCTTCTGGGCCAGCGCGAGCGCAGGCTGGCCGGTCGGCAGGCCGTCCACGCAGGACCCCGCGCCGGGCCTCTGCGACTTTTCCAGGGCCTTGCGCTGCTCCCATTGGGCCAGCTGGTCCTCCAGGGTTATCGGCTCACCGGCCAACACGGCCGGCACCCGGTGACCGAGCTTGCGGATCAGCGCGTCGGCGACATCGTCGATGGTGAACGGATGCTCGGGCGACTCCTGGGCGATACGCGCATGGAAAAGCACCTGCAGCAGCACATCACCGAGTTCGTCGCGCACCTCACCGGCGTTCCCGCCGCGGACCGCGTCGAAAAGCTCGTAGGTCTCCTCGAGCAGATAGCGGCGCAGCGAGTCGTGGGTCTGCTCGCCCTCCCACGGACCCGACGTCCGCAGCGTGTCCATGATCTCCACCGCGTCGACGAGGCGCTCGCCGGGCCGGGGCGCCGCGACGGCCAGCAGTCGTTCACCGGCGGCCAACCGGTCCCGCACATCGGGGTGGCCAGGATCAGACGACAGCAACACCGGCGCGGCGGGACCGATCAGCGCCGACCGGGCCGACGGCAGTGACCACTGCACCCGAATCGGCATCTCCTCGGTGTACTGGACATCGCCGCCGAGCATCTCCACGGCTTCGATCGGCACCAGGGCCGGGCGGCGCGGATCGACCAGGATCACCGTCATCGCGCCGCCTCCTTCCCGCCGGGTGTGAACGTCGTTATATCAATTTCGCCCTTCGGGCGGCCGTCAAGTGCGAGAAGTAGGTCGACCGCCATCTGCACGAGTTCACGATCTCGGATGCGGGGCGCACCCACCGCGTCGGTGGCCCGCGGGATGGGAACCTGGACCGCCGCCGTGGTCGCCCGATAGCGGGCCGCGGGGTACATCCGCGCCAACCGCACCTGTGCTGAGTCGGCCAGGGTCAGCGGCGCCACCCGCAGCGTCGCCGCGGAGCCGGTTGCGGTGGCGGCGAGTTCGGTAACGCCGTAGTGGCGACACAGCAAGCGCAGCCGGGCCACCGCAATCAGGCGCTCGGCCGGCTGCGGCAACGGACCGTAGCGGTCGACGAGTTCGTCGACCACCGCGGCGATCCCCGCCTCGTCGGCCGCCGAGGCCAGCCGTCGGTAAGCCTCCAGCCGCAACCGGTCACTGCCGATGTAATCCGGCGGCAGGTGGGCATCGACGGGCAGATCGATACGGACATCCTTGGCCTCTTCGGCGACCGGCACCGCGGTGCCGTCCGAAGCCGCCCGGAGGGCCGCGCGATAGGCCTCCACCGCCTCCCCGACCAGCCGCACATACAGGTCGAAGCCGACGCCGGCGACGTGACCGGACTGCTCGGCGCCCAGGACGTTGCCCGCACCGCGAATCTCGAGGTCCTTCAACGCAACCGCCATACCGGCGCCGAGTTCGTTGTTCTGCGCGATGGTGGCCAGCCGATCGTGGGCGGTCTCGGTGAGCGGGGTGTCGCGCGGGTACAGAAAGTAGGCGTAGCCGCGCTCCCGGCTGCGGCCCACCCGGCCGCGCAATTGATGCAACTGGGACAGGCCGAAGGTGTCGGCCCGCTCCACGATCAGGGTGTTGGCGTTGGAGATGTCCAGCCCGGTCTCCACGATCGTGGTGCAGACCAGGATGTCGAACTCGCGGTTCCAGAAGCCCGCCACGGTGCGCTCAAGCATCTCCTCGGGCATCTGGCCGTGCGCGACGGCAACCCGCGCCTCGGGTACCAGCGCGCTGACCCGCGCCGCCGCCTCGTCGATGGTCCGAACCCGGTTGTGCACGTAGAACACCTGCCCGTCGCGCAGCAGTTCCCGGCGCAGCGCGGCGGCGACCTGTTTGTCGTCGTGCGGTCCGACATAGGTCAGCACCGGATACCGCTCTTCGGGCGGGGTGAGGATGGTCGACATCTCCCGGATGCCGGCCAGGCTCATCTCGAGGGTGCGCGGGATCGGGGTGGCGCTCATCGTCAGCACGTCCACGTGGGTGCGCAGGGCCTTGATGTGCTCCTTGTGTTCGACGCCGAAGCGCTGTTCCTCATCGACCACCACCAGTCCGAGGTCCTTCCAGAGCACCCCGGTCTGCAACAACCGGTGGGTGCCGATCACGATGTCCACGCTGCCGTCGGCCATACCGGCGATGACCGCCTTGGATTCGGCCGGGTCGGTGAACCGCGACAGGCCCTTGACCGTCACCGGGAAGCCGGCCATCCGCTCGATGAAGGTCTGCAGGTGCTGATCGGCCAGCAGTGTGGTGGGCACCAGCACCGCGACCTGTTTGCCGTCCTGCACCGCTTTGAACGCCGCCCGCACCGCGATCTCGGTCTTGCCGTAGCCCACGTCGCCGCAGATGACCCGGTCCATCGGTACCGGCTTCTCCATATCGGACTTGACCTCCGATATGGCGGTCAACTGGTCGACAGTCTCGGTGAACCCGAACGCGTCCTCCATCTCGGCCTGCCAGGGGCTGTCCGGGGCGAACGCGTGCCCGGGGGCGGCCTGCCGCTTGGCGTAGAGCGCCACGAGTTCACCGGCGATCTCGCGAACGGCCTTGCGCGCCTTGGTCTTGGTGTTGGCCCAGTCGCTGCCGCCGAGCCTGCTCAGACTGGGCTGCTCGCCGCCGACATAGCGGGACAGCTGGTCGAGGGAGTCCATCGGGACGAAGAGCTTGTCGGCCTGCTGTCCGCGTTTGCCGGCGTACTCGAGCACCAGGTACTCGCGGCGGGCACCGCCGACCGTGCGCTCGACCATCTCCACGAACCGGCCGATGCCGTGCTGGTCGTGTACCACCAGGTCGCCGGCGGTCAGCGCCAGCGGGTCGACGGTGTTGCGGCGCCGCGCCGCCAGCCGCCGGCCCTCCGGTCCGGTGGCACGGTTGCCGGTGAGGTCGGTTTCGGTGATCACCACCAGTCCGGCCCCGGGCACGATGATTCCGCCGTGCAGCGGGCCTTTCAGCACACCGACGACGCCCGGGCGGGGCGGATCACCGGGTTCGAGCATGGCGGCGGGGGTGTCATGCTCGGCAAGTTGCTCGACGACGCGGTGGGCGATACCCACCCCGGGGGCCACGACTGCGGCGAGTCCGCCGGTCAGCACATGGGCGCGCAGCATGGCGAAGATCTCCTCGACGCCGGACTGCTGACCCCGGGCCGCCGACGGCGCCGGGCGCACCTCGAGATCGAATGCGCCCTCGGACGAGAGCTGCCCGATCGTCCACCACGGGTGGCCGCCGTCGCGCGCTGCCGTCCGCACCTCCTCGAGCCCGCGGAATCCCGACCCGCCCAGTTGCTCGACGTCGATCGGGGCGTCTCCGCCGACGGCGGCCACCGACCAGGACGCCTCGAGGAATTCCCGACCGGTCTTGATCAAGTCGGCCGCGCGGGTCCGGACCTTCTCCGGGTCGCACACCAGCAGCGGGGTTCCGGCCGGCAGGTGGTCGACCAGCAGCCCGAGGTCGTCGTGGCGAAGTACCGGTGCCAGCGCCTCCATACCGTCGACCGGGATACCTTCTGCGAGTTTGGCCAGCATGTCCGCCACACCGCCGGTGACGCTGTTCTCGTCGCGGGGTGAGTGCGCCGCCAATTGCGCTGCCCGGGAACGGACTTCCTCGGTGAGCAGCAGCTCTCGGCATGGCACCGCGACGATCACGCCGGCATCGAGTTCGGGGAGGGACCGTTGGTCGGCGACGGAGAACATCCGCATCTCGGCAACCTCGTCACCCCAGAACTCGACGCGTACCGGATGTTCGGCGGTGGGCGGGAAGATGTCGAGGATCCCGCCGCGGACCGCGAACTCCCCTCGCCGGGCCACCATGTCGACCCGCGAATAGGCCAGGTCGACCAGTCGCGTCACCAGTCGCTCGAAGTCGAACTCGGCCCCCGGCGCGAGGATGACGGGCTCGATATCGACCAGGTCGGCAATCATCGGCTGCAGCAGCGAGCGCACCGTGGTCACCACGACCTGCAGTGGCGGCCCCAATCGATCATCGTCCGGGTGAGCCAGCCTGCGCAGCAGCAACATCCGGGCGCCGACGGTGTCCACCCCCGGCGAGAGCCGTTCATGCGGCAGGGTCTCCCAGGATGGGAACATCGCCGCAGCGCGGCCGAATACGCCGCGCAGTTCGGCAGTGAGGTCGTCGGCCTCCCGCCCGGTCGCCGTGACCACCAGCAGTGGGCCGCCGCGTGCCAGCGCGCAGGCGGCGAACAACTGGGCGCTGACCGGGCCGACAACCGCCAACTCGTCGGGACGGCCGGAGGCACGGTCGGCGAGGGCGGCGAATGCCGGAGCGCTGAGCGCGGTATCAACCAGTCCTGCCAACGGGTTCTGGACGTGGAGGAGCCCCGGTGCGGTCATGATGGGGTCATCCTAGGTAGGGACACAGAAACCGTTGCGGCGGGCCGCGATTCGCGGCACCACTACCCTCCCTGCAATTGCGGGTCGACCTCGAGGTTGATCAATCCGTTCCACATCATGTTGACCAGGTGGGCGGCCACCACCTCTTTCTTGGGCTCCCGTGCGTCCAGCCACCACTGGGCGGTCATCGTCACCGAGCCCACCAACGCCTGGGCGTACAGCGGTGCCAGGTCCGGATCCAGGCCGCGGCGAGAGAAGTCGCCGGCCAGGATCGAGGAGACTTGGCTCACGGCGTCGTTGATCAGGCTGGAGTAGGTGCCCGAACTGATCGCGGCCGGGGAGTCGCGGAGCAGCAGCCGAAAGCCGTCGGTGCGCTCCTCGACATAGGTCAGCAGGGCCAACACCACCGTTTCCACGCGCGGGCGGTAGCGGTTATTGGTCAGCGAGGACGTGATGCCGTCCAGCAGGGCCGACATCTCCCGGTCGACGACCACTGCGTACAGGCCCTCTTTACCGCCGAAGTGCTCATAGACCACGGGTTTGGATACCCCGGCACGCTGGGCGACCTCCTCGACGGAGGTGCTCTCGTAGCCGCGCTCGGCAAACAGCGTCCGGGCGATGTTGATCAACTGGTGGCGGCGTTCACTGCCGGTCATCCGGACCCGCGGTGGCCGCTGCTGACTCTCCGATGCCGCCACGGCTATCAGGGTACCCAGGTGGACTACCATTTCTCACGGATGATCCGCCGTGGTGTAATCGGCAGCACCTCTGATTTTGGTTCAGATAGTTCAGGTTCGAGTCCTGGCGGCGGAGCGAGGCTTGCCGAGCGACCATCGGGAGCGGAGCGAGGCTTGCCGTCCCC
>ERZ888423.2844-NODE-2844-length-12261-cov-11.835655_pt1 | contig 12261 bp, 12 predicted proteins | sample MGYA00520523_ERZ888423 | MGnify/ENA primary metagenome ERZ888423 (study PRJEB32303, sample SAMEA104408611) | aquatic metagenome | biome: Brackish water; feature: Pelagic; material: water | place: Baltic Sea | collected 2014-06-08T10:24:00 | depth 30,27 m ...
GGTATGGTGCTGGTACCTGGCGGTACTTTTTCGATGGGCGCTGCGGGCAGTCATGCCTTACCCCGCGAATTTCCGGTGCATCCTGTGCAGGTGCATCGTTTTTATCTCGATACCACCGAAGTCACCAATGCACAGTTCCGCGCTTTCGTGGATGCTACCGGCTATATCACAGTAGCAGAAAAACCCATAGACTGGAAGACGCTGGCATTGCAGCTTCCCCCCGGCACGCCTGAACCGGCTGCTGAAGACCTCCAGCCCGGCTCGCTTGTCTTTTCTCCGCCTCCGGCGGTTTACGGACTGGACAACTGGTCGCAATGGTGGAGATGGGTCCCGGGCGCCTGCTGGTACGCGCCTGAGGGTCCCGGAAGCAATCTCGAAGGAAAGGAACAACATCCTGTGGTGCACATTGCCTACCGCGATGCACTGGCCTATGCCGAATGGGCGGGTAAGCGTTTGCCTACGGAGGCCGAATGGGAATGGGCTGCACGGGGTGGACGTTCAGATGCTATTTATCCCTGGGGGACACAAGATGTAAATGCAGGCACACCGATGTGCAATTTCTGGCAGGGCCGTTTCCCGATAGATAACACGGAAACAGACGGATATTATACCACGGCACCGGTGGCGCAGTTTCCTCCCAATGCCTTTGGCCTGTATGATATGGCAGGCAATGTATGGGAAATGGTCAGCGACTGGTATGATCCCGCTTACTATGGCACCTTGCCGACAGACAGTGCGGTTATCAATCCCGGCGGACCGGTGCGCCCCTACAATCCCGAAGCGCCCTATACCCTTCCGACCGTCATCAAAGGAGGTTCTTTTCTGTGCAACGATGCCTATTGTGCCAGCTACCGCGTGAGTGCGCGCATGCCCTTAGAGCTGGATGCCGCCACCAACCACACCGGCTTCAGGTGTGCGCAGGATGTGCCTTTACGCCGGCCATAAGCGGAGTTAGTGCCTGCAAAGCCCGCTGCAGATGTCTGACCCCTTCCGGAGTAAGCCCGTCCTCGAGCTCCCATGCCACGCCGGTAATGGCCAGCACTTCCACGTGTGGTGTATGGTCGAAAAATTCCCTGCACAGCCATAGCAATGCCTCAGGCGAAACACTGTGGGTGGTGAAGCTGCTGTCGTTGCGCGGTACACATGTTCGAATAGAAAAGCCCTCCGGCAGCTGCTCTTCGGTAGCATCTACCAGCAGTACTTTTTCGTATTGAGCAATGAGGGCGGCATCTTCAATCTGCAACTGGTACACATACTGTTTCTCCCACCCGGGTGCCTGCAATTGCTCTACAAACGCCCAGCCCAGTGCATCGTCCTGCCGCGATGCATTCCCAATGCCTAAGAGCAACTTTTTATGCATGGCTATTTTTTACAACTGTTTGCAGCAGCTGATTATCTGCATCGTACAATTCCACCTGCAGTGGCATTTTACCCAGTGCCTGAGTAGCGCAGCTGAGGCAGGGATCGTAGGCGCGGATAGCCACTTCTATCTGATTGAGCATACCTTCGGTGACTGTCCCCTGCCTGTCGATGACGTTTTGTGCCACCCAGCGCACCGCCCTGTTCATGGGCTCGTTATTGTGGGTAGTACTCACAATGAGGTTACAGCGTTGAATCATGCCCTTATCATCCACTTCATAGTGGTGGGTCAGTGTGCCGCGGGGTGCTTCAATGATACCAATACCCGTCGTGCGCGGTGTTCCCTGACGCACGAGGTCAGTGCTGTCCAGCACCGGATCATGCAGCAGGTTACCGATACATTCGGCCATGTGCAGCATTTCAATGAGCCGCGCCCAGTGGGTGTACATGGTGCGATTGTTGACAGCAGTGCCGGACATATCAAAGAATGCCTGGCGTTCCACTTCTGCGAGTGGTGTAGGAATATGGGTACAGACATTCATCCTCGCCAGCGGACCCACTCGGTTCCATCCATGCTCTCTTCCCAGCGATGTTATAAATGGAAATTTCATATACGACCAGCGCTCTACTCCTTCGGAGAAATATTCGCGGTAGGCATCGGTAGCGATATCGTTCAACGTTATGGCACCGTCGTGGTCGATGGCGCGCAGTCTGCCGTGGTACAGTTCCATGGCTCCATCAGCACCCACCAGTCCGAGGTGACCGGAAGGAAAGGCAGCGAAAGTGTCGAGTAAGCTGCGGTGTTGTTCATGGTAGTCCTTCATGAAAGCAATGACTTCCTGTGTCCAGGCAGTTACATCTGCCAGCGATGGCACATCGATACCGTCCAGGAATTTCTTTCTCTCACCAGCGTTCAGCGATTTATATACACCCCCGGGTACTGCGGATGTTCCGTGGATGCGTTTCCCTGCTATGGCGCGTATCAGCTCCTGTCCGAATTTGCGCATCAGGATACCTTTCTTCGCCAGCTCCTTGTGTTCCATCGCTACTGCCACCACATTGCGTTGTTCTACGGGCGCTTCCATACCGAACAATAAATCGGGTGAAGCGAGATAGAAGAAGTGCAGGGCATGGCTCTGGAAAATCTGTGCATAGTGCAGCAATCGACGAATGGCATTGGCAGCGGGCGACAGATCTTCCGGCTCCACTCCCACCAGCTGGTCGACGGCTTTGGCGGCAGCGAGGTGATGGCTCACGGGACAGATACCACAGAGACGTTGCACGAGTGCAGGCGCTTCCCAATAGGGATGTCCCTGAATGAAGCGCTCGAAGCCGCGGAATTCAACGATGTGAAAGAAGGCATCTTCCACCTTGCCGTAATCATCGAGATGCAGGGTAACCCTGCCATGTCCTTCCACGCGCGTAACCGGATCGATAACTATTTTTTTACCCATGATCAGTCGTATTTAAATTCGGAATACAGAATAGAGAAATCTTCGTCCCACAACAGGTTCTTGACTGCCTTCCAGATATGTGTCGCGCTGGGCGGACAACCGGGAATGAAGTAATCAATCTTCACGATTTCATTGCAGGGGTATACCTTGTCGAGCAGTTTGGGAAGGTCTTCATGGTAGGGAACGGTATATTCTCCCGGCACCTGGGTGAAGCTGTTGAGGTAAGCCTCTTCCAGACATTCGCCGATGGGAATGGTGTTGCGCATAGCGGGAAGACCACCCCATACGGCGCACTCTCCCACCGCCACCAGCAGGTCGCAGTTTTCCCGGAATGCCCGCAGGGTCTCTACGTTCTCCGCATTGCAACAGCTGCCTTCGATAAGTCCGATGTGACAACGTGTGGTAAATTTCTTAATATCTGTCAGCGGCGACTTGTTGAAGGTGATAAACTCTGTAAGGTCGAGTAGCTCTGTGTCGATATCGAGCATGGACATATGACATCCAAAGCAACCTGCGAGGGATACGGTAGCTACCACTTTTTTCTCCAGATGGCCCGGCTTGTAATGTTTGCGCAGGGGTTTCACCACTTCCTGCTTCACGGAATGCAGGTCGAACTCACGGCTGCCGAAGGGTTGAGGACGGCTGACACCACGAACGATTATGGCACCCGTAGGACATAATTCCATAGCCGCTATGGCCTGGTCTTCCGTAAGGCGGGCTTCTTCGTCGTAGTCAATGCCGACAAATGTTTCGTTACCACGGTTCTGGTAAGTGAATACCTTTTTACCATCGTCGGTGTGCACTTCTTCCACACAGCGTTTGCATTTGATGCAGCGGTTGTGTTCCATGATCATTCTGGATGGATGGTAGTCGATTACCCGGTCTTTAAAAAGGTGGGGAAAGCGCGAAACCGACACGCCTAGTTCATACCCCATGTGTTGCAAGTCGCACTGACCGCTTTTCTCGCAGGCCGGACAAAAGTGATTGCCTTCCGAAAACATCATTTCCACCAGCGCCTTGCGCATGTCCACGAGTTCGGAAGTATTCACTTCCACCTCCATACCCTCTTTCACTTTTTCGGTACACGCCGGCTGGTATTTTCCGTTCACCTTACAAGTACAGGTGCGGCAGGTGCCCAGTGGCGGGTCGATATGTGAAAAGTAACATAGGGAGGGAATGAATATGTTATTTTCTTTGGCAACATCTACCAGATTGCGTCCTTCCTCAGCTGTTATCTGCTGGCCGTCAATTGTCAAATGAATTTCCTTTGCCATGACTAATATTTATATTTTTCGTATGCTTCTACCGCTTCTTCCATGTCGAACTTGCGCACCATCCCCGACTTATCGGGGTCCAGCAAACCATCGAAATACTGCCGGAACTTGGTCATGGAGGTGATGACGGCATTCGGGGCGGTCTTACCCAGTCCGCAGCGGCTCGACTTCTGCATGATAGCGCCCCAGTCGCGCAGGGCATCGAGGTCGGACGTCAATGCCACCCCGCGTTGCACGCGTTTCAGCTGTCGTTGCACGATGAAGTTTCCCGCCCTGCAAGGGGTGCAGATACCGCAGGATTCGTGGGTAAAGAAATCGGCGAAATTGAGCAGTATATCCACTATCTCGCGGTCGTGGCTGAAAGCCATAAAGGAACCACCGCAGCGGATGTCCATACCTGTAAACCGCAGCATGGAAATGCGCTGGTATTTATCGTCCATGGAAAGTGTTTCACCGGATGGTCCGCTGAACTGAATGAAGCGCGTATTTTCCGCACCGGCGCGTTCCAGCAGTTCATGGATGGTCATACCCCATTCGATTTCATAGATACCGGGCTTTTCCACGTCGCCCGATACGCTGATGAGTTTGGTTCCCGGTGAACCCGGTATACCGCGCTGCAGCCAGGCATCTACGCCCATCTCCACGATGCGCGCAGCAGCGCAGAAGGTTTCTACATTGTTCACCACGGTGGGACGGAGGAGATAGCCTTTCTCCACCGGGAAGAACCATTTGGTGCGGGGCTCTCCCCTGTTGCCTTCCATCGATTCCAGCAGCGCTGTTTCTTCGCCGCACACGTAGGCACCTGCACCCATTTGTATCCGTATATCGAAGGTGAATCCGCCGAGGAAATCTATCGCCTGTCCCAGATAGCCTTTTGCTCTGTATGCATCTATCCACTCCTGCAGGGAATGTTCCAGCCAGCGGTATTCCCCGCGCAGGTAAATAACACCATAGGACGCCCCAACTGCATATCCGGCCATCATCATCCCTTCAATCAGCGATGGTGCCTGCGTTTGCAGCAGTACCCGGTCTTTGAATGTTCCGGGTTCTCCTTCATCGGCATTGCATATAATGAACTTCACATCGGAGTTGTACTTTCGGCAGGTATCCCATTTTCTCCATGTGGGGAAAAAGGCACCACCCCTTCCCGCCAGCTCAGCCTTTTGCATCCATTGAATGATGTCTTCAGGTGTCGCTCCTTCCAGTCGCCGGAGGGTAGCGCCCATCTCAAAGGGTCGGAAGAATACCGTACGCGACGCCGGCGGCAGGTAGCGGATATTCTCGGGAATAACATCACAAATATCCTCCGGTTGCGCCCCCGCTTTCAGGGCTTCAATGATCTTGCGCACTTTGAGGGCGTTCAGGTGAATGAAGGGATAAAAATTAATGAGGGCTGCAGGCTCCTGGTCGTTGAGACCGATACAGGGGGTAGTGAATAAACCGAAGGTGCCTGTCCTGTCCACCGAACCCACACTGGCACCTGTTTCCTGTTCCAGTGCTTCGAGCACACGGCTGTATCCTTTGAAGCAGGAGGTGATGCTGTTATTCAGGTAGATGGTGAACTTGCCGGCAGGCTGCCGGTGAAAGAAATGGTAAAAAGAGACGACCCCCTCTGTTGCTACTTTCGATAGTTGCCATTCGTCGGATATGGACTGGATGTCTGCATCACTGATGTAACCCTTTTCCATCTGACAATGCCACAGGCGATTGAGCATACCGCTCTTTCCGGGTTCTACGGAAAACAAGGCCGGAGCTTCATACATAGCCGCAGTTTTGATTGTTTCAAAAGTAACCTTTGCCCCTTCCGAAAACCACCAATGCAGTCAACCGGTCAAGTGATTAAAGTCAACCTGCACAAGCCCTTTACTGCCTCGCCACAGCCCTTGCGGCAAGTGCGTTCAGCGAGATAAAAATTCGGAGAGCAACTGACTTTTATCACTGTCGTGCGGGTGACCTTCAACGAACTTTGAGAAGACTAAAAGTTGAAACCATGAAGAAGATAGTTTTGGCGCTGATGCTCCTGCCTGCAGTAGTATGGGCACACCCCGGTCACAATGGCGATGCGGGCAGTGAAGGATATTCCCTCTATCACTTCATCGGCAGTCAGCAACACTGGCTTCCGCTGGCAGGGGTAGCATTGCTGACGGGCATCGTGCTATGGGCAATGAACAGGCAACATGACAAAAAAACAAACTGATGCATGAGCTGAGTCTGGTAATGGCGATTGTTGAAAAAGCAGAAGCTACCGTGCTGGAGCATGGGGCAAGGGATGTGGACAGCATTACCCTGCGCATCGGTCGGTTGGCCGGTGTAGAGCCCGATGCACTGGCCCTGGCCTGGGAAGCAGCCATACCCCAAACAGTACTCGAACATGCAAGCAAGATGGAGAAGACCAGCGAAGCAGTGTTTATTTGCCGGAATTGTCAAAAGGAATTTACAGCCGACGACCTCTTTGCCTGTTGTCCCTTGTGCGGCAGCAGTGCCACCGAACTCGTGGCGGGCGATGAATTTATAATTGAACAAATCATATTAAACCTATAATCATGTGTGATACTTGCGGATGCGGAACCGATCATGTGCACCTTACCGACAACAAGGGAAAAGTCCATCATTTACATCCTGTGGTATCGGAGCATACGCAGGAGCATTTCATTGTTAAAGCCGCGGAAACCCCATACGGCAAGAGAGTCGTGGAACTGGCTTTCAATGTACTGGACAAGAATAATCTGCAGGCGGAAAAGAACAGGACCTTGCTGCGGGAGAATCATATCACCGCTTTCAACCTGGTATCCTCTCCCGGCTCGGGAAAGACAACGGTACTGGAACGCACGTTGACCGATTTGGCGGGGGCTTATTCCATGGCGGTGATAGAGGGCGACCAGCAAACCAGCAATGACGCTGCCCGCATCCGTGCTACTGCCACCCCTGCGGTGCAGGTCAATACGGGAAAGGGATGTCACCTCGATGCCGGCATGGTGGCAAGAGCCATAGAGTTGCTGGCACCTGCAGACAACAGTCTGCTGTTCATTGAAAACGTCGGCACCCCTCGTTTGTCCCGCGCTTTTCGACCTGGGGGAAACCCATCGCGTGGTCATACTCTCTGTAACGGAAGGTGACGACAAACCGGAGAAATATCCCGATATGTTCAGAACAGCCGATATCTGTATCATCAATAAAATTGACCTGCTGCCCTACGTACCATTTGATATCGAAAAATGTAAAGCCACGGCCCTGCGCCTGCAACCGCGGTTGCAATTTATAGAGATGGATGCCTTACACGGCGTAGGCATGCAGCCCTGGTACCAATTGCTGGAGCGCAGTGTAAAGATCCATCAGGAAAATGCCCACGTATAGCATACATATCAACGGAATAGTACAGGGCGTCGGTTTTCGTCCCTATGTCTACCGACTGGCAAAAGCTATGCACTTATGCGGCAGGGTCAGTAATAACAGCGATGGTGTGGAAATCCTGGTGCAAGCCGAGCCTGTTATACTCGACCAGCTGGTAAAACGACTGCAGGAAGCACCTCCTCCCCAGGCGCATATCACATCAGTTACCATCACCACTGTCGCCGATAAGGTTTTTCCCGATTTCCGCATAGACGCATCCCAACAAGGTAGCGCCAGCCAATGCAGCATTGCCCCGGACATGGGTTTGTGTGCCGATTGCAAGGCGGAGTTGTTCGACAAGACTAACAGACGCTCTCAGTATGCCTTTACCCATTGCACCCAATGCGGACCACGGTACAGTGTTATCCGCCAGTTACCTTTCGACCGCGACGCGACAAGTATGCAATCTTTTACCATGTGTCCCGCCTGCCGGGAGGAATACACCTCCCCTTCCGACCGGCGCTTCCATGCACAGATATGCTCCTGTCCCGACTGCGCTATTCCCCTGCGCCTGACCGACAAGCGGCAACGCCTGATTACCGATAATCCGGAAACCCTGTATACCACAGCAGCAACCCTATTGCGGGCCGGTAAGCTATTGGCCGTAAAAGGTGTGGGCGGCTACCTGTTGCTCTGCGATGCGCGCCAACACGCTGCCATCATGCGGCTAAGAGCGGAAAAAGCACGTGGTAATAAGCCTTTTGCTGTCCTGTACAAAGATGTCGCGGCCGCTCGACACGATTGCCTAGTAGCCAGGGATACAGCTGATTTGCTGAGCTCCGCTGCGGCTCCTATCGTCATTCTGCCCCTGCTGGAACAAGGAGCACAGCTGGCCATGAGCGCCCTGCATCCCATGGGCGATACGGTAGGTATCATGCTGCCATCCACCCCATTACTGGCCCTGCTGGCCGACAGCTGCAATTTCCCGCTGGTGGCGACATCAGGGAATAAAGCCGGCGAGAGCATTGCTTATACCGAGGACATGGCGGTACACCAGCTGGCCGATATAGCCGATTACTTTATCCATTTCGACAGGGATATTGTGGCACCGGAAGACGACTCTGTGGTCAGGTTGGGCAGCGACCAAGCACGCGTCATGCTGCGACGCTCCAGAGGCTATGCGCCTTCTGTAGTGCCTCCTGCCATCAGGTTGCAGGAGCCAGCCATTGCGTTCGGCGCCGACCTTAAAGCCGCTTTCGCCCTTAGCTCCGGTGAAGCATTGCTCATCAGTCCTTACCTCGGTCATCTGTTGTCCTACAGTGCACAACTGGCCTTCCGCCATACCCTGCGCCATCTCCAACAATTGAGTGGCTGGCAGGAAGCACAGGTGCTGGCCGATCTGCATCCGGGTTACCATTCCACACAAATGGCCCAACTGCATGCAAAGGCTGCCGGCATTCCCATCACTTATATTCCGCACCACGAAGCCCATGCTATGGCCGTGCTGGCAGAACATGGGTTGCTGGATACCCATCAAAAAATACTCGTAGCGAGTTGGGACGGCACCGGTTATGCGCCCGACGGACATATAGCAGGAAGTGAAATATATCTGTACACTGACGGACAGCTGGAACATATTGCCGCGCTCGAACATTTCTCGCATCTGGGAGGCGACCGCATGGCTACCGATACCCGACTGCCGCTGTTGTCCATGGGCGTCCAAAGCGACTTAATCCAACCTGCATTTACTGCTGCAGAAAAGCAGGTGTATGGTCAACTCCTCGCCGACCCTGCTACACTGCGCAGTACCTCCATGGGCAGGCTCTTCGATGCGGTAGCTTGTCTGCTGGGATACTGCAGCTACAACACCTATGAAGGAGAAGCGGCACTGCTGCTGGAACAACATGCTGCTGCCGTGCAGGGCACCCTGTCGCCGGATTTACTGTTGCCCATGAGCCGGAATGGGATGAGCCTTTCGGCAAAGGACCTGCTGGAAGCATTGCAGCAACGCATGATAAGGGGTAGCAAATCCGCCCAGCTGGCACTCGACTTCCACTACACCCTGGCCGCATGGTTGTGTCACGTGGCAGAGCTGCATCAGGCGGAAGGCATAGCCCTCAGCGGTGGTGTATTCCAGAACCTGCTGCTGCCGGAATGGATACGACAGATGGCCTCGCCGCTCCGGCCGGTTTACCAGCATCAGGTACTGGCTCCCAACGATGAATGCATTTCCTACGGTCAACTGGCGTGGAAGGCTATGCAGGAAAAACGAAACAATAAAACTGTCCGCAGTGAATTAAAAACAATAAATTACTAATATGTGTCTTGCCATCCCCGGAAAAGTGCTGCAGCTCAAACCCCATGAAGAGGCCTACCTCTGCTGTGCCGATGTGCAGTTCGGCGGTATTACCCGTGAAGTGAATACCAGTCTGGTACCTGAAGTGCAGGTAGGCGATTATGTGCTGGTGCATGTGGGGGTGGCTATCAGCATTGTCGATGAAGTGACAGCAGCCGCCACCCTCGAGTGGATGCAGGAAACAGATCCTTCTGCTATAACCGGTGAGCCATGAAACACCTGGAAGAATACCGCGATAAAGCCCGCTGCGATGCGCTGTTACAGGCTATTGAGGCCGCCAGTACCCGCCCGTGGACCCTGATGGAAATCTGCGGGGGACAGACCCACAGCCTCATTAGAAATGGTATTCCTGCCTTACTGCCCGATCCTATCCGACTGGTGCACGGACCCGGCTGTCCGGTATGTGTCACCCCACCCACGCTCATAGACCAAGCCATTGCACTCGCCTTTCAGCCCGGTGTGCTGCTCTGTACTTTTGGCGATATGATGCGGGTGCCCGGTACTACCATCAGTCTGCAAACAGCCCGGTCACAAGGCGCTGCCGTGCAGATGGTCTATTCTCCCCTTGAAGCGGTGCGGCTGGCGCAGCAAACACCCGAGCGTAAAATTGTATTCTTTGCCGTCGGATTTGAAACTACGGCACCTGCGAATGCACTCGCAGTCATGCAGGCGCACTTACAACACATTGATAATTTTAGTATTTTATCTTCCCATGTACTAGTCCCACCTGCCATGACTGCCTTGCTGGAGGATCCGACCTGCGTGGTGGATGGCTTCCTCGCTGCCGGACATGTCTGCACCATCATGGGACAGCAGGTATACCGGCAGTTAGCAGCCGACTACAAGATTCCCATTGTCATCACCGGCTTCGAACCGGTGGACCTGCTGCAAGGTATACTCCTCTGTGTGGAACAACTGGAGAAGGGTACCTGGAAAGTGGAAAACCAGTACGAACGCATGGTACACCAGGATGGCAATGCCGCTGCCAGGGAACTGATGGAACAGGTATATACAACGGTAGACCGCGACTGGCGGGGACTGGGAAGAATACCTCAAAGCGGACTGGCACTAAAAGCTCCCTTTGACCGCTACGATGCGGCGCTGTTGTTCGATGTGCAGGAACAACCTTATGTTGACCATTCAGGGTGCAGGGCCGGCAGTGTATTGAAAGGCAGCTTGTCGCCCACCGCCTGTCCCTTGTTCGGTAAATCCTGCACCCCGGAGCACCCCATAGGTGCACCCATGGTCAGTAGTGAAGGTGCCTGTGCAGCCTATTATTACTTTAATAATAATTGAATACGTCATGATCGCGAATGCACCCTTTTCCTTGTCCTGTCCCCTCCCCGAGTTGAGCTTCGACCGCATTATGCTGGGACATGGAAGCGGTGGCAGCATGACCAGGCAACTGCTCGATGAGGTCATCTTCCCGGCACTGGACATTCAGGGGGAACACGATGGTGCGGTGCTGGAACCTGTTACCGGTCGGATGGCATTTACTACCGACAGCTTTGTGGTACATCCCCTTTTCTTTCCCGGCGGTAATATCGGCGACCTCGCGGTCAATGGCACCCTGAACGACCTCGCCATGTGTGGTGCTCAACCCCGGCAACTCAGCCTGAGCTTTATCCTGGAAGAGGGCCTGCCTATTGCTGATTTATGGGAGATACTGCATGCTATTCGCATAGCCGCAGACAGCGCAGGTGTAGCCATCGTAACCGGTGATACCAAGGTGGTGGAAAAAGGCAAGGGCGATGGTGTGTTCATCAATACCTCCGGTATAGGAACGTTACTGCCGGAGGCCAATATTCATCCCCGTCGCATCCAGCCGGGCGACCGCATCCTGCTTTCGGGTCCTATGGCGCGACACGGCATTACCATTATGAGTCAACGGCAGGGTCTGCAGTTTGATGCCGCTGTCACCAGTGACACCTGCAACCTGTTTCCCCTGACGCGCTTGCTGCTCGAGACCTGTGGTAAGGATGTACACTTTATGCGCGACCCTACCCGTGGTGGTGTGGCAACCGTGCTGAATGAAGCTGCTTTGAGTTCCGGAACAGGTATCCATTTGCTGGAGACAGCCTTGCCCCTTGATAGTGCGGTGGAAGGGGCGTGTGAAATCCTCGGTCTCGATCCCCTCTACGTAGCCAATGAAGGTTTATTGCTGGCCGTGGTGGCGGAAGCTGCTGCAGCAGCGGCACTGGCGGCATTGCAATCGCATCCCGACGGACAGCAGGCAGCGATTATAGGTACGGTGGTAGCCGAACACCCCGGCATGGTCATCATGGAAAGCCGCATAGGTGGAAAACGCGTAGTAAGCATGTTGCCCGGAGAACAGCTGCCGCGGATTTGCTGAGTCAAAGCTTTCGCAATACTTTTTGTTGGGATGTCCCTTCTAATGCTGTTCGAGCCGCATGGAACGGATATGCCGCCACTGGGTATCTTTGGGCATGCACCGCTTCAGGATGATCTGCTCCGATATCGACGGCAC